>Ga0099364_10003706_pt1 | contig 23560 bp, 22 predicted proteins | sample TergutTh196P3_FD_73070 | JGI IMG/M metagenome (GOLD analysis project Ga0099364, IMG submission 73070) | Microcerotermes parvus P3 segment gut microbial communities from Pointe-Noire, Republic of the Congo - Th196 P3 | ecosystem: Host-associated > Arthropoda: Insects > Digestive system > Gut ...
ACCATATGGGGCGTTTTACTTCTTCACACCCGCTTCTGCTTGTTCAACTCTCCCCAGCATAGCTGGGGGTTTAATCAGATCAATTAATTATGATAACGGTTTCTGGGGTTTTGCTGATCTAGTTAATTCTAGGACTGGAGAAGTTTGGGAAGTAAAAAAGGATACAGTATCAACTACTTCTGCGACAAAGCAATTAGCAAAGTATGTTACGGGGAAGTTGCACATTGATCAATACCTTGAGCTTCATGTTGGCGGTTCTCAAGGTACAGTTATTACTGAACGAAGAATTATTAAACACTTTGGTCCCCTAACCTATCATGTCCACTATTGGGATTGCGGTAATGGAATTATTCAATATAGATATGATACAATCTTAAATTGGGAAGCTGTTGAAGCTGTAGGTTGGATTCTTTTGGGTGGAGTAGTGTTTATTATTACGCAAGGTTTGTATGGACCGGAATTAGTACGTGCACCTTGACAATGCGGTTGGTATTATGAATGAAATTACAAAACAATATAAGCAGCGATTCGGAGAAGTGCTTAAGCCATTGGGATTCAATCTCTACAAGAAAGCATTTTATAGAGTAAGCAATGACGTCCTTCAAACGTTAATGCTGGTTCGGACAGATAATTCCTGCTCCGTTGAGTTTAATATCAAGTCGCTTGCATTGGGTATAGATAACTTATACTGTGAAGGCTATAGTATTTCTCAGTTTCGCGAAGGTAATAAGAAATGGTGTGATTGGGAATTTGAGACGTTTATGCCAAAACATCAAAACCATCAAAAAAAAGAGAACTCAGGCGAGATCGCCAAAGGCTCTAATGAAAATGCAAATGTTAATGTCAAAAACACGCTCATTGTAGACAACGATGGGAGTGCAAGTGAAATAGTTGAAAAAATGCTTATGGTGATAATCTCGTGCATAATTCCTGTCTTTGAACGTGGAGTTGATGCGAAGACTGCCTATGAAGAACTGATAAGGGTTGAGAAAGATATACATACTTGCGTTCCTGGCGGAGTTGTCATGAACAATTACGGATTTGTGTGTCTGTGTATCCAGGCAAAAGACTATGAAAAAGCTTATCAGCACATGGAGGCAATAGTTAAACAGAATATTGGAATTGCAGAGTTTGATCGGGTTTTTATTAAGCGTGAGGAAGAAATGGGTTTGTATATTGATAAATGTTCAAACGAAATAAAAAAACGTATAAAAGTGTTGCAGAAGCTATCTATACCGGATGCAGATTATTTCCAAAACCTTATTGCGGAAAATGAAGCAAAGTCATTTGAATATTTAAAGTATCCAGGTAGGCGGAAGGGTATGTAACGTGTGTTTTATAACTGTCTACCTTCCCCCTTGGTCACATGTTCTTATACAAATCTTCAAGCCGATCAATATATGACCTTAATACCGCCTTTACCTCCACAGAGCCGCCGTTGCTTAACTGCCGGAACATAGAATTGAAGTTGCTCGCAAAATCGCTGATAATTGCGTTTAGCTGCCGGATTTCCGGAAGGATGGAATCAGAAGCGATATCAGCTTGCGTCAGTTCGGAGCCGCGAGGAGCCCGGCCTTTGTATATGCCCGCCTCTATCTCAGCGGCAACTGCTTCGATCTCTTCTTCAGAAGCGCCGGACAACGCTTCTAATGTTTTTTTGCTGATCTGAACTTCACCGTCGAGTATTTTTCTTTTTGCCTCAGGCGACGCTTCGCCAATAATGCTTATCGCTTCGGCGAGGCTGGCGTTGCGAATAATTGTGTTGCGAGATACATTGTATTGCTCCGCTAAGCGGTTCGCTGTCGAGCCAAAGTGAAAAGTCTCATTTTGGGACTTTTTAATTTCTTGTGAACCCCGGTCGTATGTGCCCTGGATTTTCTTCTCCGCGTTGTAGTGAAGTCCGCGAAAATGGCTCAACTGTATCGGCGTCAGATTACGCCGCGACACTTGATTAGAGATGATCCATATCAATACTTCATCTCTGGAATCAAACTCCATATCGACTGTGTTGAACGGTATGTTATGATGACTGCATATCTTGTATCTGTTATATCCGTCGATCAATATATCGTTCCATAACACTAACGGGTCACGGCAGCCATGCTGAAGAATACTCTCTTCAAGCAATCTGAACGTCTCACCGTCAAGCGACGGTAATAAAACTCTGAATTCTTCATCTATTATTACTTCCCGCATCTAATCGCCTCCTTTTTTTGCTTATATGTGTCAGGGGAACCGTAAACCTTGTATGAATATGCAAATACTATATTACACAGGCGGCATTAAAGTAAATAACCGTATTTTTACACATTTCAACGCCCCTGGTGTACACATCCAAAACACTCAAGTACGATTCCGTGTTATTACACTCCATATGCGAAGAGGGCGTTGAATTAACAAAGTTTATTTCAGACGCACGAAAAACTGGCGACACCATAGTAAATTGCACAGATTGTGAAAATCTTGTAATGCGCTAATAGCACTTATGACAACTGAAGGATGTGGCTTCACAAATACAACGGAAAGTTTAGAGTCAAGACTCTTAAATTACGATTTGCATAATTAGGGTCTGACTTGTAACTTACAATTTCTTAGCTGCGCCCTTCAAAAAACAAATGCTTTACAATTTCGTAAATGTATGGTAGTATACGCAAGCTTAAATCCATGAGCTTGGTTTCGGGATAAAGCCGGAGTTTCCGGTATCTTTTCCGCCCGATACCCGGCCATAGGACGACGTCTGTTACGTCTGAAAAAGAAAAGAAAGGATTATATTAGTAATGATCACAAAGGAGCAAAAAAACACGGTTATCGAAAACAATCGTACCCATGAAACGGATACCGGTTCGCCGGAGGTACAGATCGCCATACTGACCGAGCGTATTAAACAGCTCACAGAGCACCTCAAGATCCATAAAAAAGATAAGCACAGCGAACTGGGACTTCTCAAGATGGTCGGACAGCGCCGCAGTTTGCTTGACTATCTGATTAAAAAGGACATCGGGCGTTACAGGGCGTGTATCGCCAAACTTGGGATAAGAAAGTAAATATTTCAGGGCCGGTCGTGTATAGATCAGACCGGCTCTGTTGTTTAAGTGGAGAAGAAAGGTGAGAGAAAAATGATAATCAAAAAAAGAGAATTCACAAATGAAAAAAAGTATACCCTGGACTTTGCGGGGCGTCCCCTCACTTTGGAGACGGGTAAGCTTGCGGAACTGGCTAATGCCTCCGTACTTGTTCGCTACGGTGAAACAACCGTACTCGTTGCGGTAACAGCTTCCGCCCGTCCACGCGAAGGGATAGACTTCTTCCCGCTGTCGGTCGACTTTGAAGAGAAACTATATGCGGTGGGAAGGATACCCGGAGGTTTCCTGCGCCGCGAAGCGAGGCCCTCTGAGCGCGCGGTGCTCGCGGGACGTATGATCGACAGGCCAATGCGCCCGCTTTTCCCGGGAGATCTGCGCAATGACGTGGTCATAACCTGCACAATCTTGGCGGTCGACCACAATTGTTCGCCGGAAATAGCCGCGATGATCGGAGCGTCCGCCGCAATGTCGATATCCGACATACCGTTTGACGGGCCGATCGGCGGTGTGGCTTTGGGTTATAAAGGCGGAAAATATCTTTTTAACCCAACTTCGGCGGAGCGTGAGACTTCGGATATGTACTGCACTATAGCCTCAACGGCGCAGAAGGTTGTCATGATAGAAGCTGCGGGCAACGAGATTGACGAAGATATCATGCTCGAAGGGATAAAGCAGGCCCATGAGACCATACAGCCTGTCATAGCGCTTATAAACCAAATGGTGTCTGAAATCGGAAAACCCAAGTTTGAGTACGCTAAAGCGTCGTTCAACGAGGAGCTGTTCGCAAAAATCACAGAAAAATATTTAGGCGACGTAAAGTTTTCCATGGACACAGACGACAAAAACATCCGCGAGGAACGCTATAACGCGGTGGTTGAGCGTATGATACAGGAATTCGGGGAAGAGTATCCCGAACTTGGCGCTCAGCTCGAAGAAATAACATACAGGATTCAGAAGCTGGTCGTCAAGGAGTGGTTACTGGCGGGCAAACGCGTAGACGGCAGGGAGATGAATGAGATACGCGCAAGCGCGGCGGAAGTCGGCCTTTTGCCTAAGGTACACGGTTCGGGACTGTACACCCGCGGACAGACTCAGGTCCTTTCTGTAGCGACGCTCGGCACGGTCTCCAACGCGCAAAAACTCGACACGATATACGAGGAAGAGTCCAAGCGCTACATGCATCACTATAATTTCCCGTCATTCTCTGTCGGCGAGGCTCGCGGATCACGCAGCACGTCACGGCGCGAATACGGACACGGCGCACTTGCGGAAAAGGCTCTCGAACCTGTTCTGCCCCGCGTGGAGGATTTCCCTTATTCTATCCGCGTCGTCTCCGAAGTGCTCTCTTCAAACGGGTCTACATCTCAGGGCTCTATTTGCGGTTCAACACTCGCTCTAATGGACGCGGGCGTACCGATAAAAGCGCCTGTCGCCGGTATATCCTGTGGTCTCATTTCAGACGGAGACGATTGGACGACGTTTGTGGACATTCAGGGCGTAGAGGACTTCCACGGCGAGATGGATTTTAAAGTCGGCGGCACCAAAAAAGGTATTACGGCGATCCAAATGGATCTTAAAAACGACGGTCTTATAATGGACGTCATCAAATCCGCGCTGGAGATTACCCGCGAGGCCCGCATAAAAATCTTAGACGAGATCATGCTCCCATGCATCGCAGAACCGAGGAGCGAGCTCGCGCCGACCGCGCCTAAGATGATAATGATGAAGATACACCCCGACAAGATCAGGGAAGTCATCGGTTCCGGAGGCAAGGTCATACAAAAAATCTGCGCTGACACAGGCGCAAAGGTTGACATCGAGGACGATGGCAGCATATACATAGCCTCAACCGATATAGAAGCGTGCCGTGCGGCTAAGAAGATCATAGACGATATAGTCTTTGTGCCGGAAATCGGCGGGCTTTATTACGGTAAAGTCGTGCGAGTGATACCCATAGGCGCTTTCGTGGAACTTGTCCCGGGCAAAGACGGCATGGTACACATATCAAAGCTTGAAAACCGCCGCGTTGAAAAGGTAGAGGACGTGCTTAACGAAGGCGACATGACCTGGGTCAAAGTAACCGAGATAGACGACCGGGGCAGGATAAACCTGTCCAGGAAAGACGCTATAAAAGAGCGGCAGGCAAAGGGGCTGAGCAGCGATCGCGGCGATTGAGGCGAACGCTGCGATCGCAGTGAATAGTGAATAGTGGATAGTGAGTAGTTACTGACCACTAAAATAAAAAAATCGGCAGATTGCCGATTTTTTTATTTTTGGGGGTTGACAACGTAAATATAGTGTGCTAGTATAGTGGTACACTAAGGAGGTGGCACTATGGAGCTTTGGGAGCGATGGAGTTTGGCTTTTGATGATCGGATGCCGATCTACCGCCAAATCATCCTCCAATTCAGCCGGGCCTTTGTAAGAGGCGACATCCGGCAGGGGGATCGAATCCCGTCAATTCGCGAGTTATCGGCTTATCTCAAGGTCAATACAAACACGATTCAGCGTGTGTATCAGGAGATGGAGCGAGACGGGCTAATTAGCAGCAAACGTGGCACAGGATACTTTTTTACGGAGGATGAAAACATGACTGAAAAGACGCGCCGCACACTGGCGTATGATTCACTAAGCCGCTTTGTAGAAGAAATGCGCGCGCTGGGATGCGCGGACAAAGACATCTTAGAGCAGCTCACATCATATATGGAGGGAGATGAGACGTATGAAGCAGCTTCTTGAGCTTACAGGCCTTGAAAAGCGGTTCTTGGGCTGCGATGCGCTAAATGGTGTGGATTTGACCATACCGGAAGGGCAGATCGTAGGGCTTTTGGGGCCGAACGCCTCCGGAAAGACTACCTTGCTCAAGACCGTGGCGGGGCTTCAGCAGCCGACGGCAGGCAGCATACGCTACTGTGATGGCGCCGCGCACGGACCGGAAGCCCGAAGCACGATCGGCTTTTGCCCGGATATCCTGACCTTTCCGCGCTGGATGCGCGTACAAGACGCGTTTAAGTTTTACGGGGATATGTACCCGGATTACTCCCAGGCGCGCGCGGAGCAGCTCATGGACATTTTGGAGCTGCGGGGCGTATTAAACATGCGTGTCAACCAACTGTCAAAAGGAATGAGGGAGCGGCTCGTACTCGGTCTGACTTTTTCCCGCGAGACGCATTTGTACATGCTTGACGAGCCGCTGGACGGGATAGACCCGGTTGGCAAGATGCGCGTCATCGACGCCATAATTGCAATGAAGCCCGAAAACGCATCAGTCCTTGTTTCAACCCACTTGGTAAAAGACATAGAACGCATATTCGACAGCGTATATTTCCTGTCTAAAGGTAGGGTCGTGTTCCACGGCATGTGCGACGCCATGCGCGAGGAACGCGGACAGACCGTGGAACAGGCTTATTTGGAGGTGTTTATCCGTGAAGGTTCATTTTAAATATGCTTTTCTGGCGGGAATACATGCCAGAGGCGGTGTTTTCGCAGTGATATTCCTTATCAATCTGGTTTTCATAATACTTGGCTCACTCGGGCTGCTGCCGCTTGCCGCGCAGATAACCGCCGTATCACTGAGCGGAACTGCGATCGGTGTCATGGCGATAGTGAATATAATAAGCGACGTCGGCATAATCCGACGCATGTTCGCGGCGCCCGGGGCGTACCTCTTTGCCCTGAGCCCTATGCCGCGCAAGAAAATGCTTTCGGCAAGCGTGATCTCAATGTTTGTTATGGATGTAGTGACGATGGCTGTTTCTATTTTCGGAGTGACGTGCCTGTCATTGATTCTGGCAGGGAACTACGTCGGCAATGTGTTCGATAGCATTAGCCGGGGTTGGGTTTCGTTTGAAGCTTCAGACATTTTATTCGGCCTTTGGTTTATCGTGCTGATGATCGCAGGGTATCTGCTGGTAATGCTTTTCATAATTTTCTGCGCGGCGGCAAGGAAGTCGATATTCTATCAAAAGCCAGCAGGTGGATTGCTAACGATCCTCATGGCGGCGGCAATGCTCTATATCGGAAGTCTTATGACATTCATACTTGCACCGTTCGGCACGGTCACCCGGTGGGGAATGTTCTTTACCATCTCGCTAGGCAGACCGGGTCTGATAGTGTATGGCTTGCTGCTGATGATACAAATCGCGGCGTTGTTTATTGCCGCATCAAAGTTAATGGAAAGGAAGATGAATATATGAGAAGGATTTTTCTCGCTCTTTGCATAGCGCTTGCAGCCATTTTGCTTACAGGCTGCGTGTCGATAAACTGGGCGACCTATCCGATCGGGGGGTCGGGCATGACAGGCAGGGGTAATATAGAGAGTTACTCTTTTAATGTCGGGGAGATCAGGGAAATCCGGGTAGAGATGTTTTGTAACATAGAGCATTATACCGCTCCGTCGGACACTGTCACGCTCGAGATACAGCCGAACCTCGTTGAATTTATCACAGTTGAGGAGTCCGGCGGTGTTCTTACGGTTCGCGCTAACAGGAATATAAGCTGGTCGGGCAACAACACTCCGGTTTTGACTGTGGGATCGCCTGCGCTCAGCAGGGTGTCATTAGCCGGGGCAGGGAATTTCACGGCGCATGAAACGATCACGGGCGACTCATTTTCAATCAATATGTCCGGAGCGGGTACGGGTACGGTTGATCTGGTTGTCGAAAGGCTCTCTGTGACCTTGTCCGGAGCGGGCGACATTCGGCTCACCGGTACTGCGGACACGGCTGACATCAGCATGGCGGGCGCGGGCAGAGTCGAGGCGCTGTCAATGCAAACCCGCGAGGCGGACATCAACCTCGCGGGTGCGGGTGCGGTCAGGTTAAGCTGCTCGGAAAGTCTGCGTATCACAGCGGGAGGCGTGGGCTCCGTGGAATACCGAGGCTCCCCCAACATAGATGTTACAAGAGGCGGCCTTGTATCGGTGAGGCAGGTGGATTAGTCTATTTGCTATAAAACTTTCCCTCGTATTCCGCGCGTGTCATTGATGCTTCGAAGAACAGCGCTACACAACCGGGGCCGACGTGAGCGCCGATGACCGGACACATCATCACGATCATGATTTCTTTTACATCGATCGATGATCTCACCATAGCAGCCAAAGTCTCGGCGTCATCCAAACAGTTGGAATGACTGATGATCACAGTGTCAAGGCTGACGCCGGGCTCAATGCTGCGGGTCATTTGGCCGAAGAGCGTTTCCAGTGCGCCCTTGCGCCCGCGGACTTTGTCCTTGAGCTTGAGCGTACCGTCCGGCGCGACATTTAGCAGCGGTTTGATGCCTATAATAGAACCGGCAACTGCGGATAGTTTGCTAAGCCGTCCGCCCCGGTGTAAATACATAAGGTCGTCGACCGTAAACAGCGAGATGCAGCTATGCTTTTTTTCCTCCAGCCATTGCGCAGTTTCGCCGGCGGACAGACCCTCGGCGCGTTTATTAACAGCCAAAACGGTAACCAGTCCGGCACCGCCAGCGGCATTGATACTGTCTACGGTGTGTATGTCACAATCGGGGTAACTCTCTCGGACCTCCTGCAACGCGATCACGGAGTTCTGAAATGTTCCCGAAAGGCCGTTGCTGAGGCTTATCACCAGAAGACTCTTGTCCTGACTTGCGTACTCCGTGAAAATATCCACGAATGTTTCAGGATTGATAAGAGTCGTTCCGGCAACGCTGCCGTCGCGTAGCGCATTATAAAAATCCTTATCCGAAATTTCCTGCCAGCGACCTCCGTTGTGCTGGATCCCGTTAAGATGGAACGGTATAGGAACCATAGCAAGATCATGCTTATCAATATATTCCTGGGGTAAATCGCAGTTTGTGTCGATCAGGATAGTAAAATCGCTCATATATTCTTCCTCTCTTAATAAATTTGCAATAATTATCACGTTATGCTAACATGAAAACCAGACCTAATTATGAAATATTTGGAAACAATAACACAGTTTTGCAGGAAAAGCCGTCCCAAAGCAGGTCTTTACTGCACGACTTATACTTTTATGTGCAATTTTTGTTGACGTAAAGCGCAGGTTAGAATAAAATGAATAAAAGTACCTTCTCAGAACCTTGCGCTCGAAACGGCTGTTTTAAGCATTCATTTACGCTCATATTTGGCATCCTGTCTCACATGAGCTCGCTCCGCATCCTTGCTCCGCTGACAATGAACACTTTAAACAGCCATTCCTCACCGGTTCTGAGTAGATATAATCCAATAAAAAACGAAAGCGAACCAAAGAATGAGCTCCACCGACAATCTCTCTGCTCATAGTTTTGACGGTAACAGACTATCACATGCGTACATAGTAAGCAGCGGATTAACCGATGATTTGGCGATGGCGTTTGTTTGTTCCGGAAGCGGTTTAAGACCATGTCACAGTTGTACGCACTGCGACAAGGCGCTCAAGCGCATCCATCCCGATATCACTGACGTTTTCAGATTGCGGGACAAGCGTGAGATCGCTGTCGACCAGATACGGGACTTGAAGAAAGACGTTTTCATAACACCCAATGAATCGGATAAAAAGGCATATATCATTCATGAGGCGGACTTAATGAACACTGCCGCGCAGAACGCGCTTCTGCAGATTCTGGAAGAACCGCCGCCGCACGCTGTGTTTGTACTGAGGACCGAGAATCCTGCGGCCCTTCTCCCAACGGTGCGTTCGCGTTGCGTGGAAATCAAAGCGCAGCCCGGGGATAAGACATATGATTCCACGGCAACTGAAATGGCAAAAGATTTCTTAACCGCTCTTGAGGGCGGAAACGAAAGTCTTGTCAGGATCATGTTCCGGCTGGAAAAGCTGGACAGGAACGGATTTGCCGATTTTCTGAATGCCGTGCGCGGGCGGATGGTTGCCTTGCTGAGAGAGGCTGCGTCTGACGACGTAGTCAAGAGAAACGAGTTGTTTTCACAGACAGAACGGCTTCTTATAAAATCCGGGGAATGGTTGGAGCTTAACATAAACGTGGGACACATATCAGGTATGCTATGTGCCGGTCTTATAGAAAAGGGGCGAAGTTTTGACAGAAGTTGTTAGTGTTCGTTTTAATAACAGGGGTAAGTTATACTTTTTTGACCCGTCAGGACTGACAGTCAAAAAAGGAGATAAGGTCATCGTCGAAACAGCAAAAGGTCTTGAATATGGTCAGTGTGTATATGGAAACCACATGGTCAGTGAGAGTGCGGTCGTCAATCCGCTCAGGCCTGTGTCGCGTATCGCAACAGAAGCTGACACGAAAACTGCAGCCGCCGGCAAGGAAAAAGAAAAAGAAGCGTTCGAATATTGCCTGAAGAAAATTGAAGATTTTGAACTGGATATGAAGCTGGTAGACGTTGAATACGGCTTTGAGGGAAGCAAAATACTCTTTTTCTTTACATCAGAGGGACGAGTCGATTTCAGGGAGCTGGTTAAGGACCTCGCCGGTGTTTTTCGCACACGGATCGAACTTCGCCAGATCGGCGTACGTGACGAAGCGAAAATGCTCGGCGGCTTGGGTATTTGCGGAAGGGCATTTTGTTGTACGCAGTTTTTAAGTGAGTTCCATCCTGTTTCGATCAAAATGGCAAAAACACAGGGGTTATCCCTCAATCCGACAAAGATATCAGGAACATGCGGCCGGCTTATGTGCTGCCTGAAATATGAAGAGAGCGCATATGAGGATCTTGTGAAGAAAGCGCCTAAAATAGACGCTTTCGTTGAAACACCGTCCGGCAAGGGTACGATCGTAAACGTCAATTTGCTCCGCTTAAATGCCAAAGTTCGTTTGGAGGACGGTCTTGACACTACGCTGAAAACCTTCACTTTTGACGAACTCGACGTACTCGGCGGAAAGGGCAGAAGAGCTGAATACATTGCGGCAAAGGCTGAGGGTAAGCTTGAGGAAGCCGGCTTCAAAGTCACGCCGCCGCCGGAAATCAAATCTGCTTATAAGCCGGCGTCGCCGTCTGTTTTTGACAGGGCTAAGCCTTCCGAGCATTCCTCTGCTCAGAAGCATTCAAGTCAACAGGAGCGCAAGCCCGCATCTGAACAGCGCAAGAAAGGCGCTTCCGGGGCTGACCGTCAAACAAGGGACGCCGATAAACCGGGAAAATCACCGCGCACGCATTCAGGCGAGGGCGCACAAGGTAAAAAGCCTCACGTTAAGCGCTACAAGGGCGGACGCGGAAAGAAGCAAAACTAAGAAAAGGGCGGCAATGCCGCCCTTTTCTATGTCTCTTAAACTACGTTGTCTCAATGAGTCCGTAGTCGCCTTGTTTTCGTTTATAAACTATGGAGAAGGCGTCCTCTCTGTTTTGATTTTTAAATACAAAGAACTCATGCTCAAGCAGATTCATCTGCAGCACAGCTTCCTCTGGGGTCATCGGTTTTATCGGGAACATCTTCGTGCGGACTATATTGAAGTCAGTCTCATCATCTTCATGAACCTCATGTTTGACAGATGAAGAGAAGTCGCGATCCAGTGCGCCGTCGCGGAGACGTTTTTCAAGCTTGGTCTTGTGTTTGCGTATCTGACGCTCAATAGCGGCGACGGCGGAGTCTATGGACGCCTGCATATCGCTGGTCGCTTCGGTTACGCGGTGGAACATGCCGTTATTTTTAATAGTCACTTCCGCGATATAGCGGCCTCGCTCTGCGGTAAATGTAATAAACGCTTCTGATTCGGATTTGAAGAAACGATCCAGCTTGCCGATCTTCTTTTCCGCGTATTTGCGCAGATCGTCTGTAATCTGAACCTTCTTCTCTGTAATAGTGAATTTCATACGTTTCAACTCCTATTTCTTTTTTAGTGACACCATACAAGTAACCGCTGCCATTATATCACAAGAATTGAAAAAGAATAAGTATAAAAATAACTTTTAACATAAAAAATGCGGCAGCCGGTAACTGTTCAGTGCCGGTGAGTATAGCTGGTTTTTAATCTCTTTGCGAGTTGAGCTTGCGTTTGTTTGTGCAAAGAGATTAAAAAATAGCTGTGCGAGCGCAAGGTACTGAACTCACGCCGTCAGGTCAAGACTGAGGTACACGTCGTTTTTGTCGTCTTGCGTAACGCCAAGATATCGTCTTGTGACCGCCAATGAACTGTGGTTGTAGATATCCATGATAATAGCCGGCGAAATTCCTTTCTTCCATGCGTGATAGCCGAATGTCTTTCGCAGGGAATGGCATGAAATTCGGTTTTGAATCTCAGTCGCTTCGGCGGCGGTGCGAATCAGACGGTACGCCTGAATACGGCTGATGGCTGTACCCGTATGTTTGTTCAGAAACAGAGGAACGCCGGGTCTTGCCGAGGATGCATAGATCGACAGCGCGTTGATTACCCCCTTGTTTAGGGCTATGATCTTGCTTTTATTTGTCTTTTTCTCAGTAACGCATATTGATTCGAAAACATTCTTGTTCTTGAAATCATAAACATCGTCCCATGTTATCCGCAAGAGATCGCTTATACGCAGCGCAGTGTAAAGGCCAAAAGTGATTAGCACATAATTCCGCGTCTCCCCGCGGGTCAAGTAGTACTCCGAGAGTTCGAATACTTGCTTCTTATCCCTGATCGGTTCCGTGGTGGACATAATTGATATCCTCCTTATACATAATAAGCCCATGCAACATTTTACGTAAATGCGGCATCACGCTGAACACCCTGATTTTAAACAAAAAAAGAGTCATTGGTCATAGCGATTTTCTATAGTGGGATAGCCAAAACGTATCATGCGGGAAAATCAACAAAAAAACGCATCCGAGGACACGCTTTTTTAGTGGATCGCACTATTGCATTCATAACTCATAATTGCGCTTCAGCGCACAGAAAGTACCTCACAGAAAGTCTCCACCGCCGTCCTGATCCGCTCAACATCCGTCGTCTGTTGATCCACCTCAACCAGCAGGCTTTTTATCCCTTGTTTATCAAGTATTTTCCTCATTGGTACGATATCGTACTCCTCCGGGTCGCAGAATTTGGTCATGACGAAAAGTACGCCGTCAGCCGAGTGCCGCCTGACGACTTCGACAAGCATGTCCGCCCGTTTTTTACCAAGATCATACAAAATAGGACAGCCCTCTATTTCGCCTATCTGTAACGCGAGGGCCTGTATCGGATCATCGGCCTTGGGTATATCAAATCGGAACCTGAGCGACTCGTGTGTTATAACATCGTCTATGATACTCACTCCGCACTCATCGAGTATTTTCAAAAGCCCCGTGTTGTCCGCAATTATACCGCATGTCACCAAACGCGGACCGTGGCTCTCCTTACACTGCGTCACGGCAAGGCAGTCGGCAACGGCGGCCACTCTTTCCGTGTACTCCTCAGCCTCCATGAAATAGCTGCTTTTAAAAACCGCATTACGCTCGGAAGCCTTGACCGCTTCCGGGCATTTTGCCAAGTTAACCATAAAACGGCGAACCGCAGCGTTTCTTTTATTATATACATTGATGCTCCCTATTATGTCCGCGTCTGTAATAGCGCTGCCGGATATCTCTGCAAGATCGGCTTTTATTCTGCGGTATCGGGATGCGGTAAACTCAACTCCAGCCTGAGTTTTTCTGTTCTGCGCGTGCGCCACCGGAATCACGGGGATGCTTTTTACCCCGTAACGCCAGTTGCCGTCCATGCTCTTTAAGCTGTCGCACAAGATCGGAATCATTACGGCGGAAAGCCCCTCGTACTCGCCTCTTATTCCCATCTCAAGCGTCGTCTGGATAATTGAACATATAAATGCCGGGAGATAGCGTCTCGCTTCGGAAAGACGCGTTTGCGCACCCCAAATCCCAAACGGGACCATACCTGCGGCGTGTATCAGTTCCTCCGGACAGAAATACGGCATACAGCCAATCGCTTTTTTTCCCTGTTTCAGATATTTCTCAAGCTGCGCTTTCGGATGTTCGGAAATGTACTTAAACTCCGACAGTATTTCGGACAGCTCTTTCATTTATTCCGTCACCTGCCTCTTTTTATTCTTTGCCATGACTTCCACAAGCCCTTGAACGCGCGTCAGATATTGCGCTTCCGAGAATACTCGCGGGTCAGACTGGTCTCCGTCGAAAACGACTGTTGGTATACCCGCCTGCTCACGGAGTTGACGTTCCATTTCATATAAGTTGCCGCTCCAGTGCTTACAGCTCCTGTTCATATGGAAAATCGCGCCTTCAACCTTGTTTTTAATAGCTTCTTTAACCCGCAGTTCCGTTTCTCGCTCAAACACGTTGCTGTTTGGCACATACGAATACGCCGCCATAAGCTCGTTTACATTCTCGTAAAGGAAGCTGAACGCGGGGCCGTATACGGTTGCCGTAACGTTGATACCCAGATTTTTGAGTGTCTTGAACGTATAGCTCAGATTTGCCCAGCAAGCGATACCCTCAAACAGCACCCTATATTCCTCCTGCATCTTAAAGGTCGAAGTGCCGTTTTTTACATTCTCCTCATACTCCTCCGCAAGCTGCTCAAAAGCCTCCGCGCCCTCTACCGTCCCGCGCGCGACGCAGGCTACGGCCATATTGTTGAAAATATCAAAACCGGAAAAGGGCGATGGGGTGAATTTCATGTAATCCACCGCCTTGAGCCAAGCTTTTGAGCTGCGCTGAGATATCTCCATAACCTCTTGAAAGCGCCCCTCATCCCATTTTTTCCCCGTTATTTTCTCAAGCTCAAGGATGCAGTCGTCAAACTGCGCCCGTATATAGCGAATACGGTCGCCGTCACATTCAAATCCGTCGAGGTGGGGAATGTCGAGCAGAAAGAGTGGTATATCAAGCTCTAACGCCAGATTCTCATACCACTTTATCATGCAGTTGCAAATGTTATTGCAGCACAGCAGAAAATCCGGCATCGGGATATCGAGTTCGGGACATTCCTTCAACTCGGCATAGGCAAAGCTGATGCGCGAGTATGAACACAGATCAGAGGAGTACCCCATCGACTCGGCGTACTCACACATTCTCAACCCGCCGCCTTTCGCGCTGACTGCGGCAGCATGGTTCTCCGGGAAAACAACATTTATCCCCATTGTCGTTGTTATCTCCTGCGGAAAATTAGATGCACTCCATCCAATTTTCTCCCCGCGCCTTTTCGCCTCCCAGGCTGCATCCGTTGCTCCGTCCGCAATTTGCTTGAGCAGAAGTTTTGCCGGGATCGTTTCACGAACTGCTTTTTGTTCCGCCATCTATATTTCTCCTTCTTATTGCAAATATTCCGCGCAAATTGGCAAAAAAGATTGTATCATATCCGTCCGCGCAGCGGACACCACAACTATTCACTATCCACTACTCACTATTCACTGCGGCTTGTCCGCTCCTTAGCTTTTCACACGCCAGTACAGCCGCCCCAATCGCGCCGGCAAGTTGTGCGCGCGGGTCTGTGCGGATACTGAGACCCAGTTCACACGACAATGCCTGTATTACTCCTTCACTGCGCGAAACACCTCCGGAAAAAAAAACGGGCTCAACAACACCAAGGCGTTTTGCAACGCCTGCGGCTTTCACCGCGACACTACGGTGTATCCCCGCTATGAGAGCGCTCTTATCCGCGCCGTTCGAAAGCTGTGAGATGACCTCAGTCTCGGCAAACACGGTGCATGTTGATGTGATCTCGACAACATTCCGCGCTCTCAGACCGTGGCTTCCCAGTTCCGACAATCCTACTTCAAGCACTCTGGCCATGACCTCAAGGAACCTTCCCGTACCGGCCGCACATTTATCGTTCATCGAGAAACCGTCCAGTTCGCCGTTTGCGGTGAGCCGCATTGCCTTGCAGTCCTGACCGCCGACATCGATAACCGTGCGTACGCCGGGACACAGATAAACGGCACCCCTTGCATGGCAACTCAGTTCGCTGTATGTTCTGTTTGCAGACTTAAAGGCATTTCTGCCGTATCCGGTCGCAACGATATACGCCATATCCGTGAGATCAAGGCCGATACTGTCCAGCGCATCCCGCACTGACTTCTCCGGGCCGCTTGTGCCTGTTCCGCCTTGGCAGACGGCAGATGCCGTCACTTCTTTTCCGCCATCCAGGACGACACATTTTGACATTGACGAGCCTATGTCCACACCCATGGTGCGAAACGGAACATTCACTCTGCTCACAGCCCGTTTACTATGCAGTCAGGCCTGTCCCCGCGGGAGACGGCTTCTATGTTTTTTCTTATACGCTCATACATACGTCTAAAGCTGCCCGCAGTAATCCCCGCAATGTGGGGAGACAGCGCCACGTTCCTCCTGAGTTCCTCCGGCAGCCTGACAAGCAGCGGATTGTCCTCCAGGACCGGCTCCGGGGCCAGCGTATCAGTGCCTAATCCGCCAAGCTGCCCCGTTATCAGCGCGTTTACCACAGCTTCGTGATCCATCAGCTCTCCCCGCCCGGTATTAATCAGGATCGCCCCGCGCTTGAACATCTTCAGTGAATCCTCATTTATCATATTTGTCGTTTCGGGCGTTACAGGGACATGCAGTGAAATAATATCACAGCTTGAAATCAGCTCATTAAGCGGCACAAACTGTATTTCACTGCCGGCTTTCTCCCCCAGGGTGTCGTAGTAGCAGAGACTGCATTCAAATGGCTTGAGACGTTTGGCAAGCTCGCTCCCTATCGCGCCGTACCCGACTATTCCGACCAAAAGCCCGGAAAGCTCCGGGATCCCGTTTTTGAAACAGGCTGTTTTAGCCTCCATCTGCCTTCCCGCATAAACCATATCCTCGTTATGCCGGAAGCTTTTCAGCAGCGACAGAATGAGCAGTACGGCCTGCTCGGCGACCGCGCGCGCATTCACTCCCGCATTGTTGCAGACATAGACATTCGCGCTTCGGGCCGCCTCAATGTCGATCGCGTTATACGCGACACCCTGCGAGTGAATAAGCCGAAGCCCCGGCATGTTATCAATAATATCCCTGCCCACTTTCGTCACGGCGTCTACGACCAGCACATCCGCGCCCGTTGCGATGACTTGCCGTACATCCGGCTCGCCGTTACCCATATGGATAAGCTCCCATCCCGTATCGTTCCAGTCTGAATACATTTCAAAATTATCGCGGTTTAACAGCAGCGCTGCCTTCATTTTACTAACACCCCCACTTTTTTAATGCATAATTCATAATTTAAGTTTCGCAGATATGGGATTTAGGGACTAGGGACTAGGGATTAGGGGTTAGTAGAAAGAATAAAAACCCCGTTTTGCAGTAAAATTCACTATAATCCTATAATTTAACCTTCAAATTTCCTACTAATCCCTAGCCCCTAATCCCTAATCCCTCTCAAGTTTCGCAACTGCGAAACTTGAATTCATAATTGATTAATAGTTTTTATTCCGGTTCGGTTAAACCGCGTGTTATGAAGTACTCTACCAGCAGGTCGATGTACTCACCGTAAGACCGCAGGCCGAGTTCCTGATCGTTTGATCTTAAGAAACTGTCGTAAACAATGTCGACAGAGTCGCTGACCGTCTCGCTTACGGCGGTAAGGACAGTGTCTACAAACGTAATGCCCGTATCCACAGTTCTTTGAGACTGCCAATAATCGTAGTTATACTGCCAGTCCCTTTTGACCTCATCGACAAGGCTGTCGCTGATCTCGACCCACGTTTCATAATCAACGCCTGCAAGCGTACCCATAAGACGCATCAACCCCATGAGATATCCTGCATACTCATATGCAATGTTTTCAGACGTCACACATGCGATTACAGCAACAAAGTTCGCTTCATCCTCGGCAAACACGCCAAGTTGATGCGCGAGTTCATGCGCGACTGTCACCGGTAAGAGAAACTCGGGCATATTAATATTGATATTTGCCTCGCCCGTAAGCGCAAAATAGACGCCTGTATACCCCGTGCGGCTCATCAGCCATGAAAACATCATGGATTTCGGTCTGAATACTCTGCCGTCCAGATTCGGAAATTCGACGGAGATGTTACGATATATGTCCGGATATGCGTCGAACAAACCACGGCGGTCTTCGATATAACGGCCATAGTCGTCTCTCTCTACCAGCGTGGCAAGCTCATTTGCTTTTTCTGCGAACACTCCGGTGACGGCGGCAAGTTCGTCCGTCGTCATTCCTTTGCCGGAAAAACCGTTTTTCTCTGCAAAACCGGGTGCGAAATAGCCGCTGTTCCATAACCAGCAAAACAACCCCCACACATACAGGATGGTTACGGCCATCACTAACAGGCGTTTTGATATGATCTTCAGCTTACCGCTTCTGCGCGACGTTGAGGTAATTGTTTTAAAAATATAGTATATCAGCCATATGACTGCGGCGGTACACAATACCTCCATAAGAGAAAAAGGGTATATCGAGCTGAGCATTCCTAAAAATCCGCGTATGGGGGCTGAGACGTTAACGGCAGCCCATTCCATCGCGGCGGATGACGACCGGAGCACATAAAAAAGGATCGTCAGCACAGCCGGCAGTACGCAAATCGTTATATAGACGGAGCGCGGCAGCTTAAAGCTGCGAAAGCTAAACCGCGCCCATTTTCTTTCCTTAGTATTTACCATATTTATCTAGAAAACCTTCGTAAAACGGCATCGCTGATTGAGTTAAGGGGAAGCTGTTCGACAACGCCGCCAATGTTAAATGCGACCATTGGCATGCCGTACACGACACATGATGCCTCATCCTGTCCTATCGTGTGGGCGCCCATTTTTCTCATCGCGGCAAGCCCGCTGGCGCCGTCGGAGCCCATGCCTGTAAGTATAACGCCGACCGCGTTTCTGCCGGCAGTCTTGGCAACGGAATTGAACAACACATCTACCGACGGGCAGTGTCCGCTGACTTTCGCGCCGGGAGTCAGATATACGTAGTATCCGGCGGCATCCTGACGCAGATGCATCTGCATATCGCCGCCGGGCGCGATCAGAACATTTCCCTGAGTGACGCGATCGCCGTTTTGCGCCTCGCGAACGGTCATGTCGCAGATTTTATCAACGCGTTCAGCATACATCTTTGTGAAAACGGGCGGCATATGCTGCACTATAACTACGCCGGGTGTATTAGCGGGGAATCTTTTGAGTATATCGAGGATAGCTTCCGTGCCTCCGGTAGAAGCGCCTATGGCGATTATGCTTTTTGATGACGCTCCCGATACGTTTACCCGTGCGGCAGGGGCTGCGGGTCTTGCGGGAGCGGAACTCGGCATGACTACATGCGCGGTAGCCGCTATTTTTATTTTTTGTATGATTTCCCGAACAAACTGATTCTCATCAAAACCCGGCCGTGACCCCGGTTTCCCGACGAAATCTATCGCACCCGCATGCATCGCGTCAAAAACATTGCCTGAAAGAGCACTGATAACTATGGTCTTTACTTTGGGATGTTTGGGCATGACCGTACGTAAAAATTCATTGCCGCGCATCCTTGGCATTTCCATATCCAGGGCGATGACGTCAGGACGGATTATAGCAATACGCCCGGCCGCCTCAACAGGGTCGCCGAAGCTGCCCACTACTTCAACCGAATGCTCTTTACTCAGTTTTTGCGAGAGAAAAGTCCTGAAAAACAAGGAATCATCTATGATCATAACACGAATTTTAGACATGACGACTCTCCAAATCAAATTCTTGATGGTCATAGTATAACCAATCTTGCGCACGAATGCAATGTGTAATTATTTGTTGAATAAGGCTAAATAAAAAGTTTTTTAAAAAAAAGCAAAATAATTGTTGACTCATCGAGTCAGTCATGGTATAGTTTTATTGACTGAATTGGTCATTATATAATATACACGTTGACCTTAGCAGTCAAGCCCAAATAATCTTCATAGGAAAGGAGATATATGAACGAGGAAATCCAATCGCACAAAATTATGGAGATGGATGATCAAAAACGGGAAAAAGTTCTGAACGCCGCGATGGCGGAGTTCAGAAACGGTTACACAAAAGCGTCCACCGACACAATCGTCCGGCATGCCGGCATATCCAAGGGGCTTCTGTTCCACTATTTCGGTACGAAGGAAAAACTGTATGAGTTTCTTGTGGAATACTCGATGAATGTGATCCTAAGTGAGTTTTACGGTCTGCTGAATTTAGACGAACCCGATCTGCTCGATCGGATGTGGCAGATGCTGCTCTTGAAAATGGAACTGTCTTACAAGCACCCGGCAATTTTCGACTTTATCGGAGCCGCCTATGCCCGTAAAGACGAGCAGCACAGCGAATTATTCGCGCGATACACAGACGGAAGCGCAGACGTGTTCGGTACGCTCACACGCGGAATAGACGTCTCCCTGTTGAAAGACGGTCTTGACGCGGAAAAGGTCATAAACATCATCCGGTGGGCGGTCGTCGGATACTCCAACTCACAAATCAACATGAGTAAAACAATAGAAGATTACAAGAAAGAATACGAAAGCTATCTGGAGGATATCAAGGGATATTTCAAAATATTCCGGGAAGTGTTTTACGGATGATAGGAGGAGCATGAAAATGTCAAAATTCAGTCTTGAAATCAGCAGTTTAAAAAAGAGGTTCGGCAAGTTCACGGCGCTGGACGGCATCGACCTTACCGTAAACGAAGGGGAAGTGTTTGGATACATTGGCCCGAACGGAGCGGGCAAGACAACGACCATACGCGTGCTTCTGGGTATTTTGCAGGCTACGGAAGGCGGGGCTAAGGTGTTTGGGATGGACGCATGGAGCAAAGCTGTGGAAATACACAAAAAAATCGCCTATGTGCCGGGCGACGTCAACCTTTGGCCTAATCTGACCGGAGGCGAGGTCATCGACTTGTTTGTCAGCCTGCGCGGCAAACATGACAAAGCCCGCCGCGAAAAGCTGATAAAGAGGTTTGAGCTTGACCCGACAAAAAAATGCCGGACATATTCTAAAGGCAACCGCCAGAAAGTGGCTCTCGTCGCCGCTTTCGCATCGGACGCCGAACTCTTTATCCTTGATGAGCCGACAAGCGGGCTTGATCCGCTCATGGGGTTTGTTTTCAACGAGTGCGTCCTTGAGCAGAAGAATATGGGCAAAGGCGTATTCCTGTCAAGCCACATCATGTCTGAAGTTGAGCAGCTCTGCGACAGGGTGGGCATTATCAGGGAGGGTAAGCTCGTCGAAACGGGTACTCTTAGCGAGATGCGCCATCTGACAAGGGTCAAGATGGATATAGAGACTTCATCTCCGGTCGAAGGGCTCTCGCAAATGAATGGCGTCCATAACGTTATCGAGTTTCGCGGCGGCCTGAGCTTTCAGGTAGACGCCGCCGACATCGGCGCCGTAGTGTCTCACATATCTAAATACGGCGTTAAAAAGTTGGAAAGCGCACCGCCGTCGCTTGAAGACCTGTTCATGCGGCATTACGATGTGAGTGCGGTCTCAGCTTCATCAAAGGGGGTGTAGTCATGCCACGCGGTAACTTTGACAATACGGGCAGGCTTTGCCGGCTTATCCTGAGGCGTGAGCGGGTGATATCTACGGTATGGATAGTTATTCTTGTTCTGTTTTCTATAGCGATGGCGCCAGCTATATCAGGAATGTTCTCCGAAGCGGAGACCAGAGCTCAGTTTGCCGAGTCGTTTAACAACCCGATCATGATCGCAATGATGGGCCCTATCTACGGGATCGATAACTATACCCAAGGCGCTATGTACAGCGGCATGCTGCTGCTGTGGGTGATCATAGCCGTGGCTGTGATGAACATCTTTTTCGTCGTGCGCCATACCCGCGCCGACGAAGAACGGGGCCGCGCCGAAGTCGTCCGCTCTCTTCCGTCGGGGCGTCTGGCAAACGTCAACGCTACCATGATCTCCTCGCTTATTCTCAATGCCATCCTCGCCCTGCTCACCGGCCTTGGCCTGGCTGCGGCGGGCGTGGAAAGCATGGACTTCGCCGGCTGTATGCTTTTTGGCGCCGCAGTGGGCGCAGCGGGCCTTGTTTTCGCGGCGGTCGCCGCCCTGTTTTCGCAGTTGTCCTCAAGTTCAAGCGGGGCAAACGGCCTGAGCTTTATCGCCCTCGGTGTGTTCTATATGATACGCGCCGCCGGGGACATGCAGGGTAATGATCTCATTTCCTGCATCAGCCCGCTCGGGCTTGCCCAGCGCTCGCAGGCCTTCGTGGAAAACAATATCTGGCCGTCGCTTGTGATGCTGCTGACGGCGATAGTAATATCGGCCGTCGCCTATAAACTCAACTCCATGCGCGATCTTGGTCAGGGGTTCATCGCCGCGAAACCCGGCCGCGCCGCCGCTCAGCAAGGCCTTCTGTCGCCTCTGGGACTCGCGTGGCGGCTGCTGAGGACAATGCTGATAGCCTGGATCGTCGTAATGTTTATACTGGGCGCATCTTATGCAACGGTCATAGCCGACATCGATACGTTTGTCGGCGACAGCCCGGAGTATTTGCAGATACTGGGCGTTCCCGCAGCGATCATTGAAACAATGACCGACGCCGAAAAAGGGAAGATCATTGTCGAGTATTTCGGTATATTTGTCACTACAATAATGTCGATAGTCTGCATGGTGCCTTTGCTTGGCGCCGCGATGAAAGTGCGCTCAGAGGAGCGTGAGGGCAGGGCCGAGCATATTATAGCCCGGGCGGTGACGCGTATCAAATATCTGTCCGGATATGTGCTGTTTGCATACCTAGCGAGTGTGCTGATCCAACTCGCTACCGCCGTCGGCCTGTACTTTTCGGCAGTTTCTGTGTCTGGCGACGCAAACCCCTTCACTTTAGGCGGGCTTCTTGAGGCATTTTTCGTGTATCTCCCCGCGATATGGGTCATGATAGGCGTCGCGGTGCTGTTCGTCGGGCTTCTCCCCAAGGCGTCCGGCGTAGTTTGGGGCCTGTTCGGTTTTGTCGCCTTCATGTCATTTCTCGGCGGAATGCCCGATCTGCTCCCTAAGTGGCTGCAAAACGTCTCCCCCATGACGCACATCCCCCGCTTACCGCTTGAGGAAGTGACCGCAGTGCCGCTAATATTGCTGACAGCAATAGCCGCAGCTTTAACTGCGGCGGGGCTGGTGTTTTATGCGAAACGAGACACTGTGCAGTAGCGGAAACAGATGTAAGGGACGGTTTAAAAATCTTCATTCTCATAGGGGGTTTGCATCAGTTCCGTCAAACCCCCTATGCCATAAAGTGCGAAAAGACAAGTCCTCCTGATGGGTATTTGAAGGCCATTACTCCCCGATAATTTTAACAAGTACACGCTTGTCGCGCATACCGTCGAACTCTCCGTAAAATATCTGCTCCCATGTACCGAAGTCGAGCTTCCCATCCGTGACTGCCACGACAACCTCGCGCCCCATGACACTCCGTTTCAAATGCGCGTCGGCGTTGTCCTCATAGCCGTTGTGGTCGTATTGGTCGTGCGGTTTCTCCGGTGCGAGTTTTTCAAGCCAACGCTCAAAATCACGATGCAGTCCGCTTTCATTGTCGTTGATGAACACGCTCGCCGTTATGTGCATAGCATTTACAAGGCACAAGATATAGTCTTTGTATTGCGAGCTATCCATGCCGCCGCGTAAACTGTCGCAGCTTGCCCATAGG
>Ga0099364_10003707_pt1 | contig 23559 bp, 20 predicted proteins | sample TergutTh196P3_FD_73070 | JGI IMG/M metagenome (GOLD analysis project Ga0099364, IMG submission 73070) | Microcerotermes parvus P3 segment gut microbial communities from Pointe-Noire, Republic of the Congo - Th196 P3 | ecosystem: Host-associated > Arthropoda: Insects > Digestive system > Gut ...
AGCGATCGATCCCTTCGGGATGATATGGATTTATAAATAAATACCACCTCACACCGAAGGTGTCGATCGCTACGTAGAAAACGATGCCCCACGAAACTATCACCACACCGAAGGTGTGGAACAAATATAAATATAAGAGGTAAAAAATGCCCATATATATCCAATTATATATATATTCAAATCGTTTAGGTTCCATACCTACAGCATGGAAATCAAGGTGGGGGTGTCGTTTTCTACATAGCGATCGATCCCTTCGGGATGGTGTGGAATTTTATATAAATACCACCTCACACCTACGGCATGGAAATCAAGGTGGGGGTGTCGTTTTCTACATAGCGATCGATCCCTTCGGGATGGTGTGGAATTTTATATAAATACCACCTCACACCTTCGGCATGGAAATCAAGGTGGGGGTGTCGTTTTCTACATAGCGATCGATCCCTTCGGGATGATATGGATTTAAATATAAATACCACCTCACATATGAAATTCCCAATAGTTTTCATTCATAATAGTTGTGATCATGTTCATTCTAATTCTCAGCACAGAAATTTCGGCATTATTGATGACTTTTTCTCTAAAGAACTGTTTTGTATCATCATTAAACCCATAATGAGTTTCAATATTAATACTTCTTGTAAACATTGGAGTGCTGTTTGGTGACATTTCTGCCATAACAGGTGCACCTGTATTAATTTCCAGCCAAACGGTTCCTTCTTCTCTGTCTCTTCTTTTACCTGAAGCAGAATATCTAATTTCAAAACCTTGACATAATCTTCCATTAATAGTTTTAGTTTCGTTCATTCTTTTAACAGAAAGATTTCTTGTATTTGTTTCAAAGAACATGCCAGATCTTTTAGGAATCATATCTTTTGACATTTCATTTGCCATAGCAATAGCTGCATCGTCAAAATCGTCTGGTTGATGGAAGTCTTCAATTAGAAATTCAGCTAGATCTTCTTCTGAAATAAAGAAATCTTCATCATCTTCTATTTCTGGCATTTCGCCTTCATCAATCGTCATTTCTGCTTTAATTACCTCGGTTACTATTGTACCATCTTCACCTAAATAATGAAGCATTTTAATTTCCATTCCTGCTGAAATATTATCTGCGTTTTCTGATATTGTAAACATTTCTAGTGTTGTGATACCGGGTACAAGTTTCCAGCTATTTTCAGCAATTACCTGTGCTTTTTGCCATAATTCATCAAAAGCGAATATATGTAAAAAGAACAGAGTTAGAGTTAAGACCATGATTATTTTTTTCATGGGGTCTCCTTTGTGGTGTTTGGGTGATTTTGGGAACAGATTTAATCCTCTATCAGCTCAACATTTGCTCTAGGAAGTAACCATTCTTCACCATCAACCTCAGCAGTTAGAATTCTAACTCTTGTTTCGGATTGAACGCTGTGTAATTCTTCAGGTAGAGCTTTTATTTTACCGATCTTACCGAAACCGGGTTGTCTAATAATCCGTACAAGTTGTCCGGGTTTTAGCAAAGAGTCTTTAGTTTTTAGGGCACCTAAATCTTTTTCAGAAAATTGCAATGGAATAATAATTTCTGGTCTAATAACGCCAGCTCTAATCTGTGTTTTTCCGTGCATAGATGCTTTTTTTCCTTCAAATTGTTTAAGTAATTGGAAGGTTTTATCCGCCATTTTAATAGGACCAAACCCTTCAGTACAAAGGATAGTAATTCCCAGATTTTCGTGTCCAGTGATAGCAACACCAATGTCATGCCCTAAGAGTTTTTTTATGTCTTGGTCGTCAACGCCGCCAGTAATAATGCCATTAACACCAATTTCTTTAGCTTTCATAATCGTTTCTAATGGTGTAAGTGAGCCACCAACAACAAGTTTTCCAGCGCAATCGGCTGTTATCATTTCTGGTGTTAATTGCTGTGATGGTTCAGTGCATAACATCTTAATTTCTCCGCTGGTTTCTCCACAAATGCCAAAGATGCCTTGAATGTAAGCAGATTTATTTTCAATAACTACGCCTTCTTCTGGAACCACGTCAACGATAATACCTTCAATGAATGCTTTTATTTGAACTGGTATTCTCGGTTCACGCAACATTGCTTGTCCAGTCAAATGTGAAACTGATTCTACTTCACCGTCTATAGGTGATTTTACAGAAGATTTAAAGAATCCCAGTCCAAAAAGACCGTTGTCTTCTGCCAGAATCTGCCCTTTCTTTATCTGATCTCCCGGTTTTACTTTAATGAACTGCATCACTTGAGCTGGCGTGATTCCCAGCTTATTTGCAATGTTCATAGGTAGAACAGAACCGGGTAATGAAGTTTCAGCGACAAGGTCATCAGCTTTAACCTTATCTCCTTTTTGAACAACAACTTTCCCTTTAAGAGGAAGTATTCTATCTTTTCTTAAGACAATATTGTCTGTAACTGTTAATCCTGCAGAATATGCTTGTGTCATTTTAAATCCTCCTAATTTACTATTTTCTCTGGATATGCGTTTAAAACTTTCATCCATTTTTTCAGCGATTTTATTCTGATGTCGTTTTCTTTTGGCAGAACAAAGGGTTGTCGTCCTCTTGTATCAAGAACAATTCCTACGATACCGCCGGGTAAGTCTCTTGTAATTTCTTGGTTTTTACCAGCACCTAAATCCAGTCCTTTACCGGGACGAAGTTTTGCTTTAGCAGTTTTACCTAATTCACAAGGAATAAGTCTCATTTCACCAAAAGGAATATCTTCCTTAATTAAAGTACCATTAGGCAGTTCGATTTCTGCATGAAGAGCTATACTATCAGGTTTAGCTTTTCCAACTGGTGCAACGCAACATCCAAGAACAATCATACAGTCTTTATTAAACACTTCAGTTGCTGCAGCGGGATTAATTTCAGCAAGTACCCCAAGATGAGGCATCATGAAAATACTGTCAACTGCCAATCTAGTAATACCTTCAGGTAAAAATGCATCAATCATCATCATAACGGATTGTTGTCTTCTTGGAGCATGTGAAAGCACACCGCCTGAACCCACAATTAAATCAAGAGTCATCAGATTAACAATAGTATTTCCTGAAGTTTGTTGGTCGAAAGCTGTAGAAATATCTCTTGTTTGTTGAACCCCTTTAAGTGAGACTGCAAATTCTTTATGTTGAATGAAAGCTAGTCTAAGAGCTTCTTTTGCAATAGCTTGTTCTAAAACCAGTTCTTCTAAGAGTGCGGGGATAGTAGTTGGTCGAATCATTTTGTTTTTAATCATGTTTCTTAATTCAGATTCATCAATATCAAAAGGAACCCATCTTAAAATATTTGGTAAAGTAGCAGAAGCCAAAACGTTAGAAATACTGTAACTCATACCTAAATTAGCAGAAACTGTTCTATTGAAAACAAATTCTTCAGTAAAAACCGAGAAAATGTCAGTTGTAGCGCCTCCGATGTCAACGCCTACAACTTCAATATTTCCAAGTCTTGCAATGGTTTGCATAATATTACCAACAGCGGCAGGTGTTGGCATTATGGGTATAGTTGTCATTTTCCCGTTTTGTAATGTTCTTGTCCATTCCATGAGTTTGTTATAACCGGGAGCTTGTTGCATAACATGTTCCATAAAAATATCATGAATTTTGTCGCGTGCAGGACCCAGATTTTCTCTTTCAAGAGTTGGTCTCAGATTTTCTGTCATCATAAGACCTACTTTTTCTCCTAATGTTTTGTCAATTTCATTTTTTGCATCAACGTTTCCGGCATAAATAATTGGTAGTTTGTAACTTGACCCTAAACGCGGTTTCGGGTCGGCAGCTCCAATAAGTTCAGCCATTTCAACGACATGTTTTGTAGTTCCACCATCTATTCCGCCAGCCATAAGAATCATATCTGGTCTCAATTCACGGATTCTTTCAATCTTTTCATGGTTCATTCGTCTATCATTACTTGCAATAACATCCATCACAATTGCACCGGCACCCAAAGCGGCACGTTCTGCACTTTCTCCGGTCATGCTTGCCACAACACCTGTTACCATCATTTGTAGTCCACCGCCGGCACTACTGGTTGAAACGTAGGCATCTGCACCCACATCACCATTTCGTGGAATAATAATTTCTCCACCATTTTCTTCAGAAATAAATTTGATATTCGGGTTATTATATTTAAGTCTAGCAAGTTCTTCAAGTTCTTGTACAGCGTTAATAACTCCTCTTGTTACGTCGTTAAGTGGTGCTTCAACAGTAGTTGGTGCTTCTCCCCGAACAGTTTGACGGTATTCGCCTTTCTGCTTATCATCTTCTACATACTCAATTAGAATCGCTTTAGTAGTAGTCGAGCCACAGTCTGTAGCGATAATTCTTGTAAGACGTGGTTTTTCCATCAGCTACCTCCATTATCTTTATTTTTTTTAAATTTATTTTTTAATTTTCGCCAGAATTTTTGTCGCTTAATCTTTTCTTTTTTTCTAATTTCGTCATTAATCTCTTCATCTAGCTCATCAATTCTTTTAATCAATATTTGCACATTTTCACGTTCCCCCATGATACATGCAAACTCTTCAAATTCTTGTTCTTTGAAGATAACATTTGCAAATGGTGCGAAAAAATACATAACCTGACTTCCGATAAAATTAAGCGGTTTCACTGATTCAAGGAATAAGATAGCGGGTGCTCCCATCCTTCTTTCAGCAATAAAAGTGGCAATTTTTTCAATAAGTTCAACCGTTCTTTCTTTTGAAACTTGAACAATCATTTTACTCCTGCGGCAGCTATAGTAAAAACATTAATGTAATTAGCTCCATTTTCTTTTAATAATTTGCAAACCGAATTAACGGTTGCACCTGAAGTAAAGATGTCATCAATTAATAAAATATTTTTATTTTTAAAGACATCTGAATTTTTAATTCTGAAAGAATTTTTTGGGTTTTGTAATCTTTTATCAATATCTAGAAAGGCTTGTTTTGGTGTATTTACCGACTTTTCAATGTACTTAGAATAATCAGTTATTTGTAAGGTTTTATTAATAATTTTTAATAAATAATTAGCATGGTCAAAAGCACGTTCTTCGTATCTGCTTCTGTGCATTGGGACTGACATAATAGCGTCACAGTTTAAAAAGTCTGGATATTCTCTTCTTAATACTTCTTCAGCTTTTCTACCTAAATATCTTCCAATTTCTTTTATAGAGCTATATTTATATACATGAATAAGTTCGCGTACTATTTGTCCATAATCATATAAACTTTCAACTTTTGAGAAATATCTAACCCCTAACTCGCTTGAACCATTTAATTTATCAATATTTCTTTCAATATTAATAAAACAATTATTACAAACGCAATCTTTTTGTATAGTTATTCTGCTATTGCACGTGTAACAAACAGGCGGAATCATTACATTAAGAATGTTGTTTAACCCATTTGTCAATTGATTTAAAAACACCTGCACCTCTTTCTGATTGTAGAACGCTTTCTGCTGCTCTCTCAGGATGTGGCATCATTCCAAGCACATTTCCTTTGCTGTTAATGATACCTGCAATGTTCAGTAGAGAACCGTTCGGGTTTGATTGCTCATATGTAAACACAATTTGATTGTTTTGAATAAGCTCATTTAATCCTTTTTCTTCAATAAAATAGAATCCGTCTTTGTGTGCAATTGGTATATCAATGATTTCATTTTCTTCGTAATCGCAACTAAACGGAGTAGAATTGTTTATAACTTTTATTGATTGGTGTTGACAGACGAATTTTAAAGATTTGTTCTTGATCAATGTTCCCGGTAACAACCTCGCTTCTGTAAGTATTTGAAAGCCATTACATATACCAATTACAAGTCCACCTGCATTCGCATATTCTATGATACTTGGCATGATATTCGAAAAATTTGCTAATGCACCACAGCGAAGATAGTCACCATATGAAAATCCACCGGGAATAACAACAACATCCGGATTCTTCAGATGCCTGTCTTTGTGCCAAATCAGTTCGTATTCTCCATTATATAGATTCACAACATGCTGAATGTCTTTATCACAATTTGAACCGGGAAAGATGATAATGTTGTATTTTGTCTTTTTCATAATTACCCTTAATCAATAGCGTCATTCGGGACAGATGGCTGTAAAGTATTCTCTAGTTGGTAAGTATAGTTTTCAGTACTAGGATTTTGTAAAACTAACTGGCAAATTTTCTCTACCATTTCGCTAACAATTGATTCGTTTGTTTCGTTAAACAGTATCTCAAAATACTTATTGCTTTTCACATGTTGTACTGTATTAAACCCTAAATTATTCAATGTTTCCTGAACAATTATACCTTCTGGGTCATACACAGTATCTCTTAAAAAAACTTTAATCTTGGCTTTGATCATTCTTTAAAACTCCCTCGTTTTTTTATACACAAGTTTATCATGATGTCTATTTATCAATATTTTAGTCATGTTATACAATCCAAAAACGATATATGTCCATGTAAAAATAAAATATACCCAGACAGTGAATCTAACCGCTAACATGATAAAAACTGGAACTAAACATGCAAGAACAATGTAATATTTTCTTTTTTTAGGTTTTTTATTTATTGCTATATAAGGAATATTTGATATCATTAAGAAACTGCTGCAAATCATTATTATTACAAGCAAATAACTAGTTGTTTGTTCTTGTAATACTAATTTGTTAAATAAAATGAAAGAACATACTGTTGCAGCTGCCGCAGGTATAGGTAAACCCATAAAATCTTTCTTAGTAACTAATACTGTATTCATAACGTTAAATCTTGCTAATCTGAACCCGCCACATAAGACATATAAAATGAAAACGGCAAATCCTAAAAATCCGTATTCATGTAAATAAACTTGCCAGGCTAAAAAACCCGGAACAACTCCAAAGGCAACAAAATCTGCTAGAGAATCTGCCTGAGCTCCAAGATGACTGGTTGCATTAAGCATTCTTGCCATTTTACCATCAAAACCATCTAAAATCATAGATATAGTAACAAGCCAAGCAGCTTGAATGAAAAAACCGGTAGATGCTTGATTTAAAGCAACTAACGCACAAATTAAACTTGCAACGGTGAATAGATTAGGAATGGCAAAGGCGATTCTTCTGTCAATTGCAACTTTCTTTCTATTTCTAAGTCTAAGTAAAGGATGGGGTAGGATGATTTTTCTTTTTAATTTTAACATTATTTTTCCTTATGTGTGGGGGGGTGGGGGGCGCATTTTATCTTGTACGGAACGCACCTATTCTGTAGGGAACGCATTTATTCGTTCCTAGTTCGGTAGGGTTTTTCTGTATGTATCGCATTTATTCTGTACGGAACGCATTTATTCGTTCCTAATTCGGTTGGGCTCCCCTTGTGTCCTGTACGGAACGCATTTATTCGTTCCTAGTTCGGTTGGGCTTCCCCTCGTGTACTGTACGGAACGCATTTATTCGTTCCTAGTTCGGTTGGGATCGCAATTTGGAACGAATAAATGCGTTCCCTACAGGCAAAATGGGATCGCAACAGAAAATCCCAACCGAATTAGGAACGAATAAATGCGTTCCCTACAGAATAATTGCGTTCCATACAGAAAATCCCAACCGAACTAGGAACGAATAAATGCGTTCCCTACAGAATATTGGCATTCACCACAGAATGAATTATTTTACACACGGAGGAAACCATGCAACAATCAAAATTACACGAAGACGGCCAATACATAATGAATATCTTAAAATCCATGGCCGAAAGACAAGAACAAGAAGAAATTAAAGCCGCCAAACGCCAAGCCGACTTTGAAGCCGAAATGAAACAAAGAAACATCGACTTTGAAGCCGAAATGAAACAAAGAAAAATCGAATTTGAAGCCGAAATGAAACAAAGAAAAGCCGAATCCGATGCCGAAATGAAAAAAAGAGACCTTGCATACGCCAAAAGAGAAAAGAAAAGAGAGCGTGAAGCAGCCAAACGCCAAGCCGAATTCGACGCCGAAATGAAAAAAAGAAAAGAAGAATTCGACGCCGAAATGAAAAAACGAGACGAAGCCGCCGCAAAACGAGACGAAGCCGCCGCTAAATATAAAGCCGATTCCGATGCCGAATTCAAGAAATTTAAAGAAAAAATGGGTGTTTACGACAACTCTATCGGCAATATTGTAGAACAATTCTTCTTCAATTCTTTTCAAAAAGGTGACACCAATTTCTTCGGTGAAAAATTTGATAGAATTGAAAAAAACATTAACGGTATTGAGAAAGACTACAAAGACGAATATGATATCCTGCTTATCAACGGAAAATCTGTCGCTATTGTTGAAGTTAAAACCAAAGCACACGCAAACCATATTGACAGAATAAAAAATAAAGCAGTTACTTTTAGAAAAAACTTTCCTTCATATAAAGACCTTAAAGTGTTTTTAGGGTTTGCTTCGATGTCGTTTAACCCTGAACTTGAAGATCTTTGTAAAGAAAACGGCATTGTTATTATTAAAACTTCAGGTGAAAACCTTATCTTTTATGATAAAAACATAAAAACGTATTAACCATTATTCTGTAGGGAACGCATTTATGAGGGCACTCTAAAAACCCTCAATGAATATTATTTCCGCTTTTAATATCCCGTAGGGATATAAGATCGGTAGAAACGTATCACGACCACACCACCCATTTCCCGTAGGGAAATAACAACAACACAATAGGTTACACCGATCTTATTTCCCTACGGGAAATGAACGAGTTGGGTGCAATGTTTTCTACCGGTCTTATTTCCCTACGGGAAATTAATCACGGATGGGTTTTTAGAGTGCCCTCATTTATTCGTTCCTAATTCGATTGTGATCCCTACCGAACTCGGAACGAATAAATGCGTTCCCTACAGACATACCTACGGTATAAAACAGAAGTATTTATGTATGAATTGAACCAAATTACAAAATATTATAAAGATAAAAGCTATCTTATTAATGTTTTAGAGAATTTAAATTTTAAGATAGATAAAGCAGATATGGTTGCTATTACCGGCAAATCTGGAAGTGGTAAGAGTACTTTATTGCACATTATGGGACTTTTAGATACCCCAGATTCTGGAAATATATATTTTTTTGATAAAGAAATTTCAGCAAAAGATAAAAATATTGAATCTTTCAGAAATGCACATATTGGGTTTGTTTTTCAATTTCATTATTTATTAGCCGATTTTACTGCTCTTGAAAATGTTGCTTTACCACTTGTTATTTCAGGCAATTCATTTTATAAGGCTAAATTAGAAGCTAAAATTTTACTTTCTGAATTAGGATTGGCAGACAGAATAGCACACTATCCTAACCAGCTTTCCGGTGGCGAACAGCAGCGTGTTGCCATTGCAAGAGCATTAATCAATCAACCAGATATTATTTTTGCAGATGAACCTACTGGAAATTTAGATAAAACACATGCTGATGAAATATTAGCAATTTTCCATAAAATTAATGTTGAAAAAGGGCAAACTATTGTTTTAGCTACACATGACATTGAAATTGCCGACAGTATGAAAAAACATTATTATTTGGATAATGACATTCACAGATTGGTGCTTTGCAATAGGGGTTAAGTATGAAAAGAAGATTATTTATATTCTTTGTTTTCATTATGATATGTCATTTATTTGCTGATGTAATACACACAGTTCAAAGAGGTGATACACTAACTAATATTTCAAGAAGATATTATACTACTGTTGAAGAAATTAAAGCGTTAAATAATCTTTCTTCTGACAATATCAATGTTGGGCAGAAACTTGTTGTCAGAAAATCAAGGGAAAATCCAATATACCATAATGTTAGAGCGGGTGATACACTCACTTCGTTAGCAAGAAGGTATAATACTACTGTTACTAGTCTTGTGGAATGGAATCAACTTAGAAGTAGTAATATTAAAATTAATCAGAGAATTATTATTGGTTTTCAAACTCCTGATATTTCTCCGTCAAGTACTGCAAATCAAAACTCAAATTCTCATACTGTAAAAAAGGGTGATACACTTTCTTCAATTTCAAGGCTTTACAATATTGATGTTTTAGATTTGATTGAATTTAATAAACTTACAGGATTCACCATTTATCCTGAACAAGTTATTTGGTTGGAAGATGGACATGCTACAAGTTCACCAACTACACCAGATAATAATCAAGTTAATAATGTAAATGAAAATAATGAACGCGATTTGCCACCTATTCCAAGAACTACTGGACCTGCTATTTTACCCGTTGCAAATGTTAATGTTGTCTCTGAATTCGGAATGAGAAACGGAAGATTACATAAAGGCATTGATTTTGCAGGGAATCCCGGTACACCTATTCTGGCTGTTTTACCCGGTAGAGTTGTTTTTTCAGGCGTTCAAAGAGGGTTCGGTAATGTGATAATTATTGAACATGATAACTATATTATGACCGTGTACGGACATAATGAATCAAATCACGTGGCAGTGGGTGATATAGTAAGTCAAGGTCAAGTCATTGCCTCGCTTGGAAATACAGGAAATGCAACTGCCTATCTTGTGCATTTTGAATACCGACTTAGAGGTGCTGCAAGAAATCCGAGAGAATTATTGCGATTTAATTGACAGTTGACAATTGACAGTTGACAATTGACAATTGACAATTGACAATTGACAATTGACAATTGACAATTGAAGGTGTTGCACAGATATAGTAATGAATTGTGTGCGTGCAGAATAAACGTTTCGCCTGCACTTAAACAATAGATAAATAAATATGTGAAACACACAAAGTTCATTGTCAATTGTCAACTGTCAACTGTCAATTGTCAACTGCCTACCGCCAATTGTTCTAAAAACTGCTTAACAATTCACCTTCTAAACCGTACAATCTCATTGCAGTTCCGCTTTCTTCAGTAACCTTAATTACCTCACCATTTGAGTGTAGATACCATGAATCGATATCAAACACTAATGCAAAACTGTTTTCATCGTTTCCAACTTCAACCACATCATAACGATTTTGTGTAGTGGTTACAAGGTATTGTTTACCTTCGTGTTCGTAAAAACGTTCTTCCAGATCATCAGCGTTCATTGCAAGAGGGTTAGTGCCTGTCCAGAACTCGATTAAGTTCAGTATCCAGATGTCTATCAATGCTGAAAATCCGTAAACGGGAACAATCATCATAGCCCACATAACGATGGTTTGTAGAAACTTGTCGTTCAATGATTGGTTCATTTCATAGACTGTTCTTGTTAGCCTGAAGCTGCCAAAACAACCTGATACTGTCATTGACAGCACTGATACTACTAAAAGAAGAATAATTGCCTTTCTCATAAAAAAGACCTCCATATATATTTTGTGCCATTATTTTAAATCATAAATTTTTGGCAAGAAAAAAATATACAGACCGCAACAAATTCTGTAGTGAAGGATTAAATGCGTTCCGCACAGAATTATTAATAATCAATTTTTTTGTTGACAGATTTTTTTGAAAAAAAATAATGGTTCTAACAGAGGTGTTTATTTTGTGGGGATAATGGTTTACTCCTATAAAAAATCAAGGCACCTTATACGTTGAGGGAGATAAAATGAAACTGAACACAAAAGTACCGTTACTGATCGGAGTTGTTGTATTGCTTACCATCATCAGCATTATCATTCCAGTTGAAGTCATGATGAGTAATAGCATTAAAACCACTCGCATTGACAAGTTGCAAGCATTAGCTGAAAGCGTATCAACGGTTACAGCTGTAAATCTAAGAGCTGAGTTATCTGTATTAGAAGAGATAGCTACTCGAGCTCGAATGCGTGAAATGAACTGGGATGGAGTTATCAAAGAGATGTTGCGTCCAGACGTTGCCCGTATTGGAGCACTTGAACTAGGTATAGTATATCCTGATGGTAGATACCGATTTACCCAAGAGGAGCCCGGCTCTGTACTTAGTTTATATGATCGTGATTACGTACGGACTGCCTTTACGGGAACGTCTGTCGTATCTGACATGTTAATTAGTCGTGTTACTAATAGTTTAGTAGTGATGCAAGCGGTAGCAATTCGTGAAACCGAGAACCCGCGTTCACGTATAGTCGGCACCTTAGTTGCGCGTCGTGATGCTTCTGCTGCTCTACAACAGATATTAGCCGGTGTTAGTAACATACCCGGATCATATCCATTTATGACCAATCGTCAAGGCGTTATTGTTGCGCATCCTGATAATGACTTAGCGATGAATCAAGTCAATATTATATCAGAAGCCACTACTAACCCTAACTTTAAATCAATAGCTGAAATTGTAAGCGAAGCATTACACAATAGAAACGGTAGCGGATCTTTTTCAGATAATGGAAAAAATTACATAGTCGCCTATGCCGAGATACCCGGATTCCCATGGATATTTTATCTTGGGCTTGATGAAAGCGAAATCCGTTCTGAAGTAGTTATAGCATTATTAAGATTGATTAAAATTGGCTTAGTCTGCTTATTAATTGGTCTAATAATAGCTTATATAGTAGGCCATAGCATTGTAAAACCTATCACTAAAGTAACAAATGCTGTAAAAGACATCTCAGACGGGGAAGGTAATTTGTCTCAGCATCTCAACATAAGTACAAAAGATGAGATCGGTGATCTTTCATTATATTTTAACAGATTAATAGAAAGAATCCGTTCGCCTATGTGTAACGTAAAAATAGTTATTAACAGTCTTGTAGCCGTTGCTAAAGAATTAAACTTCATAAGTGAATCACTTTCAACCGGCAGTAAAGACACTCAAGATAAAAGTATTCAAATCTCTAACTTAACAAATAATATAGTAGATAACATGAGCTCTGTAGCCGCTAGTTCTGAAGAGTGTTCAACAAGTGCTCATGAAGTATCTAACACAGCATCTCAAATGTCTGACAGTATGGAAGCCATAGCATTAGCTATAGATGAAATGACGAAAAGCATTGGTTTTATTGCAGATAACGCAAACGAATGTAATCGTATTTCTGATGAAGCTACTATTAAAGCAGATAACGCCAATTCTGTTATGAGTAAGCTTGAATTAGCTGCTAATGAAATAGGTCAGGTTACTCAAACAATTAAACAAATTGCAAACAAAACTAATTTATTAGCTTTAAATGCAACTGTAGAAGCTGCTCGCGCTGGTGATGCAGGTAAAGGGTTCGCAGTTGTTGCAGATGAAGTTAAAGAATTGGCAAATCAATCAGCTCAAAGCGCCGATGATATTGCACAGAAAATTTCTGATATTCAACAAGAAACCATCAACGCTGCCGCTACTATTCAAGGCGTTTCAGAAATAATACTTAAAATTCATCAAAGTATAGACGACATTGTTGATTACACTAAAAAACAAGTTTTGGCAAGCAATGAAATGGCAAAAAATGTGTCTAACGCTAATATTGGTGCTAAAAGAGTCGCCATTTCAATTGATGAAGTTGCAAAGGGTAGTCACCTTATTGCCGAAAACTGTAACGAGGTTTCTGGAAACACTGACGAAGTTAACCATAATATGACAATTCTTAACCAAACCGCTAAAAACAGTTCTGTAGGTTCTGATTTTGCTCACGATATTGCTAGCAAATTACAAGATTTGTCTACCGAACTTAACGAGAATATTAAACGTTTTAATATCGGATGCGCTAAATGTAAAGACAAAAAATGCGTTGAATCGATTAAAAAACTTAATACATTCTTAGCAAAATGTTCCGACTGGCGGAATAATAAATAATCAGGAGGATAAATGGTCAAAAACAAATTTACTGTTATAGACCTTCTTATGGTAATTATGGTAGTTGGAGTTATTTTAACTATCATTTTACCGCTTAAACAATCAAGAAGACATGAAGCTATTGTGAGAAATAGCCTGAAAGAAATGGAAAAAATAATCCATGCTAACGAATTTTTTAAATTAAATAGTGGCTGGGATTCTTACGCTATGGATTTTTCGCAATTACGTGGATTTTCGACAGAACAATTAAGGACTTTAAACACGTCAGTGTTCAATTTTGCCGTTAATGATACTGCTATTGTAGCGACAACGGCTCAGCTTGGCAGAACTGAGAAAGGATATTGGTTTGACCTGCGAGATAAAAGATTTAGAGTTAATGAAGACTCTAAAGACGTTATCGTTGATGCCTGGTTGCCTTGATTTTGCCACTTGTAGGTAATGTGGGACGAATTTATTCGTTCCACACCCCTACAATCCGTACAGTCAATCGGGGCGATTAACGGTAAGTGTATTTGATAATCCGTACCGTCAATCGTCCCGATTGACAATACGAATATTTGATAATCCATACCTAACCCTATGAAAAACCGAATAATCTTTTACCTTGTTATCATATCATTCTTCAATAATTTATTATTTTCCAACACTCCGAATGATTTTGTATCTGAAAAAATAATAAAACTATTTAACGACCTGCAAATAGATAAATCTAATACAATCTTCATTCAACTTCAGGCTTGGGACATTAAAGATATAAATATAATGTTGATTCAGCAAGAATTATTAACGAATGATTTTGTATTAGTTGATAACGAACAATTTGCTGATTATTTTGTTACAATAAACGTTGAAGAGAGTTTAATTAATAAAAACACAAATAAGTTTTTTATAAAGAATGAAATGTATAGAGAAATTATTTTTCTTGTTCAAATAACGAGGAAAATAGACGGACAGCTAATATCAATAAGCAATCTTACTTATGAAGAAAAGATAGAAGAAAACGTTGCAAAAGGGAAGTGGTACACTCCATTTCTTACTACTTTTGTTATTGGCAGTTTAGTTTATTTGCTGTTTTATGGAACTTAAGATATTCGCATACAAAAGAGGTTTTTAATGATAAAAAAAATTATTTTTATTGGATTTATTATAATTGCAATACTTTCTTGTTCAAGTAATAAAGCTATTAACAGAATGAATTCAGATCAAAAATGGGAAGCTGCTGAATCCTATTTTAATAATGGAAAATACACTAGAGCTATTCCATATTATGAACATCTGGTTCTTGAAAGAAGTTCTATTTATGTGGCAGAAGCACAGTTCAAACTTGGTGAATGTTATTTTAACAAGGGTAAACATGAGGACTTTATTGATGCTATATTTGAATATCAGGAATATCTAAGACTTTTTAGTGATGGACGACTTGCTGCGGATGTGCAATTTAGAATCGCGCAGTCATATGCAAATTTATCGCTTGGTCCTGAGTTCGATCAGGATGACACCAATCGTGCTATTGAACATTTTAATAGATTTATTGAGAGATATGCTTTTGATTCTAGAGTTCCTGAAGCTTACAGATACATTAATGAGATGCAACTTAAATTATTAGAAAAAGTTTACTTAACTGGATACATTTATTACAAAACGAAAGATTATCCTGCTGCGGAACTGTATTTTAACGAGATTATCGCACTTGCTAATAGAAATGAGCTAGAAAAAAAATCATATTTTTATATTGCTTTGATTCATATAGAAAGACAGGATGCTGAGCAAGCTATGATGGCAATCGAACATTTAAGAACTTATTTTCCTGATTCTAAAGAACTGCGTAAAGCAGAATCTAGATATAAAAAGATTAATTCAAGATTATTTAGACTTTTCTATTCCTTATAAATTCTGTAGGGAACGCATTTATTCGTTCCTAGTTCGGTTGGGTTCCGTTCCATTCCATCCTGTACGGAACGCATTTATTCGTTCCTAGTTCTCAAATGGAACCCAACCGAATTAGGAACGAATAAATGCGTTCCGTACAGAATGGAGCCCAACCGAACTAGGAACGAATAAATGCGTTCCCTACAGATGCCGTGGGTATGTGTAAGGAATGATTTTATATTTTATGAATTCCCCCCTGCCCCCCTCAAAGAGGGGGGGGGATGGAATTAGGAACGAATAAATGCGTTCCCTACTGGTTTGGTTTATAGCTTTCTTTCAAACCAACAATTCTATTAAACACTGGCATATTTTCTGTTGAGTCGATATCTTTACAAAAATAACCTTGTCTTAGGAACTGAAATTTTTCTATATAGTCAGCATCTTTTAATGAAGGTTCAGCGTAGCATTGTGTTAATTCGATTAAAGATTCTGGGTTTAGATTAGCGGTATAATCTTGTCCTTCTTCCACCTCCATTGGGTCAACTTTGTTAAAGAGATGATCGTATAGTCTAACCTTAATCGGAATAGAATGTTCAACACTAACCCAATGCGAAGTTCCTTTAACTTTTCTGCCATCATTTGTCCAGCCGCCTTTGGAATTAGGGTCAAAGGTGCATTCTAATCTTATTACATTACCATCAGAATCTTTTATAACGTTATTACATTTAACGTAGTAAGCGTGTTTTAGGCGGACTTCAGCCCCAAGAGTAAATCTGTGCCAACCTTTAGGTGGCACTTCTCTAAAGTCATCTCTTTCAATATAGATACGTTTACTGAAGGAAATATTCCTAACCCCTGCGTTTGCATCTTCTGGATTATTTTCTGCTTCTAGGTTGACAAAATGTGTATCCGAATCGTCAAAATTAGTAATTACCACTTCAAGCGGGTCAAGAACAACCATAACTCTTTTTGCTTTCTTATTAAGGTCATCTCTTAAACAGAATTGAAGCAGTTCAAAATCAACAACCGAATTTGCTTTAGCTACGCCTATTTTATCGCAAAATGTTCTTATAGATTCTGGTGTGTAACCGCGTCTTCTCATGCCTGCAATTGTTGGCATTCTTGGGTCATCCCAGCCGTTAACATAATTATTTTTAACAAGATTAAGCAACCATCTTTTACTCATAACAGTATAAGTTAGATTTAATCTTGCAAATTCAATTTGACGCGGTTTAGATTCAATAGGTAATTGTTCTAAATACCAGTCATATAGAACGCGATTGTCTTCAAATTCCAAAGTACAACACGAATGGGTGATATTCTCGAATGCGTCTGAAAGCGGATGTGTGTAGTCGTACATTGGATAAATACACCATGTATCTCCAGTTCTGTGATGGGTTATTTTTTTTATTCTATAGATAGCTGGGTCTCGCATGTTTAGATTTGGATGTGACATATCAATTTTTGCGCGTAAACATTTTGACCCTTCATCGAAAACACCATCACGCATTTGTCTAAATAAAGTTAAGTTTTCTTCTGGAGTTCTATTTAGGTAAGGACTATTCGTACCGGGTTCGGTTAAAGTTCCGCGTGTAGCACGCATCTCTGCTTGTGAAAGATCGCAAACATAAGCTTTTCCTTCATAAATTAAGAGTTCAGCATAGTTGTATAATTTTTTAAAATAATCAGAAGCGTAGAAAAGATTGTCTTTCCAATCGAAGCCTAACCATTTTACATCGGCTTGAATAGATTCTACATATTCAACGTCTTCAGCAACAGGATTGGTGTCATCAAATCGAAGATGACAATCGCCATTATAATCTCGCGCTATTCCGAAATTGTGGCAAATAGCTTTGGCGTGACCGATGTGTAAGTATCCGTTTGGTTCAGGCGGAAATCTGGTAATAATTTTAGAGTGTTTACCGCTTGCAAGGTCGGCATCAATTATTTGGCGAATAAAATTTGTTTGTGGTGAATTTATGGTGTCGTTGTTATTCATATTTTTTCCCTACATTTATTTCATCAAAATCATTTTATTAATGATAGAGTTATGATTTGTATCGAGTTTATAAAAGTAAACCCCGCTTGTCAAATTAACTGGCATCCAGTGAAAATTATATTTACCTGCAAATAAATAATCATCTATCAAAGTATCAATATGTTGCCCTTTAATGTTATAAATAGCCAGTTTTACGTTGCTGTCATGGTTTAAAACGAAGCTAATGTTAGTAGAAGGGTTGAAAGGGTTCGGGTAATTTTGCAGCAAATAATTATTACTAAAATCATTTGCGGTGTCGTAATTATCTGTGATATCCAGAACTTTAGTGATGTATGTATTTGAAGGTTTAGACACACCGTGAGTGTAAGTAGCTGTAACATAATACACTAAGTCACCTTGTTCAATAATGTTTCTATCGTTATAATAAACTTCATAAACGTTTGAAATTGTGGCAATAACGACATTGTTTCTGTACAAATTATACTCCAGAAATTCTGTATTCTCGTAATTAGGCAGGTTCCAGATTAAGAATTTATGATCATCTGCCATTTGGTCGTAGCCTTTAAAATTATCTGGTACACCAAGAACGGGTTTCGGAACACTGTTATCTGTATAAATGTCAACTATTCTAGAAGGTTTTGAAGTTCCGTGTGTATAAACAGCTTGCACCCAGTAATAATACATAGTTTCTGGGATAATATCATAATCGATAAAAGATAGTGCTTCTGGGTCGGTGTCGTTGTAGAAGATAAGCTCACCATCTCTATATATTTCATATCCAATAAGTTCTGTGTTATCATACAAGGGAATTTCCCATTGTAGAATTGCGTAATCAGGAGAATCATGAAATTCACCAAGCAGACGTCTTGGCGAAGCCAATTGTGGTTCATAAGCATCCAATCTTCTTCTGTAAGCTTGATGAATTGTTTTAATTCCTGTGAAGGACTGAACTAGGACAACAATATGCAATTGATCATATTCCCAGCTGGAATTTAGATTGAAAGAAGCACTATACTGTCCATTTTCTCCGATTTGAGAAAGGTTAAAATTTTGTTCGCTATATCTAACAACGCTTCCGACCATATCTTCATATTGCTCATCAAAATATGTGTAGCTAACAATAAAAATTATTCTATTGTTCGTTGTTGTAATATTTTGCAATATCTCGACATCGGCGTATGCTATAAGCTGGTTGATGCTGTAATCAAACTCAATATTAATATTTATAGGACTGGTGGCGTTTTCATGTGCAAAATATTGGTTTATATACTGTTCATAAACTTCTTCTGTATTTCCGTATACGAAGTCTACCCCACCCCAGACACTAAGCGGGTTCGGTGAAGAAGAATGATAAGTTGATAATCTTGCAGCACCGTTAGGGCTAATGTTGTTATCTAGTTGCCAAAGTAGCGGAATGAAATTAGGATAATCCTCATCATTATCCGCAATTACTTTTAACGCAGACCGCGTTAGAGGTGAGGAACCTCAACAAATAGTAGTGAATAGCTCGCCGACAACGAACTTCTGTGTTGAGTTGAGTGAGGTTATTAGGCTTAGTAAGATGATGATTGTGAGAAGTAAGGTTTTCATTTTTTCTCCTTGGTTTAATGGGTGGGTATTTGTAGGGAACGCCATTTGCCTGTAGGGAACGCATTTATTCGTTCCTAGTTCGGTTGGGATCCATATCGAATTAGGAAGGAATAAATGCGTTCCCTACAGGCAAAATGGGGAGCCCAACCGAACTAGGAACGAATAAATGCGTTCCGTACAGGCAAAATGGGGATCCATATCGAATTAGGAAGGAATAAATGCGTTCCGTACAGGCAAAATGGGGATCCATATCGAACTAGGAACGAATAAATGCGTTCCCTACAGGCAAATGGCGTTCCGTACAGGCAAAATGGGGAGCCAAACCGAACTAGGAACGAATAAATGCGTTCCCTACAGGCAAATGGCGTTCCGTACAGGCAAAATGGGGAGCCCAACCGAACTAGGAACGAATAAATGCGTTCCCTACAGGCAAAATGGGGAGCCATATCGAATTAGAATGCTGAACACTACTTTTATTTCATAAGAGTCATTCTTCTAACCTGTTTAATATCTTCTGAAACAAATCTATAGAAATACACACCGCTAGCCATATTTCTGCCATTGTTATCCGTTCCGTCCCATAAAATATCGTGGCTACCGGTATCAAATTCTTTATTAGCGAGCAGCTTCACTTGTTGCCCTCTAATATTATAGACTGTAACGTTAACATGTTGTGGTTTATCAAGATAGAACTTTATTTTTGTATCAGGGTTAAATGGGTTCGGGTAATTTCCGAATAAAATAGAAGCAATAGCAACCAAATCTGAATCATTATTCGTTACATCGGCAATTAAGGAAATAGAAAACTCTTCTCCGCTATTAATATTAGTTGTAAAGATCAGATCATTTGAATAATCTTTAATAACAAGCGGGTTAAATTTTAGGGTGAACAAATTATTCTGGTTCGCATTAATAATAAAACTAGAACTAACTGGCACAGCACCGTTGTATAAAGCGAATCCTTCTGGTATAGTTACCGTTGCAGTAAGTAAAGTGTTTCCCAGATTTACTATATAGAATTGCTCGGAAAATTCACTGCCAACAAAAGTTTCATCAAACACAATTGTAGGTGTAGGAGTATAAAAAACAGGTCCGTTGTAATCAGAGCCGCCCGAAACGGGGAAAGTAATAGAATCAATCCAGGCTTTATCGAGTCCTGATGCGCCTACGGAGCCTTTTCTATACACCCATCTAAATTGATGATTACCTGCTGGGATGTTAAACTCTGCGAAGGTCCAATCCACTTCCCCCGACCATTGAGCAAATAACGAATTGTTAAGGTAGAACTGTAAAACATCTGAATTTTGCAGTGAAGAAACTTTGTAGTAGAATGAAATAGTTGAATTTGCAGCAATGTATTGAGAAATAGAAATCATAGAAGTTTGGTTATTTGTGATATTTGCGGAAGAAATAGAGTAAACACCTTCAAAGACTTCTGTATCAGTAATAACCCATGGAGAATTAACATCAAGTGTCCAATTGAAGGCAGAGAAATCACCAGATTCAAACCCTTCAAATAGTACAGCAATTGGTATAGTAAAGTTTGATTGCAGAGTTTGATTTCCGAACATAGCAAAAATTCCAAAGGTGGCTTTTGAAGCAGGTGGCGTATCAGGATTCACAGAAATAGTAAATTTAACATTTTTAGTTTCGAATGCGTTAACCGCTTCTATAATTAGATTGTTTTCAAGAAGTTGAGCATCTGGATTGTTTGAACTAATATAGATATTTCCCATAGTTGAAGCGGCACTTCCAATATTAATAAACGGCACAAATATGTCTACCATATCACCGGGTTTAATAACATCAGTGCTGTCAAGGTTAATATCACCAATTTGTAGAATTGAGGCTTTTAAAGGAATACTAAATTTCATATTCCAATTGAAATCATTGTTTTTAGCTTCTATTAAAAAGTTGGCAACATGATTATTCGGAGCGTTGTTATCTATATCAAAATTGAAAGCGTTAAAGACTTTGAAAATACTTTGACTATTAATGAATTCAATGTTAGCTGTATCTTCAATAATAGTAATATAAGCGTCATCTGTTGAAAGTTTTAAAGAAATCGAGTTCGCAGATTCAGAACCAACATTATTGATTGAAACATTAATGTTTGCATTAGTGCCATAAATTGCGTCTGTTCCGTCTGAAAAATCGTAAGAATCAAGAATTAAATACGGGTTCAAATTGTCGATTGCAATCACTTCTTTAATGTATGTTATTTTGTTAAAAGCGGTTATAGTTAGGGTTAAAATGCTGTTTTCAGTTAAGGGTTCTTCCAGATGGATTAAAGCATTTCCATTTTCATCTGCGTATACCGCCCCAAGAATTTGTCTTTTATCCGGATGATACAAGGAAACAAGAGCACCGGGCGTGTCTACAGAAACTTGATATTCTGTTTCACCCAAGAAAAAAACATCAATAGAACTCACTTTCATAGAAGCGGGTGTGCCAGTGCGTACCATAAGTGAGGCATCACCAAAAATATGCCATGTTCTTATGGTGTGAATTGCGTCAGTGTTTGAATATGTATCAAGTAAAAAACTAGCACCATTGAAGTATAGCCCGCCAATAGTGTTTTTTTGTTCCGTAGATAACAGTTGATTTATGTGCCATTGAGCGGGCATTGGCTCGTTCCAAGGTTGGCTTATAGTAGACATATAAGTAGCAACAGCGCCAGTGGGTGCGCCTGTTTCAGGGTTTACAGCTCTAAGCCAAGCTTCTGCGAAGCATGTAGTTGCGGTGAAATTACCATTTAAGCAAGCTACAGAAACAATGTGCGGTAAATTCCAGTCATTTTTCAAATTACTAACGTCATTATTGTTAAAACCAGTTGTTCCCCAGACAGTGTTAAGTCCGTGTCCGATGTAATTTACAATTCCTCTACCTTCATTTAAAGAAGCAGCAACTTGTTCTCTTGTAGCGCCCGGATCGTAGATTTGGTCTACAGTTATATAATTATAGTCAATTAAAAAATTGCGAACATTGTTCATGTGTGTAATATCCGACCAATTATTCCATCCGTAACCTTCATCTGAAGCAATTCCGGTTGCATAATGTAACCAGTCGCCATCAACAATATCTCTTTCATAATATATTGTTTTCTGAACTTGAACTTCCACGTGTTCCACTGTTTCAGCTGAAAATCTTCCAATAAAGAGGTCGGGGTAGCTATTATTCCCGTTAATCATAACGTAGGCAGGGTCGGTACCGCCGGTTCCGTAGGCTCCACAATTTCTCATTTCAGTGGCAATTTGAGCACTATCACCAACTAATTGAACATAAGCAAGATCAGTATTTGAAGTCCAATAACTTATGATGAAATCTTTTATATGATCGGGCGTTAAACCTACATCCATAGAAGATACCATAACAGTTTTTATACCTTTTTGATTCTTCCAATCTACATAAGGTTGCATAGCGTCTAAAAAAGCAGGAAAGGCTATAATCAGAATTGAGCCTTGTTCTTCTATAGAATCATATCTTAACCTTGTATGATTATAGTTAATAAAATGATTTTTGTATAAACTAACGAAATCTTTTGTTAATCTATTCGCTCTGGTGTTCATAACATCAATTGTATCTATACCTTCTGAGTATATTTTAAAGACTATTCTGTCATATATCCTAATTTTTTCTTGGACGGGGTTTACGCTGAATGGTGAAATTCTAAAAGCGATACCTCTTAACTCTCTCATAATATACGGATCGTTAATTTCAACAATCTGCTGCGGGAAAAAACTGTCAGTGTTGTAAACTTCGCTGAATGTGTAAGGTATATCATCAGGATTGATAGATCTAGGTAAGCTGCCTTTTGAGGGTAAGATGTTTCCATCTATCTCTTTAAATGAAGTCTCTAAAACCTGAACCTTCATTTTGGCTTGAGGGGGTATGATTATACTTCTTGCGTATATTGGTAACTCGGGGTTGCCAATTTCCAATCTAAGCCCTTGTGATGGGATAGAAAATTGAGTATAATCACGGTTGTTAATTGTTAAATCTGTTTGAGTGTAGTTGGAAAGGGTAAACTCAATAATGGTGTATTCTTCAGTATTTTCAAGAACAGTAACATCAGCTGAGAATAAGATTGTTAGTAAAAATATGAAGATAACGAATAATGTTGTTTTTTTCATTTTTGACTCCTTGGTTTATGTGGGTTGGGGGGGGTACCCATATCTGTACGGAACGCATTTATTCGTTCCTAATTCTGTAGGGAACGCACCCAAATCCTGTACGGAACGCATTTATTCGTTCCTAATTCTGTAGGGAACGTACCCAAATCCTGTACGGAACGCATTTATTCGTTCCTAATTCTCAATTCGTCCCGTACCCAAATCCTGTACGGAACGCATTTATTCGTTCCTAATTCTCAAATTGATCCCTACAGAACTAGGAACGAATAAATGCGTTCCGTACAGGATTTGGGGGCGTTCCGAATGCGAAACACATGGCGA
>Ga0099364_10003708_pt1 | contig 23556 bp, 24 predicted proteins | sample TergutTh196P3_FD_73070 | JGI IMG/M metagenome (GOLD analysis project Ga0099364, IMG submission 73070) | Microcerotermes parvus P3 segment gut microbial communities from Pointe-Noire, Republic of the Congo - Th196 P3 | ecosystem: Host-associated > Arthropoda: Insects > Digestive system > Gut ...
GAGCGGGACTTCACCATTAAAATTCCCGAGGTCATCGCCTTTGCAATCCCCGACAGGTTCGGCGCGATGTACGACGTCGTGAAACTTCTCGGCGAGGGCGGCATCGACATCGACTATTCCTACTCGCTCCTCGGCAACCAAAAGGAAGCCGAAATCGTCATAAAAGTCAAGGAAGCCGCGAAAACTACCGCCATTTTGGAGCAAGCGGGCGTGAAATTAATCTCGATGGAAGATTTAACATGATTAACTGGAACAAGGCGGAAATTACCGCCTCTTACGGGAAATTCCCGCAGATACCGCTGGCATTTCCGCTTGACCCTGTGGAAAGCGGAAATGCCGTGACGGCGACAACGTCGCCGTCCGCCGCCATCGGCGGCGAGCGTAATCATGGAACTTGCTTCCATGATTACAAGACTTGTAATAAAAGGGTCGAAATCGCCTTTTCGGGGCGCAGTAACGTCGGGAAATCGTCGCTGATTAACAAGCTCTTGAACCGCAAAGCCCTTGCGCGGGTAAGCTCAACGCCGGGAAAAACTGTGACGATTAACTTTTACACGGTCGATAATATTTTCATCGTAGACCTGCCCGGCTACGGGTACGCCAAAGCCGCCAAGACCGAAAAGGCGCGGTTCGGCGAGCTGACCGAGCGGTACTTGACTGCGGGCAGGACTTCCCTGCTCATACAACTGATTGATTTCCGCCACCCGCCGACCGCCGACGACTTGATGATGTTGCAATTCCTGAAAAACGGCGCAATCCCTTTCGTAATCGCGCTTACCAAGGCCGACAAGCTCAAAAAAAAGCAACGCGCCGAAAGACGCGCCGCGCTCGTGGGCGAGTTGGAGTTTTTGAGACAGAGCGATATTCCCGTGATTGAGTTCTCGTCCGAAACGGGCGAGGGGGTCTTGGAGTTGCGCGGTGAGATTGAAAAAGTCGTACAGAATTTTACGGCGTGACTTCGGCCGACTGCGAGTTTTCGGTGGCCTGTGAAGCCGCATCGGACTGCGAACCGTTGGTGTACAACATCACAGCCATCGCGATTAAAAGCGTAACGACCGCAATGACCCAGTTGCGGACAACGGCTTTCTTCCTTTTCTCATCCTCGATTCTGCGGCGTTCCTCGCGCTCTTGTCGGCGTTTGTGCATAATACAACCCACTTTCTCAATATCCTTTATAAAAAGTCTATCATATAATATTACAATTGTCAACACATAATACGAAAGGTGGACAAGAAACTTAGTAATTTAATCTACAAAATCGGGGAAAACGCACAGACCATTTCCTCGTTGATGAAAGGTGGACATAACTAAAATGTTCAGGAAATTGCGTGAAGAAATCGCCTCGATACGTGAGCGCGACCCCTCAATCAAGAGCGCGTTGGAGGTCTATTTCCTCTACCCGAGCTTTAAGGCTCTGCGCTCATACCGCCGCGCTAATTGGTTCTACAAGCGGGGTTGGTTCTTTTGGGCGCGGGTAATTTCTCAGCACTCGAGAAAGAAGACGGGCATCGAAATTCACCCGGGCGCGACAATCGGCAAGGGGCTGTTCATCGACCACGGGAGCGGGGTTGTAATCGGCGAAACGACCGAAATCGGCGATAACTGCACGATTTATCAAGGCGTAACCCTCGGCGGCACCGGCAAGGACACCGGCAAACGCCACCCCACAATCGGTAACAATGTGCTTATTGGCTCAGGCGCAAAGGTTTTAGGGCCGTTCAAGGTCGGCGATAATTCCAAAATCGCCGCAAACGCAGTCGTCCTCAAGGAAGTCCCGCCGAATTCAACGGCGGTGGGCGTACCCGCGAGAGTTGTAATCCGCGACGGTGTGCGGCTCGGCGACTTGAATCACGCCGATATTCCCGACCCGATTGCAAGACAAATCGACGAAATTTCAAGCAAAATTGACGATTTGTATAAAGAAATGGAAAAATTAACCGATAGTAAAGAAGTGGAGTAATAAAATTATGAGAATCTACAATACTATGTCAAAGGTAAAAGAGGAGTTAGTGCCTATCAACGGCAAAACGGTGCAGGTTTACGCTTGCGGGCCGACTGTGTACAACCTGTTCCACATCGGCAACGCCCGCCCGCTCTGCGTGTTTGACGTCTTGCGGCGGTACTTGAAATACCGCGGCTATGAGGTCAAGTATGTGCAGAATTTCACCGACGTTGACGATAAAATTATCAACCGCGCAATCGCCGAGGGGGTCACGCCGCTCGAGATTTCCGAGAACGCCATCAAGGAATATTTCACCGACGCGGACGGCTTGAATATCGTCAAAGCCGATTGCCACCCGAAAGTCACCGAGAACATTGGCATTATCATAGATATTATACAAACCCTGATTGACAAAGGCTTTGCGTATGAAGCGGGCGGTGATGTCTACTTTGAGGCGGCGAAATTCGCGGAGTACGGCAAGCTATCTAAAATGCCGCTTGAGGATTTGCGTGCGGGGGCAAGTGAGCGTGTTGGCAAGCCCGGTGAGTCGGAATTAAAGCGGGATTCGATGGACTTTGCCTTGTGGAAGACCGCCAAAGAGGGTGAACCGTTTTGGGATAGTGCTTTTGGAAAGGGCCGCCCGGGCTGGCACATCGAGTGCTCGGCGATGGCGCGTGAATTCCTCGGCGATACCATTGATATTCACGGGGGCGGCGCGGATTTAATCTTCCCGCACCACGAGAACGAAATTGCACAAAGCGAGGCGGCGACAGGCAAACCGCTCTCTAAAATATGGATGCACAACGAGATGATTAACGTGGACAGCAAGAAAATGGCGAAGTCCAAAGGTAACTTTTTCCTTGTGCGGGACGTGGCCGAGGCTTACGGGTACGAGCCTGTGCGGTTCATGTTGCTTGCCGCGCATTACCGCAGTAAAATGAATTACACGGTGGGCGTCATGAAGGCCGCCGTCGCCTCACTCGAACGGCTCTACAACTGCGAAAACGCGATTAAGCGGGTCATGAGTGAGAAGTCGGGCGATGAATTACAACTTGGCGTTTCGGAGTTAATAGCATCGCACAAAACCCGCTTTATCGAAGTCATGGACGACGACTTGAACACTGCCGACGGGATTGCAGTCGTCTTTGAATTAGTCCGTGAAATCAATAAATTATTGGAACTTGAATCGACCACAAGGCGAGATATAACCGCGCTTTACGACGCTTTCAAGGAGCTTACGAATGTTCTGGGTCTGCTGTATGCAAAGGCTGACGAGGCGATTCCGCAAGAGGTTTTAGACCTCCAAGAACAGCGCAATGCCGCCCGCAAGGCGAAAGATTTCGCACTCGCCGATGAACTGCGGAACAAAATCACCGCTATGGGGTATACTATTGAGGAGACCCGACAAGGAAGCATGATAAGGAAGAATTAATAAGGAATAAGGAATAATGAAAAGAATTAAATTAGGTATATTGCTGTTGGTATTTGTTACTGTGATGTTTAGCGGGTGCGGTCTTTTTAGTATACCGTACAATCCTGTGTTGGACTACGACTTCACCGATATGCAGTTGGTGCAGTTGCAAGAGCCGGTGGAGAATCAGCCTGTAATCACCGTTTACACCACCCTCGGTACTTTTACCGCCATGCTGTTCCCCGAACATGCACCGCGGACGGTCGAGAATTTTATCGAGCGGATTAACGACGGATTCTACGAAAACAAGCCGATTTTGGCGGTACAGCAGGACGAGTATCTGTTGACGGGCGCGTATGACGAGCTTGGGCGACAGGGCGTGACCTCCGACGGCAAGCTGATTCCCAACGAGCTTTCGCCCGACCTCTGGCCGTTCAAGGGCGCGATGCTGGCGTTTTCGGCGACACACGGCTACGGCGACAGCAGATTTCTCATAGTCGGGAGTGTGCCTTTTACCCCCGAAGCCGAGGCGGAGTTACGCGAGGCCGTTGACATGGACGGCAACCCGCTCCTGCCCGACGAGCTTATCGAGGCTTTCTTGGAGCATGAAAATATCGCGGCGTTCATGGGGCTGTACACCACTTTCGGGCAAATCATTGACGGCTTTGATGTCTTGGACGAGCTTTTGACAATCCCCACGCAGGACGACAGCACGCGTCCGCTCGAAGAACACTTTATAGAAAGAATAGTAATTTCATAACAGAAAGGCAGGGTAAAACATGAGAAGATTTAACTGTTTTGTAATGGCGGCTTTGGTTGCGGCGACACTTTTTTCGTTCACCGCTTGTAACAGGGGCAAGGAATTGCTCGGCAACTTAGGCGAGATAACCGAGCCTATGCCCGGCGATATCTACGCCGAATTTCTCTTTTTGGACTATGAGGAAAGGGTCACGTTCAAGCTTTTCCCCGACTTGGCGCCGCTTGCCGTGGAGGAGTTCGTAACGCGGGCGGAGCGCGGGTTCTATGACGGCAAGAATATCCATCGCGTGTTGCCCGGCTCGTTGTTTCAAGGCGGCTCGATTAATTTCGACGGTACCGACGGGAACATTGAAAACCCCGAGTACTTCCCTGTTGAGGACTCGCCGTATGCCCGGCACATCTACGGCGCGTTGGCTATGGTGAACATGGGGAACAATCGCAATTATTGTCAATTTTATGTCGTAACCAACGATACCCCACGCGATATTGACGAGGAAATAAGGAGTATCGAGGCCAAGTTGGACGACAGCGATTCGGTCACGCCGATTAATAATCAGGCGCGGCAAAGGCTCACCAAAGAGCTTTCGACCCTCAAAAGCATGCCCGAAAACGTCCGCAGATTGTACGAGACCAACGGCGGCGAATTCGCGCTTGACGGGCAGGCGACTGTGTTTGGGCAGTTGGTTGTGGGGGGCAGCGTGATTGAGGCGATTGCTCACACCGAGGTCGCGGCGGGCAATTCGGTCGATGACGACAGGGGGATTTATTCAAAGCCGACCGAGGAGATTATTATAAAGTCGGTGACGATTACGCGGATTCCGCTTGGCGACGAGGTTGAGGAAGATGCCGCTCCACGCGGCAGGGGCGGCAGAAACACCGAACCGCCTGTAACACCCGCGCCCGAACCCGTTACAGAACCCGTTGCAGAACCGGAACCCGAACCCTTGACCGACTTAACCGAGACAGTAAACCTTGACGAACCGCCACCTCCGCCGCCCCCGCCAACCCCGCCAATCGAAGAACCGATTGAAGAACCAAACGAGATTCCACCCGAATTACCGCCCGATGAACCACCGGAACCCAACCCGCCTAATGCGGCAGTCCCCGCGATTGTTGTCGATGGCGTTTATTACCGCATTTCCGAGAATGTCCGCGGGAATTTGAATATCGAAGTTGACGAAGCCGACTACCTCGGGCGAACGACGTCAACAGTGCCGACCTCGGAAATTCCCACCGAAAACGGGCAGTCGAACTGTGTCGAAACAGGCACGCCCTACGTGGAATACGAGGGCGGGATAGCGTTGCTGATGTCGGACGGCAATTGGTACTTGTTTGAGGCTGTTGAGGGTGGGTGAGTTATGAATGATAGCGTAGTCAGATTCAGCGGTAGCACCGGTACGCCCATATCGAATTGGGGCGTTGGCGAAGTGGCGATTTTGACTATACTATTCCTATCAATTGTTTATATTCTCGTCATGATTTTCTACAAGGGCCGCAAAAAAACGATTACAATAACCGACAAATGGGTCTCAAAGACCGATGTAGGCTGGGCAGCAGAAGACCCCGATGCACAAGCAATAGGCTATGTGGTTGAATACTGCTACGAAAATTCCCAAAAAAAGCGGCTCGCCCGTTGTTGGGGGTACATCTACGATGAGTTGTATGTGGGCGAGACTTATTTGGTTTTGAAGAAGTTTAGGACTGTGAAAGAGGTTTTGGGGCGGGTTGATACATAAAATTACAGGGAACGAAATTCGTTCCCTGTAATTTATGCACTCTCATCAGTCTGCGCGGTATAAAGCTTATAGTAATCACCCTTCTTAGCAATCAACTCGTCGTGTGTGCCTTCCTCGGTTATGCCCTTATCCGAGACGTACATTATGCGGTCGCAGTTTCTAATCGTTGACAAGCGGTGGGCGATTATGAACGACGTCCTGCCTTTTAGCAGGTGGTTAATTCCCGCTTGCAGATTCCGCTCGGACTTGGCGTCAATGGACGAAGTCGCCTCGTCTAAGACTAAAATTCGCGGGTCTGCAAGGATAGTTCGCGCAAATGAAATCAGCTGTTTCTGCCCGCCCGATAAGCCCTGCCCGTGTTCTTGAACCTCGGTGTCGTAGCCGTTTTTCAGGCCCATGATATACTCGTGAATACCCACGACTTTGCAGGCCTCGTAGACTTCGTCATCAGTCGCGTCAAGTCTGCCGTACTTGAGATTAAACATCAGTGTCCCGCTGAAAATAAAGCTGTCTTGAAGCATTATGCCCATCTGCCGCCGCAGTGAATACAGAGTAGCCTTTGAGATGTCGTTGCCGTCAATTAGAATCTCGCCGGAGTTTAGGTTGTAGAACCTTGACAAAAGGTTCACAATCGTCGTCTTCCCTGCCCCGGTCGGCCCTACGAGCGCGATGCTCTGCCCTGCCTTCACCGTGAATGACAAGTTCTCGAGTATGATAATTTCGTCCTCGTAAGCAAACGTCACGTTCTTAAATTCAACGCCGCCTTGAATTTTAGGCAGTTCGACTGCGCCTTTTATGTCTTTTACTGCAACTTCCTCGTCGAGTGTTTCAAAGATTCGCTCAAGGTATGCGATGGCGTTGATGAAGCTGTTCATAAGGTTCGACAATGCCAATATCGGTTGCCAAAACCGCCACGCATAACTCGTCATTGCGAGCAGTACCCCCAGTGTCACATATTCGGGGAACACCAGTAATCCGAACCCGAACACGGCCGCCAAAACGCAGGTTTGAATAATCTCAGCCGCCGGCCAAAGCACGTGTACAACCCGCATTGCGCGCATCCAGTCCTTGCGGTAAGAGCGCGAGAGCTTGTCGAAAATGCTTGCGTTGGTCTGCTCCCGTGTGAACAATTGCGTAATTCGCAGGCCGACTATGCTTTCGTGCAGGTAGGCGTTAAGGTTCGAGGTTTTGTTTGATACCGCTTGCCATGCGCGGCGTTGCTTGTTTTTAATCAGGAAGATTACCAAAATGAACACCGGCAGCCCCGCCACAACCACCAACGCCAATCTCCACGACATCAAAAACATAAATGTCGCGATGAAAATAAGGTTGAAAATTTCAAGCACGAAGTTGATTATGCCATTGGTCATGAGGTCCGACACGCTGTTAATATAATTAATGATTCTAACTAATATTTTGCCGTTGGGCCGATTGTCGTAATACTCGAACGGGAGCTTTTGCAGGTGATTGAACAAGTCGCGGCGGATTTCGTAGATGACGCTCTGGCCTACTTTCGTCATGATAATCGTGCGGGCGCGGGACAGCATAACACTTGTCACCACCGAGCAGACCAACCCGGCCGAAAGCATCACCAGTAGCTTAATATTGCCGTCGGGGATTGCGTAATCGACCGCCCACATGATAATCAGCGGCTCCAACAGCGCAATCACGACCGACACCACGCTGAGTATCAAAGCCGCAGTAATTTTCAGCTTGTACTGCCCCGCATAAGTAAGCGCACGCTTCAAGTGCCGGGTATCAAACGGAGATTCAAGAGCCTCATCAATATCAAATTTATTCCTTGCCATATTTTCCCCTCCGTGCCGCCAATACTACCGCAAACCTTGAAAGAATTTTGCGGCACGGGACACGCCTTTCTATAATTTTTTAACCGTTCACCGCGAAATGCGGGTTATGTTTTTAACCATTCACCGCGAAATGTTGTTAGTAAGTGAAATATTCCGGCATAACCAACACATGATTTTCGCGCTCCTCGCAAATTTTCAGGTAGACATCGGTCTGCACGCCTGTATTTTCGGTGATTATATCGCGCATTATTTTTTCTAAACGAATGAGGTCGATGCCTTGTTCGCTATTCTCGGAAATGTCGCCGTATTCAGCGGCGGCGAGAGCAAATAGCGTTTTCATGGGCATTGCCCACGAAGCAACCCGCCCAAGCTCGCCGATTTCAGCCAAGTTCTCCCTTGCCACCTCAATCTGCCGCGGAATTTCATCTTCCGAATTATAGTTGCTGAATCTGTATTGGTTAATACCAATCGGACACTCAAACCAACCTTGATGTGTCGGCACAAAAATTGTCCGCATGGAAAAAACCCGCCAATTGTCCAACCCGACAATCACACTATCCGTCCCGTACTCCTCCACAATCGGCGATACTTCCTCGCCCATAAACCGCGCATAATCGCTCCCGCAAGTAGGGTGATAAAACGGCTGTTCCACAAACAAAAGCCCTATCTCATCGCACTTCTCGCGCATTATTCTGTGTCGCTCGGTCTCTACGTAATCGCTATCGGGCTCGGTCTCGTGGCGAAAGTAGATAATCGTGTCTGCGCCGAGTTCTTGTGCTTTCACGGGTAGGATTTCCGCCATTTTTTCGTAATCGAAAACGAGCGTTAAGTAAACAGCTTCTTCCAAAAGTTCCGAATTTTCCGAAACTTCTAAATCTTCCGAAACTTCCGAAACATCGGGAGCATTGCTTTGTATTTCCGGTTCTTCGGTTGCTGATTCGGGGGCGGCGGTTGTTTCGGGTGGGTGCGGCTGTTCGAGAACCGCTGTTACAGTGTCGGCTTCGGAATTTGGCACTTCCGAAATGCCACAGGCGGCGAACAAAAGCACTGCGCCGAGTATCAAAGCCGCAGTAATTTTCAGCCTATGTCGCCTTGAAAATATAAGCATACCTATCTCCTTTCGCCGCTCATTATTCCCTATTCCCTATTCCCTATTCCCTATTCATTGCCCAAACGCCTTAAATTTACACAACTGCCCGCAGAACCCGCACCCCACGCACAGCGTCCGCTCGACCACCGCCTTCTTGTCCACAATCGAAATCGCGGGGCAGCCGAGCCGCATGCAGAGTTTGCAGCCTGTGCATTTGTCGGGGTCGGCCTTGACGGGCGGGTTTTTCGGGGTGGATTTAAGCAGGGCGCAGGGCATCCGCGCTATAATCACGCTCGGTTCGTCGAGGTCTAAATGCTCACGGAAAACCCGCTCGATTTCTGCCATGTCGTCGGGTCTGAACGTCGTGACTTTCTTGATACCAATCGCCTTACACAGCAGTTCAAAATCCACTGCCGGGGCGGCCTCGCCGTATAGGTCTAAGCCGTTGCCGGGGTGGTTTTGGTGGCCGGTCATGCCTGTGGTGCGGTTGTCCACGATTAGCACGACTGAATTACTGCGGTTGTATGCAATGTTTATCAGGCCGTTGATGCCGCTGTGCATGAAGGTCGAGTCGCCGACTACCCCCACTGCCTTGTTCGCGTAATCGGGCCTGCCCTTGACAAAGCCGTGTATGCCGCCAATGCCCATTCCCATGCAGATACAGGTGTCCATCGCGGACAACGGCGGGCTTGCCGCCAAGGTGTAACACCCGATGTCGCCGTTGACCATAACGCCGAGCTTGCCTAATACGTAAAAGACGTTCCTGTGCGAACACCCCGCGCATAGCACAGGCGGCCGAAACGGCACAGTTTCGGGGAATTCGCGGTGCTTTGGTACGGCAGATTCGCCGAGGATTTTCTCCCGCAAATAATTCTGCGAGAACTCGCCAATATTACCGAACAGCGACTTGCCAATCGGGTCTAACCCGATAAATCTACAGTGGCTCTCGATTACGGGGTCCAATTCTTCTATTATGTAAAGTTTTTTTACTTTCGCCGCGAAATCCTTGATAAGCCGCACGGGGAGCGGGTTTATAATGCCGAGCTTGAGGTAACTCGCTGTGTCCCCGAACGCCTCTTTTGAATACTGGTAGGCCGCGCCCGACGTGATTATGCCGAAGTCGGCTTTGTCGTTAATCTCGACTTGGTTCAAGGGGCAAGTCTCGGCGTACTCTGCAAGTCTCTGCATGCGCGCCTCGACAAGCGGGTGTTTCGGGCGTGCGAAATTGGGCATCATGACGTACTTTGCAGTGTTTTTCACGTACTCGCCTTTGTCAATCTCCCTGCGCTCACCGCGCTCTACAATCCCCTGCGAGTGACAAATCCGCGTGGTGAGCCGAATCAGCACGGGTGTATCATACTCCTCGGATAAGTCAAAAGCCGTTTTGGTAAATTCAAGGCACTCGGCGGCAGTCGCAGGTTCAAGCATCGGGACTTTCGCGCCGATTGCGTGGTTGCGGGAATCCTGCTCGTTCTGGGACGAGTGCATGCCCGGGTCGTCCGCGACCGCGATTACCAAGCCGCCGTTCACGCCTGTGTACGAGGCGGTGTAGAGGACGTCGGCGGCGACATTCAGCCCGACATGCTTCATGCCCGAGAACGCCCGCGCCCCCGCCACGCTTGCCCCCATAGCCACTTCCAAGCCGACTTTCTCGTTCGGCGACCACTCCGCCTGTAGTCCCGAGCCCTTGAAATTGGCGCAGTGCATGGTGATTTCGGTGCTGGGCGTACCCGGATAACTCGACACCACCTCGACCCCCGCTTCATATAAACCCACAGCAATAGCGTGATTGCCGAGCATTAATTCTTTAGTCATTGGTTTTTCTCCTCGTTTTTAATGTTCAGAACCGATTGCAAAATCTGCTATTTTGCGGACGCGCAATGCGCGCCCCTACAATATGTAGATAAAACATAAAACCGATTCGCCGAATGTAGGGGCGCGCATTGCGCGTCCGTGGATTTTGCAATCATCTGTTTAATATTCAAAGTACATTATAACACATTTTTACGCATTTGAAAAGGGTTAGAACCGCACAAACACGCCTTTCGTGCAAATTGCACAAAAAAAAAAAAAAAAACGATTGTGAATTGTGTACAATATACTAATTGAATTATGTTGAATACTTTGTTATACTTGAAATATTAAATAATTTTAAGGGGAATTAAAATGAGAAAAATAATTTCAACACTACTTATTGTCGCAATGCTCACCGCGCTTGCCGCGCTCCCGACTTTGATACAGGCCGCGGACTTATACCCCACACCCGACGGCTACAGCGACCACGACTATCAGAAGATTCTCGCCTTCGCCCTGTATGACGACAACTGGGAAAAGCTTACGGCTGAGTTTCTCAAGTGGGATTTGGACGACGTCACAACTTGGTACGGCATAACATGGAACAACGAGACCCCGCGCAGAGTTACCGGCGTTAATTTTGAAGAACCGGTATCGGGCCCGCTCGACCTTTCGGGATTTACCGCTTTAAGGTTAATCTCGATACATAAAAACGCCCGCATTACAAGCCTTAACCTTTCGGGGTGTGCGGCATTAGATGCTTTGCGTATTTTTAACGCCCGACTCACGAGCCTTGATTTAAGCGGAGACTTTCCGTCTTTGCGTGACATCAATGCCGGTGGCAATTCGCTCAGAAACATTAATCTCAGCGGGGCGACAAACTTGCAGGTTTTGAATGTTAACGATAACCAACTCGCCCGCCTTGACCTTACGAGCAATACCAAGTTACATACTCTTGGAGCAGACGGCAACAGGCTCACCGCGCTTGACCTTTCCGGCAATCCCGCGTTACGAAACCTTGACCTATCGGGCAACAGGCTCACCGAGCTTGATATTTCCGGCAATACCGACTTAGATACTATTTTAGTATCGGGCAACAGGCTTACCGCACTTGACCTCACAAACAACCCACAGTTACTAAGATTACGCGCGGAAAACAACCGCATAAGCGCGATTAGTGAGAATGAAAATATAGATTTGCAGAATATTGACGTGCGACATAACTTGTTGGATTTTGACGACGAGGCAATCAAAGCGCATGTTGAGAAATGGGAAACGGGGATACAGGCGAAGATTGATTATCACCTTTCCGCAGGCGAAGACCCGGAGCTCGTGGCAGAGTATTATTACTACTATTGCACCCCGCAGAAATGCCTTGGTTGTGAGCAGATACCGCCGACTTGCATTTGCTGTGAGGTTTGCGGGCAATGGCCGTGCGTCTGCCCCTGCGAAACGTGCGGGAAATACCCCTGCGCCTGCCCCAAGCCGCCAAGCGGAATCCCTACTAATACTAATACCGGCGATGAATCCGACGGCGATTCCGCTGATTCCGAGTACCTAAAAGGCGACGTCAACGGCGACGGTAGGATTACCAGCCTTGATGCGCTCCTGATTTTGCAGCATGTTGCGGGTAAGGCGAGGCTTGCGGGGGCTGCGCTTGGGGCGGCTGATGTTGATGGTGATGGTTTGGTTGGGACGGGGGATGCGGTTTTGGTGCTTAGGTGGGTTGTGGGGTAATGCAGAAATGATGATGCAGAATGCAGAAATAATTTAATTTTAAGGCAGTATTCCGAACGGAATACTGCCTTGTAATTTTATTTATTTCTGCATTCTGCATTATTATTTTTGCATTAAAAAAAACCCCTTGCAATTCTAAAGAAATAATGGTATAATATCTTTAGAGCCTGTTTAGATAATAAGGCAAGGGGGAATTTTTATGCCGCGAATTCAATCCAGCACTGACCTTCGTAATAATTATAACGACATTTCCACTTTCTGCCGTGAGAGCCGCGAGCCTGTGTTTATCACGAAAAACGGGCAGGGTGACATGGCTGTCATGAGCATGGAGGTCTACGAAATACTTACCGGCAAGCTTGAATTGTATAATCTGCTTGACGAGGGGCGCGCCGCCGCATTAGCAGGCCGCAAACGCCCTTATAAAGATGTCTTCGCCGACCTTGAACAGGAGTTGGCAGATGGAAATTTTTAATGTCGCGCTGACCGAAACGGCGGAAAACGACTTGCGGGGTATTGCGCGATATATTTCCACGCAGTTTCAAGCACCGGAAACGGCTATCGGTGTAATCCGCGCCATTAAAGCAAAAATCGCCACTTTGGAAACAATGGCGACGGTATATCCGCTCGTGAAAGACGACCGTTTGGCGGCGTTGGGCTACCGCAGTGTAACTGTTAAAAATTACACTTCGTTTTACATAGCCGATGAAAATACAAAGCAGGTTGACATAGACCGTATTCTATACTCGCGGCGTGATTGGCAGAATATTTTATAACAATTCCGCTTAAAACATAATAATCAAAAAAACCGTCAATCGACGGTTTTTTTATACACCCTCACACTTTAGAGTTGTAATTCTCTATCACCAACCTAATACTCATCTTTTCACTATCGTTTATATTCCTATACCCGTCAATCAGGGTGCTTTCGTCTGTATTCAAGTCATATTTTTGGACGTTTTCAAAAATTCGGTCGATATCAGTATACCCGACTAAATAGTCTATAGAAGTATAAAAATATTTAGCCATGTTGATTAATGTGCCTATATCGGGTTCAATGTTGTGGTTTTCGTATTTGTTTATGGATTGTTGGCTGACACCTATGCTGTCTGCGAGTTGTTGCTGGCTGACGCCCTTTCTGTTGCGTAATGCTTTTAAGTTTTTAACCATGAATAAACACCCCTACTTTCATTATAACAACGAAAAGGGGTTATGTAAAAATCTTGAAATTAGTTATTGACAACAACCTGACGTTGTGGTATAATGTAAAAAAAGAGATATGGGCGGTTGGTCGATGACGGTATTTTTGGTGATTATATTCGCATTAGATGCGTTTTCGAGTGTCATGATGATACAAAAATTTGCACGCTTTTATAAGATAAAAAACATGAAAATGTGCAAATATGTCGCAGGATTGTGCTTTTATTTCGGGGCTGTCACGGGGATTTTGCTGTGGAGTTACGTCATAGGATTGTTGGTAAGCGCGTTTACCGGGGATTTTCGGTATTTTGTTAATATTGCCGGCGTGGGTTCGACAATTTCGATATTTCCTTGTATTTCGGGCATGTTGCGAATGATTGGGATTGAGAAAAGGGGTTGCGCCCCCGACTGCAATAAAAGTTTTTTCGATTGCATTACGCAATCCAAAAAATAAATATTATTACATAAAGGAGAACAAAAATGAATTGTTTTTACCACGAAACCAAGGCGGCAGTCTCGCAGTGCAGGAATAATTGCGGTAAATATTTATGCGCTGACTGCTATAATCAAACCGGCGGGTCTTGTTTGGATTGCGTTCAGGAATACATCCAACATGAAAAAAACGAAATAGAGTGGGCAATTCAAAAAGATAAGCAGACGGCAAAGCAGACGGCAAAGCGCGATATAAAATATTTTATCTTTGGTGCAGTATTTGGGATTATATTTGGCATTGTTGGTGTTTTTTATATTCCTAATGATTTGTCGCCGTTCTTTTATTATCCATTAATGGTTATTATACCTATTTTTTCATGTTATTATTGTGGGAGTTATTTAATTACTGCTTTATGGTTATTAAGAAAGTGGAAAATTGAAGCAATGATTAAAAAGTTTTTTAGCGTTCCATTGATTATGACGTTGTTTTTGTGGGGTATTTATCTCATGATAATTATGTTTGTAATTTCTATACCCTTAGGAATAGCATCTTGGATTTGTCCATTTACAGGACTGCCTTTACTCATTAAGTTAATAAAAATCGTGCGGCAAAAAGATTGAGAAGCCGCTCGTTATTCCCCCACCACATTAACCCTCTCAACCCGCTCATCCTCCGCCCCCATCATAAAACACCCCTTATCCTTAGCATAGGCGATATAGTCGATGATTTCCGCCGTAATCCGCTCTCCGGGCGCGAGAATGGGGATTCCGGGCGGGTAGCACATGACAAATTCCGCAGAGACTTTTCCGTCGGCATGGCGTAGCGGCAGTGACTTTTTCGGCGCGTAGAAAGCCGCTTGCGGCGGCATCTCGACAATGGGGCTAATATACTCCCGTGTCAGCATGCCCGCCCTGCCCCGCTTGAACCGCCTGCGAATTTCCGACAACGCGCCCACCAACCGCTCCAAATCAGGCTCCCTATCCCCGACCGAAATGTACGCCAAAATATTGCCGATGTCGCCGAATTCCACCTGAATATCGTAATCATCGCGCAACAAATCGTAAACCTCAATCCCCGCCAAGCCGATTTCGAGCGTGTTCACCGACAGCTTTGTTATGTCAAAATCAAAGACCGAATCGTTGTTTTTTATCTCACTCGAAAAAGCGTAATAATCGCCGATTGCATTGATTTCACTGCGGGCGTACTCGGCTAATTCGGAGACCTTCGCGAAAATTTTCCTGCCGCCGAGGGCCAAATTCTTGCGGGAAATATCAAGGCTCGCCATTAATAAATAGCTTGCTGAGGTCGTTTGGGTGAGGTTAATCACCTGCCTTGTGTAACCGACGTTGACGTTTTCACCGGTCAGCAGGAACGAGCTTTGTGTCAGCGACCCGCCCGACTTGTGCATGCTCACCGCCGCAAAATCCGCGCCCGCCCGCATTGCGCTTATCGGCAGATTATCGCCAAAATAAAAATGCGTACCATGCGCCTCGTCCGCCAACACTAACATGTGATTCTCGTGTGCAATTTTGCAGATACTTTTCAAGTCCGAGCAGACGCCATAGTAAGTCGGATTGTTCACCAAAATCGCCTTTGCATCGGGGTTCGCCGCAATCGCCGCCTTGACGTCCTCGAGCGACATTCCGAGCGAGATGCCAAGCGTTTGGTTCACTTTCGGGTTGACATAAACAGGCACTGCGCCGTTCAGCACCAGCGCGTTGATTACGCTCCTGTGGACATTGCGCGGGAGAATCAGCTTGTCGCCTTTCTTGGTCGCCGCAAAAACCATCGCCTGCACCGAGGAAGTCGTACCGCCGAGCATGAAAAAGCAATGCCCTGCCCCGAACGCCGCCGCCGCAAGCTCCTCAGCCTCGGCAATCACCGACACCGGGTTGCACAAATTATCGAGCGGCTTCATCGAGTTCACGTCCAAATTCATGCACGGCTGCCCGAGAAACTCGGTCAGTTCGGGGTTCCCACGCCCGCGCTTATGCCCGGGCACGTCAAAAGGCACGACCCGCCGCGTTCTAAATTCATCAAGCGCGTCCTTAATCGGAGCGCGGTTTTGGTCTAATTTCAACTTCACGACCCCTTTAATTTAATGCAGAAATAATAATGCAGAATGCAGAAATGGTTCAATTCCGTAGGAGCGACCCGCCTTCAACTTCGCCGCTCCTTTAATTTGATAAGGCAATCATAATTATTGCAATTATTATTGGTGAAAGTATAATTATTTCGTACATAATTATCGCCAAGATTGATTGTATTCGTTTTTGTTTGTTATATAAGCTTTTGCTTATTTGTATTGTAATAAAAACAAAGAATACATTTAAGGAGGCAAAAATAATTAAGAACACCGGACCGACGACTTGTCGCATTTTTATCACCTTTAATAGCGGTTTAATTCCGTAGGGGCGGGCATTACCCGCCCGTAAAAAATACAAGTCTCGCATGGATTTGCGGGCGCGTACTACGCGCCCCTATGCCCTAAAACCCAATCTCCCCTTAAACCCAACCTTATCCAACGCCGCCGCCATAATTACAAACAAAATCCCACTGCCTATCGGTTGCGCTAAACCCATTAGCATACCGCTGAATACACCCGCAGGCCCGAATAGGATTATTTCAGCAACCGAATACCCCACGATTGTAATTAACCCTGCGAGAAACACCATGACGGTGTTTCTTTTTGTTAGTATTTGAGGGTTTTTGGAGCTGAATGGCAGGGCGATTGCCGCCTTGACAACAAGCGTCGGGATTACCCAAATGACGTAACCGCCCAAGGCATCGGCAAGCGCACCCCCCAAAGCCCCCACGAAAACCGCGTACGGGAGCGGCAAAATGCACGCCACCAAGTAAATCACGCTGTCCCCCATGTGGACGTACCCGTTTCCGATGGGGATTTTCGGGAACATTGTAAGTATGAGGGTCATGGCGGTAAATAGTGCAGCGGTGACGGTTAGTTTTAGGTTTTTGTTCATATTTACAGGTTTCCTTTGGGATTTGTAGGGACGACCGCCTCGGTAGTCCGCGGATTTTCCGGGCGTTTGTATTATCCGTCAACGTAGGGGCGAACTGCGTTCGTCCGTGGGTTTTACGGGCGTTTGTGCGGTTTTGTCTGTAGGGGCGCGCATTGCGCGTCCGTGGGTTTTACGGTGGTTGTGCGATTTTGTCTGTAGGGGCGCGCATTGCGCGTCCGTGGGTCTTTCGGCGGTTTTGCGATTTTGCGGGCGATTGCAAATCGCCCGTGGATTTTTCGTGGTTGTGCGGTTTTGCGGGCGATTGTATTATTCGTCAACGTAGGGGCGAACTGCGTTCGCCCGTGGGTTTTACGGTGATTGTGCGGTTTTGTCTGTAGGAGCGCGCATTGCGCGTCCGTGGGTCTTTTGGCGGTTGTGCGATTTTGCGGGCGTTTGTATTATCCGTCAACGTAGGGGCGAACTGCGTTCGCCCGTGGGTTTTACGGTGGTTGTGCGGTTTGTCTGTAGGGGCGCGCATTGCGCGTCCGTGGATTTTTCAGCGGTCGTGCGATTTTGCGGGCGATTGAAAATCGCCCCTACATTATTTCCGCTTCAAACACCCCTAAAACTTCATCTCAACATCAGCCCTTTTCGCCTCCTCAGCCACGAAGAAGTCGGCTTTTTCGAGGTTTTGCGCGTTTGCAACTATGCTCGACGGGAAAACCGCGAGTGCGGTATTGTACAGCGTCACGTTGCTGTTGTACAGGCGGCGGGCGGCTTGCAAATGCTGTTCGACACTGCGAATCGCGCTTTGCAGCTCCTTGAAAGTCTCGGCAGAGCGGAGCTCCGGGTAGGATTCGGCGACTGCGTTAATATGCGCCCCGATTGAATCCATCTTGGAACAGCACTCGTTCAGCTCGCCGATTTTCATGCCCTTTCGCATGGCAATCACAGCCGAAAAAGTGTCCTTCTCGTGCTTTGCAAAGCCTTTTGTCACCTCAAGAAGCTTGGTCAGCTTGTCAAAGCGATTGGTCAGCGCGACCTCAATCCCCGAAAGTGCTTCGTCGATTTTAATCTTTTTCCGTTTGAAATTGTTGCTTGTTGTTATCCACCATCCGATGAATATGATTAGAACAATTGCGATTACGATGCCGATGTAAATACCTGCCATTTGATTAGTCCTCCTTGAATTTAATTAGATTTTGTTATTATTTTTTGAATAAATAATCGTTTTTAAGTAGCGCGTCAATCATTCCCGTCATGTACTGAATCTCGCTTTTCATGCGCCCTCGGATTGCGGGGATGCACCCGTAGGTGAACTTGTGATTAGCGGGTATGTTAAAAATCTCCATGTTGTTATGAAAAGTAATATGAATGTAGTTTTTGTCACCGGAAGTAACGAAACTCATACATGTTCGTGCATTTGCCCGCCTGTCGATTGCAATGATTTCTTCCATGAGATTCGGAGTGAGGATTAGGAAGACGTTGAGCGGGTCGTCGGTGGAGATTTGAAACTTGCGGTTAAACGCGATGTTTTCGGTCTCCACGACCGATTTCAAGCCTATTTCGCCGAGCGCGCCCTCGCTTTTTTCCCGCAGAATCAGCCGCTCTTTGAAGACCCTGTCCACCTCGAGAATCAGCCACTGCCCCTTGAAAATCCCCATTGATTTAGTTTCACCATCGTTGTTAGTTGTTGTAAAATGTAGGTTAGAAAACACGAACGGAACGCCTTTGTAACTGCCTTTGACATAGTCGCTGCCCGCGGGCATACCGCGATACGGCGCCAACCCCGACGACGCAATTTCAGTAGGCTGAAGGTGCCAGCCGGGCGAGAATTGCATGGTCTCAAAGGTCTCTTTCAACGCCCCCCGCACAATATTATCGTGCAAAAGCCGCTTGATTTTCCAGTTTTCGGTCTTCTTATCATGTTCAAAAAGTGCGGTCGCAGTGCCGAAAACAAAGATTACGATTATGAAAACCGTTGCGAAAACTTCCTCCGGCAAATCTTTCGGCGGGAATACGTAAATCAACAACCCCAAAGCCACGGTGCAGAAGGCGAAAAATCCCTCTAAAACCGTATACAACCTGCGTTTGTTCGTGGCTTTCTTGAGCCGCAGATACAACATGCTGTCGTACAAAACCGGTTCTTCAACTATAGTAATGCCAAACTTTTTTGCATATTCACTCACAGTTTTTAATTACCCCCAAACAAATAATCATTTAGCATCAACTCGTCGATGACCCCGGTGATGTACCGAATTTCGGTTTTTATCTTCTCTCGAATGGTACGTAAATCTTCTTTTGTGAAGTTTTTCTTTATTTTTGGTTCAAATAAGTCGGTATTGTTATGCAGGGCGACGTGAACTTGGCTTTGATTTCCCTGCTTCATAAAGCAGAAATAACTCCGCGCACCCGCACGGTAATCGGCTTTGTTGATGTATTCCATGAAGTGCGGGGTGAGAATGTAGAAGGCGGTGTGGGGGTCGTAGGTGCAGATTTGGAACTTGTTGTTGAAGTCGATATTCTCGGTCTCGATGTCCGATTTACCCCCATCCCCTTTGACTTTCTCCCGCAGTTTGACCGTGTTTTTGATTTCCCTTTTCAAGTCGCAAATCAGCCACTGCCCCTTGAATCTCGTTACAGTTTTGCGGTTTTTGCCGCTTCCTGTTACATGCTGTAGTTTTACGTCTGAAAATGTTATGTTCATACCCCGATAATTCCCGTTGACGTAGTCGCTTCCGCTGTACCGATTCCAGGTGGTGATAATGTCGGCGGCCCTGATGTCGGCTTCTTTCACGGCAAGGTCGTGCAGGTAGGTTTTCAGCTCCATCATCTCCGCCAACGCCCCTCGAACGAGGTTCTCGCTTAGTAAAACTTTGATTTCGCGGGTTGCTTTTGCCTGTTGTATACCAACAATTACCAACGGAATTGCACAAATTATAGCAAGGAGCGGAAAGATTAAAAAGCAGATGACAAGCAGCACCGTGCCGATTATCGTGCCGGTGCTTGCGCCACGCGCCTTGGCCCTGAGCGGCGCGAGCCTCGCGAACAGCTCATCGTCGCTCATGGGCGGCGACTGTGGCGGGCTTTGGTAACGGCTGTCGTTTGGGGTTTGTGCGAAATCGTGTATTACGTGATGAAACGAGATTGATTTGTTGAATTTCATTTGTATGTGTTACTCCCAAAAAAATTTTATGAAACTGCTCGGTGTCCGGGGGTGTATGTCTGCACAATGCAAGCAACCGCCAGCCCGCCACACAAGCAGTTCAAACCCCACTTTCTCGTCATGAAACTTATATCCTCACGATTTAATAGGTTTTATCTGCTTGAATAGTCTGTGCTCGAATAGGGCATGTGCTACTGTGAACGGTTCGGCTCGAGAAAGTTAAGCTTAATCAAGCAAGAACGCGGGCGTGCGGTGCTTGCATTGTGCAGACATACACCCCCGGACACCCCCCAACGCCAAGTACCCCCAAAACATCAATAAATATTACTCCCCGAAAAAATCTCAATCATCTCCTGCCTCAAATTATTCATGATATTCAGGCGGGTTTTTGGCGGGATTTCGTAGACGTCCGAATTGAAAAGATAATTTTGCAGGTCGATTTCCTTAATCAGCATCTTTGTGTGGAAAATATTCGACTGGTAGACGTTCATGTCAACGGCGTCGTATTTATTCAAGGTTGCGGCGTCGATATAATTCTGTATGCTCGTGATACTGTGGTCTATGAACAGCTTTTCGCCCTTTATATCGCGGGTAAAGCCGCGGACACGGTAGTCCATCGTGATGATGTCGGAATCGAAACTGCCGATTAGAAAATCCAGTGTGGACAACGGCGAAATGACCCCGCAAGTCGTCACGTCTATATCGACCCGAAAAGTCGCAAGGAAGGTCTCCGGGTGATACTCGGGGTAGGTGTGAACGGTGACATGGCTCTTGTCCAAGTGGCCGAGCACCTTCTCGCCCGACGGTGCCAAGTGCTTGAACATGCTCTCCTCTGCAACCAAAACGGTCACGCTTGCGCCTTGCGGCTCGTAATCCGCCCGCGAAATGTTCAGGACTTTTGCGCCAATCATGTCGGTTACGCTCGTTAAAATATTCACAAGCCGCTCGGAGTTGTACTGCTCGTCGATATAGGCGATATAATCGCGCTGCTCCCGCTCGGTTTTGGCGTAGCAGACGTCGTAGATGTTGAAACTGAGGGATTTCGTGAGGTTGTTGAAGCCGTAAAGTGATAATTTATTCTCCATTTTTTTACCCCTTAAAAAATTTTATACTATGCGTAAAATCCACGGGCGAACGGAGTTCGCCCCTACGCGCAGGGTCTCGCCGAACAATATATTTGCAATAACAATAATTATACAACACTTTGCCGAAAATTGCAAGTGTTTTTTTCGGAGGCCTAACCTATATTAATAAATATTGCCTTACTATAACTTCTTCCAATTTATAATCCTCATCAAAAATAAAACGTATATACACTTGAACGAGCGAGTGTCCGGAATCTTCAAGCGAAAAACTTATCACCCATTTTCCGTTGTCGTAATACGGGTATTTTCTGTCCCAATCCCAGTTTTCTTGCCATAAAATTTTGCCTTCGGCTTCTCTAAAACTCGTGCCGATTGGCACTATTTCTAAAATATCTCTCCGCACTTTTTCAGTCGACCAATACATTACTCTCATGAACGGAAATACACTTACAAAGACTAAAACAAATATAATTGCAACTATACCAAGGAATATATTTCTTTTCTTCCTATCGGCTCTCTCCATGATTTCTGCTGAGGTTATTATTACTTTTAGTTCGTTTTCGGACTCCATAGCTACCCCCTCATATCCCATACTTCTTCCCGACCCGTATATCATCGCCGACAAACACAAGGCACTGCATCGTCAGCAACCGCGACATAATCCTGTCGCCGTACCGCTCTTTCAGCTGTGAAAGCTCGAAGTTGGTGTTCACGACGGTCGGCAGGCCCGCGTTAATGCGGGAATTCAGGAGGTTGTAGAATGCCGAGACGTAAAAGCGGCTGTCAAATTCCGCGCCGAGGTCGTCAAAAACCAACAAATCCGTACTCTGAAGCAGGTCGGCGGTCCCGGAATTGCCCCCATCGGCCGAGTTTTCCCACCTCGAAAAATGCTCCTTCTCGATTTTGCGTAAAAGGTCGGGTGCAGAGCCGTAGATTACGCCAAAGCCTTTCGCAATCACGGTTTTCGCGATTGCCAACGACAAGTGAGTCTTGCCGAGGCCGGTGTTCCCCTGCATTAGTATGCCCTCGCACGGCAGATGGAAATTCTCGGCGTAGTCGTTGCAGAAGGTGTAATTGCGGCTCATTTTGCTCCTTATGTTAACTCCCGAATCGGTGTCGATGCGGTCGGGGTAAAGCTTTAGGTCGAACGTGTCGAAACTGCTCAACTTCAAAGGTGCCGCCGAACTCAGCTCCTGCGCCGCCATTCTTTTCACAATTTCCTTGAAACATGAACAACGGCGGTCTTGATAAACGCCGCTGTCACGGCACTTTTTGCAGGTGTAAATTTCCGCCAAATAATCCGCTTCATACTTGTGCTGAATCAGCAATGAGCGCATCATTTCCTGCGCCGACAAGTTGTCTTTTTGGAGTTTTTCGATACGGCGGCTGTCCCCGGCAAGGATTAGCGCGCACAAAAGCTGCCCGGTTTTGGCGATTTCGCCACTCAAAGCCTTGTACTCGGGTATGCGGCTCTCGACTTCACGCTTGCGGGCTTCGATTTTCTGAGAATTTACCTCGCGGCGGTGCTTTATTTCGTCTTCGGCGCGGGCGTAGAAACTTTTGTTGCTGTTCATTTAATTAGTCTCCTGTGATTATGTTTTTTTCTCACACGGACGCGCAATGCGCGCCCCTACATACAGCGTATTTTACCAATCGGCTGTTACGAGTTGATAATCTTCGATATTTTATCTAAGTCAAACGACGATGTCGCGGACTTCTCTTTTTGGGACTTGGACTTGTGAATTTCCTGCGACTTTTGCAGTTGTTCACGGGTTTTGATGCCGTCTTTGTGCCATGCCGCGATAATTTTATTCATGTACGGGAACGCCAGCTTGCCCGCCCCGTCGAGAGTAAGCTGATAGGCCTCGTTGAGCATTTCGTCGTCAAAGCCCCACGCCGCCCACTTCCGTATCATCTCCTTCTGCTTGACGGAAAACGCGCTGTTCATTTCAAAAAGTATTTTCAGGCGGCTTTCGAGGCTGCTCAGTTCGCGCAGTGCCTTGATTTCGGCTTCCGCCGCGCTTATGGTGACAATCTCGCGGACAAGCCAGTCGAGGGCGATTGTTTTCATGTACGCGGGGGTGGCTTTGCCGACGGAAAAGCAGTATTCGACTAACATCAGCGCACATTCGGCGGGGATTCCGGTCTCCTCGGTAATCACCATGAGGGAGTTTTGTTCGCGGTGCTTCAAGTTTCTGCCGAATATTTTTTCACACTCGCTAAAGAGGTAGCCCATGCCTTTGTCTTCGCGGACGGCGCGTGCGATTTCTTTAGGTACAAAGCGGGGTTCGCGCTCGAGTTCGATTTTTTTGATGCCGATACCGGGCGTGGGAGGAGGGGTGGCGGGGGCGGGGGGGAATGGGGGGGGGGGGGGGGGTGGGGGGGGGTGCGGGGGTGTGGGGGGTGGGGGGGGGGGGGGGGGGGGGGCGGGGGCGGGG
>Ga0099364_10003709_pt1 | contig 23554 bp, 3 predicted proteins | sample TergutTh196P3_FD_73070 | JGI IMG/M metagenome (GOLD analysis project Ga0099364, IMG submission 73070) | Microcerotermes parvus P3 segment gut microbial communities from Pointe-Noire, Republic of the Congo - Th196 P3 | ecosystem: Host-associated > Arthropoda: Insects > Digestive system > Gut ...
TCAATTGTTCCACCCCTTCGGGGTGGGATATGTGGTGGTAATCGTTTTCTACATAGCGATCGATCCCTTCGGGATGGTGTGGATCAATGCGGAATAGGAACGAATAAATGCGTTCCGTACAGGTTTAAACCCAATCGAATTAGGAACGAATAAATGCGTTCCGTACAGGATTGGGGGCGTTCCCTACAGGATTGGAGGCGTTCCCTACAGGATTTGGGTGCGTTCCCTACTTCAGTAACAACATTTTCCTTGTAGCAGTGATTTCATCAGTAGTCAATCGATAGAAATACACCCCGCTACTAACGTTTCTTCCTACCTCATCAGTTCCATTCCAGATTACATTATGGTTACCTTTAGCGTAGATCTGGTTTGTAAGTGTTTTAACTTTTTGTCCTCTAATGTTAAAGACATCAATAGTCACCCATCCTTCTGATTGTTTATCGAAGGCAATGTTTGTAATCGGGTTAAAGGGATTGGGGAAATTTTGCTTTAAGTTTGTAACAATAGGCACAACATTATCATCATTGATGTTTGTAATTTCCACATTATTTGCATGAACTTTAACGTCTGTAATCACTAGAATTCCTTGATTAATGCTATCATGGTGTCTGAAAGCGATATAAATAGTTTTTCCAGCAAAGCGTGAGATGTCGAACGACCTATCCCACCAGAACCAGGCTAAACTATTTAATCTTTCGCTATAGATCAATTCTGTAAAGTTTTGAATCTCTGGTGTCGTAGTCGAAACATAAACAGAGTAAAAATCATTTGCTGCTAATTCGTCGTAAGCAAAGACCGTATATTCTAAAACAGCTATACCATCTTCGAAAGAAATAGGTGGTGAAATCAGCCAGTTATCGGGATAAAGTGGAGGATACATAGGGTTGTTATAGTCGGTAGAAAGAGAAGCGGCTCCATATTTTCTCATAGTTCCATTATAATAATCTTCCCATTCCATCCAGAATTGAGTCCAGTTATTTCCGTCAGAATCTCCGTCAATAATTGTCCAATTTTGAGGAGGCCAAATATGATTTTGAGGGTCATAAGGGAAGCCTTCATCAATTAGAGTATGTTTTTTAAGGAGAATAAATTCTGCATTTTGATTAACATTATTAACAATAAAGTTATCAAACACAACATCAAAATAACCATCTAATGAGATAGTTATTGTATATTCCCCGAACCATATGTCATTAAGCATAATAGGATAATTCATAATGTTAAAATCATACACTAAAACCGGGTCGCCGTTGTTATTTACAAGTTTAACTAAACTACCCATAACAGAATTATCGTCTTCTGTTTTTAGATCTAAGAATAGTGTGGCTGCAAAGTTTTTTGGCAAAGCATTTGAGACTGCTGGTAATGAGACATTATCGTTTGAATAGACGGCTTTTACAGCATATCTATAACCGCCATCAACAGCTTGATTCCATTGACTGTCATTAAAAGTGAATTGTGTGGCGGGGGTATTACCTAATAGAACTAAATCATTGGGGTTGTTGATATTAAAGCGATAGATTTCATATTGATTTAAAGTTCTATCTAGATTTCTGTTTGCGGTTTTAATTCTGGTATCATATGCTGCATATTCAACAGTATTTCTTTCAGGAACTGGTGAAAATGGTATAACCCTTAAATCTGCATCATTGTATGAAGGGTTTCCGGCTCTGTTTTGATGACTTTCTGATATAAATGAATTATGCGAATAGGAACGAATACATTCGTTCCCTACAGGATCAAGTGGAGAAGAGGAACGAATAAATGCGTTCCCTACAGGATCAAGTGGAGAAGAGGAACGAATAAATGCGTTCCCTACAGGAATATCAGAGTTATACATAACATCAGAAGCAGGCATAGCACCTTCAACGAATAGGTCAAGAATCAAATTTCCTTGAACATATATAGTTTCAAACAATCTCCATTCGTCAACTGATCCCCACCAGAAAATGTCGCCATATCCAAACCTTCTTGGTCCGTCATCTAATGAAGCTGGGTAACCTGCAGGACCTTTATAATGTAAACCAATCCAAAATTCTTCATATGTTGGAATAGTAATAGGTATATCTAGTTCAAAAGCAACCCACATTCTACTGCTATATCCAATCATATCAAGTTCTTGAGAATAAATCATTGTACCGGGTTGTAATGGGTTTCCGGAACCACCTTTCCAGATTTTCAGAGTAAAAGTTCTGTTCGGATCATAATCAACACTGGTATAAAAAGCAATTTTAGTAAGCGTTGCACCTGCAGTACCGAAACTAGCTAATTGTTGCGGTGTGTATCTATGTGCAGCAATGAAATCTAGTGGTAAAACCGCATGACCGTATGAATGCCCTCCAATTAATGTTTGTCCATAAGTAAAATGCGAATGCGAGAACCAAGTATCAATATCTCTTGGTGCTTCCCATGAGACATCTGCATTAATTCCATTAAGAGATGCAATCACATTTCTGGGTCTATTTACTCTCTCTTGCAAAATAATATTTCCTAAATTTAAGGGAACATCTGTAACTATCAGGTTATTATTCATAATTGTCTGATAATTTTGCAAAGAAATAGTCATTGTATACACGTTTTTATTGTAAATATCAATGCTAAAAGAACCATTCTGTCCAGTGGTAAACGATTTATCTTCATAACCTGTAATAGAAACTAGTACGCCAGATAGCGGTTGGCTTGTATCAGAAGCAATAACAGTTCCGCTAACGGTTACTCTAGGTCTAATATTAAGCTCAAAATCGTGTGTAATATGAGCACCGGGTGCTAGAACAATCAAAGGACTTTCATAATCACTATACCCGTGTAATGTTGCAGTAAAAGCATATCCATCAGGTTCTAAAAAGTCAAAAACGAACTCTCCTTGTTGATTGGTAACCGCAAGCCTTTCAAATCCTTCAAGTTTAACCTGAACGTTCTCAAGCGGATTTATCCCATCTGTTACAATTCCTGAAAGCGTAGCAAGTCCAGCTGGTTCTAAGAAATAGAATCTAGTATTTGGGTAGTTATCCCATGTAAGCCCCACACCGTCTACTAAAAAGTCTGGTAGAACAAGGTCGCCGGGACTATATTTAGGTCTAAAAATCGATCTTTCCGGAGCCAGCCCGTCCATGCCGATATTACTGTCTTCCCATCTAACAATATCCATACCAATATGATGGTCTGGGTCAATATAATGTTTCATATACATAAGAACCAGATTTCCGCCAGTATACTCGAATGGATATTGCAGGTCAATAGGCACGTCATAAAAACCGTCAGTTTGAGTATCAATAGGACCATGATAAACTTGTTGGAAACCGTCATAAGGCTCCCAAATTTCACCAGCAAAGTTTTGTTTATTTGAGTGTTTCATCCACAAAGTGACTTTATCCGTGTTTTTCAAGCCTCCTTCAGTAACTAAAGCTTTCATTTGAATTTTGTGAATTACGCCAGTATTTTGTAATTCGTGTTCATAAAATATAGTTTGCGAAATACCCGAATCAGTGTTTACAACAAAGGCAATTTGAGAATGGAAGAACTCTTCTCTTGTTCCAACATCAACATAAGAAGTTCCTTCTGGTTGAACCATAACTTGTATAATCTCTGTATCGGGGTTAGCAAACGCACCCGTATTAGGCACAATTCTACCGAAAATGTCGAAAGTACCAGACATAGGCACATTCCAATCTAAGACAAATGTATGTGTCTGTCTTGGCTGTAAATTCACGCCGTTAATCGAAGCTAATTCACCATTGGTAGACATTAACTTCACCGAATAATTATTTGGCATAGGCATAGAGCCAATATTCATAACATTAATCGAATATGAAGCCGTAGAGTTAGCGCCCGGGAACCTTGGACCATTAATAGATAAAGCCGTAAGTTCATAGTCGTTAAGTTCAATAACCGAAACGTCATCAATTCCAATAGACCAATGCGAACTTCCTGGTGTTACCCAAGATTCAAAATGTCTAAATGCTATATGAATAGTCTGTCCAGCGTATTCTGAAAGGTCTAAATATCTTTCAGTCCAGACAGAGTTTTCTTGTTGCATAGTTTCTTTATGCACTTGCTGAAAAGTAGTAAGGTCTGGTTCAAGTGGATTTGTAATAGGAGTAGTAGAAATATAAACGGCATAAGTTTCGTCAGGTTCAGTTCTAGACAGAATTTTCACGTAATATGACAGCCCGTAGCCTTTATCTTGATTAAGTTCAATGGCAGGAGTAATTAACCAGTTATCAGGTAATAACGCCCAGAAAGCATATACAGAAAAAGAAACTGCATGCCTTTCACCCGAATGAGCACCGCCAATCCAAGAATCCCATTGCACCGCAACCAGCGAGGGTTGTCCTATGTCTTGTAACATTTCGGAGCGAATCCAGCCCGGTGGAGGAAAAGCAGGACTATCAAAACTTTCAGTCCATGGGAATATAGAAGGTATTTCTTCATGTAATACAAAGCCTACAAAAGCGGTTCCACCTTCGGTTAATGTTCCTGTATCATAATTTTCTATAGCTGTAATCCAGCCTGTTTTTTCAGCTTTAACGTCCCAGTCGCCAACTGGAACGTTTTCAATAAAGAAATAACCTTCGCTATTTGTGAAACCTGTAATATTAGTATCACCCGGTATTATAATAGTAATTAAAACATCATCTAAAAATATAACTTCATCTTCAGTTTCTCCCATAACGATACCTTCTACATTTCCTGTTTTAATAACAATTTCTGGTTGTAAAACGAAGCCTACAAATGCAGTAGCACCTTCTGTTAGTGAACCTTCGTCATAATTTTCTATCATTGTTTGCCATCCGGGTTTTGAGGCTTGAACATCCCAGTCGCCAACCGGAACGTTTTCAATAAAGAAATAACCATCGCTATTTGTAACAGCTGTCATATTATCAGCGATTGGAATTATTACAGTTATTAACACATCCTCTAACATAATAACATTAGAGTTGTCTTCTCCAAGAACCATGCCTTCTATATTACCTGTGGGTAGCTCTATTGCAGGTTCTAGCACAAAACCAACGAATGCAGTAGAGCCTTCGGTAAGGGTTCCTGTATCATAGTTTTCTATAATAGTTTGCCAGCCGGGTTTTGAGGCTTGAACGTCCCAATCACCAACCGGAACGTTTTGTATAATAACATTTCCGTCATTATTTGTGTAGCCTGTTACGTTATGTCCACCGGGAATTATAACAGTTATAAGCACATCGGGTAAGAAGAGAACATCAGTACCGGTATCACCTAAAACAACAGCTTCAACATTTCCTGTAGCTAAAGGTTCACCATCTCCGATGAAAATATTGTTCATGAAAAAATAATTATAAGAACCACCTGTAATACCTTGACAATGAACGTAAAAAGCAAATTTTACAGTGCCATCCCAATCAGAGGACCAATCTCTTTCTGGGATAATTATATCATATTGTTGCCATTGGCTGGTTACTGAGTTTAAGTCAAAAGCTCCGTTTGTGCCGCCAAGATTCCATTCGGCAATAATCATTTGCCTGCTCCATGTGTTGTCAACCGACATGAGCACGTACAGAGCTGTGCCGGGCAAAAACAGTGATGTGTTGGCATTGTTTGAGAACATTTCGTCAGTTAATGCAAGGTCTATTGTTAAAAGCTTGTTGGCGCTTAACACGTCAATTTGTACGCTTGGTGTAATCAGCCAAATATCTGTGTTTGAAGCTAAAGTACCTTGTGCTGAATTTAGAAATGAAGGGTTGATCATTCCAGCAATCCATGAAGAAGACCATGCTCCACCAGCAGTGTTTGAGTTTATGGTTATTGAGCCGGTACCTTCAGGTAAAGGTCTGCTTCCTGCTCCTAACCAGCCCTCTGCGGGGATAGTGTTGTGAAACCAGGTGCCGGGGAAGGCGTAATTAAAAGGTGGTGTGATAATTTGGGGGTAGATGTTGCTAGATAATAGCAGGACTAATAGGGTTAAGATGGTGATTGATTTTTTCATTTTTTTCTCCTCGTTTTTTTATGAGGAACATGATTATTTATTGATGGTTTTTTGTCAAATAAAATATTGGGGGGGGGGGGGGGGAATGCACCCAAATCCTGTAGGGAACGCACCCAAATCCTGTAGGGAACGCATTTATTCGTTCCTAGTTCGGTTGTGTTCAATACGGAAGCAGGAACGAATAAATGCGTTCCGTACAGACAAGATGGGAACCCAACCGAACTAGGAACGGCTGAAGGCGTTCCGTACAGACAAGATGGGATCCCAACCGAACTAGGAACGAATAAATGCGTTCCGTACAGACAAGATGGGATCCCAACCGAACTAGGAACGAATAAATGCGTTCCCTACAGACAAGATGGGAACCCAACCGAACTAGGAACGGCTGAAGGCGTTCCGTACAGACAAGATGGGAACCCAACCGAACTAGGAACGAATAAATGCGTTCCCTACAGAATTTGGTGCGTTCCGTACAGACAAGATGGGATCTCAACCGAATTAGGAACGAATAAATGCGTTCCGTACAGACAAGATGGGATCCCAACCGAATTAGGAACGAATAAATGCGTTCCCTACAGAATTTGATGCGTTCCCCCACATAATTACCATAAAAAAAGAGGGTGCTTTCGCACCCTCTCTATTAATTTAGTTTACTTCATCAGCACCATTCTTCTCATATCGTTGAAGTCTTCTGTTTTCATGTGGTATAGATACACACCGCTGGTAACGTTTCTTCCGTAATCGTCAGTACCGTTCCATTCGGCAGTATATCTACCAACATTATGTCTAGAGTCAACGAGAGTTTTAACTAGCTGACCTCTAATGTTGTAGATGTCGATTTTCACCATACCTTCAACCGCAATTTCGTAGTGGATAGTAGTGGCAGGGTTGAATGGGTTTGGATAGTTTCCTTTTAGTACAGTAAAGTCTGGTGGCACAAGTTCAACTTCGATGCCAACTTTAACCATATCAGCAGTATGGCTAACAACTGGTGCATTAACATTGATACTTGCGTCATATGGCATGAATTTATCTAGGGTAATATTCAGTTCATATGTATCGTAAGGAATATCGTTGAAAGTAACTGTGCTAGAAGTAGCAGTGATTTGGTGTGTACCTAGTTTAACAACAGCGCCTACAGGAGAATCTTCACCAGTGTTAAGCGTGATGTTTACAGTAGCAGTTGGAGGTAATTTAACAACTTCGTTTGACTGTGTTGCATCAGAAAGAATAGAGTTAAATACAGTTCTTACAAAGTAGAAGTATGTACCAACTGGTTGTGCAGTCCAAGCAGTATCAATGTATTCAGTTGCAGCAATACCAGACGCAATAGTAACCCATTGTGGAGGATTACCAACGTTTGCAGCAGTAGATCTATAAACATTATATGTATAAGTTTGTCTAGATCTTACGCCACTATTAGTTGTATTTCTTGCACTGGATCTATTGTCTGTAGAAATTGTGTGTCCTGCTGGTTCTTCAGCAAATGCAAGTGGTGCAGGAGCTGTCCAAGTAATCTTAACATTTGCTGCCTCTATAGCCGCAACAACGTTAGTTGGTGCAGGGATAATAGGAATAACATTAGCTGTGTATTCTGTAGGATCTGCGCCATGTGAGAAATTGTTGTTAACATAAGTTTGGAATCCAACAAGGTTTACTGTAAGGGTGTAAAGTGCAAATTGAACGTTAGTAAAGATTGCAGGACCTGACGCTGGATAAGTAGTTTCATGGTTTCCGAAGCTTCCAGTAAGTGTTATCACACCAGTAGTAGGTGTAACACCATTTGTAGTGAAGTAAATATGTACATCACCATAGTCATCTATATATTTCTCGACAAAGGCAGAAACAGGGTCAGCTGTACCAACAGGGCTTGCATATACAGCAACTACATGATAATAGTATTTGCCGGGTTCTACATCAGGCCACAGATAATCGTCATCATAGTATAAATCTTCAGTAAATCCAGCTACTTCCCAGTTATCTTGGTTGTACTGGTTAGCTTCAGTTGAGAAGTAGAGCATATATCCAAAGAGAACCATAGAATTAGCGTTAGCATTTCTAGCTTGATTTTGTTCAGTTCTTCTGATAGCAGATTCAATAACTTGTGAAGAATTTCTTCCTCTTTGAGCAGCTTCAAAAGCGCCTCTAACGTTTACTTCTTGACCTGAGTTGTTATTAGTGTTACGTGTTGTAGCCATAGGAATAATTGGCGCATCCCAAGTTATAGTAGCATAACCGTCATGTGCAACGGCTTCTACGTTGCTAACAGGAGGGAATACAAGAATATAAGGAATCACATCAACAACAGTAGTAACAATTTGTGACTCACCTTCAGGGTAAACGGCAGCAAGTGTGAATACGTTAACACCGGGTAGTAAATCATAGAAAGCAGATTCAGTAGTAGTAATAAGCTGTGGTAAAGTTACATAGTTATGTGACAATCTGTAACCTAAAGGAGCAGGACCTTGTGGTGCATTCCAAGTTAAGTGAACATCTTGTGATTCAGGAAGTTGAACACCAGCAAAGTTTTCTGGTTTTGGCAGCGGAGCATCAGAAGCTAAAAGTTTAACTTCGTCAAGCAGTACAGCAGAGTGGTCGAAGCAATCCCAGTGTCTAAATGCAAGGTGAATAGTCATACCTGCATATGGAGAAAGGTCAACTTCAATTGGTTGCCAGAATGGAGATGGGAAATTGTAAGGAATTGGGAAAGTTTGAGTAAATATTTCCGCTGTGAAATCTTCAATCGCATTTCCAGTAGTAGAAACATAAATTGAGTATTTATCAGCACCCCATTCAGGATTAGGACCAGTATCCACTTCCGGACGAACCATATATGTAAGAGATACAGCCAGTCCAGCAGGTATTTCAAGTTCTGGTGTGATTAAGTAGTTATTTGGTTCAAAGCCAATGTTATTGTACCAGGATCTACTTGCTGCCATACCAGCGCCTATAGGTGGTATGTCGTTATAAGCTTCATTTGTTCTATGCCATTGTCTAAGGTCTATATTTGCACCTGTGATATCAGTCCATCTTGTCCATCCAGTTGGTGGGAAAGCAGTTCCATCGAAGCCTTCTTCAACCAGAGCAAATGAGTGATACATAGTAGCGTTATAAGTGATTTCTTGTGCCCAGACGTAGAAATAATCGTTGTGATATTGTAAGTGGTTTGCTAGAGTGATAGTGATAGAGTACGCACCAAATCTAACAAGCTGGAGTTCAACAGAATTACCTGATACAACAGTAGCTTCATATTGATAATCACCAACAAATCTAACAACGGCACCTGTAGCGTCACCGTCTGGTGTGCTAATATTAACAGTAATATTAGCGATAGTACCTTTGTTAACTTCATTACTGAATGAAGGATCTGACATATTTGGATTTTCAGGATCAGCAGAAGTATAAACAGCTCTAACAATGTATATATAGTCGTTATCTTGTAGCCCGCTAAAGCTTGTATCTGTATACATTAAATCTGTTGTAAATTGTGTTAATTGAATCCAATTTCCTGGGATATCTATGTTTGCTTTAGTAGAACGTAAAACTCTATAACCTTCAAGAATTCTTGAATTGTTTCTAACAGTTTGTTGTTCTCTACTTCTTGCAATAGATTGTGGTGGAATATAAGTAGCTTCAGTAAATCTTCCATTATGTACAGAGCTTGCGCCTCTTAATGCTTCAACACCTTCAGGAGCTGTATTTCCAGGAGTAGCAAATCCTCTTTCAAGGTCATTAGCAGAAGATCTTGAATATGGGCTGTTAAGAACAACAGCTTCTTTTAAGCCATGTCCGAAGTATCTTGTTCCTATAACATTAGATGCCATACCGCGAATTAACCAGTTAGAAGATGAAGAACCTTGAGGACTGAAAGCAGTACCTTCAAAAGCTCTAAGATTTCCGAAGCCGGCAACAGCAGGACCTGTATCGTTTCCGTGAGGGTATGTACCCGCAGGGTGAACAGTGTAGAATGAGTACCATAATTCACCGTTTTCAGGAATTTCAACAGGAGTGTTTAGTTCAACAAGATTCCAATCTTCATAAACAACATTAGTAACTAGTTGGTCAATAACTCTTGTTCCAACAGTACCGCCAGAACCACCAACATAGACGCGAACTCTAACTTCAGTAGGTCCTGGATAAGGATGGAATTCAAGATGTGTAAGTTCAGCACCTTGAACACCAAATGCTGCAAGATGGTCAGCTGTATATCTGTGAGCGGTTTCATACCAGCCACCAGCTGTAAGTCCCATCGCCCAGTCTGGATTACTAATTCCATTAGAGTGTGAGAACCAAACATCTTCGCCATAACCGGGTTCTTCCCAAGTAATTATAGCATTGCTACCAGCCACGACAGCTTGAACATTACGTGGTCTTGGAGTATTTTCGTCAATATTGATATCGCCAAGATCTACTGGCACGGTACCAATTTCAACAGTATCGTCAACAAATGTTTTAAATCCAGCTGCTTTAATGGTAAGAGTGTAAGTGAAAGAAGAGTAAACATTAGCGAACTCGAAATTACCGTTAGCATCTGAAGTTGTTTCATAATCTTCATAACCTGTAAGAGTTACAGTAGCGCCTTCAAAACCGATGTTAAGGTCTGATCTAACGACTCTACCAGTAACAGGAACGTTTGGAAGTCTTTCTAAAACAACACTTTTTGTTATAGTTTGTTGGTCAATAATGGTTTCAGTTATATATTGAGTAATATAGCCATGTCTTGAGAAGTCAAATGATTGGCTTCCTTCTGGGGCATACATAAATGTATAAACACCTTCGCTGTTAGAGAATGTTCTTCTATTTGTTCCAGAAAGTCTAACTTCAGCACCAGCAACAGGGTTAGAAGGTGTATCATTATTAGTGATAGTACCTGTCATGTGTCCAAATCCCATGGTGTTGAAAATGAAAGAAGCGTTAGGGTTGAATGATTCGACAACACCAGCAGGTGGAGCTCCGGGATCTGGGGTGGTAGTGTCTGATCTATACCATAGTGTAGTAGGAGCACCAGACGCAGTATTACGCCAAGTGTTACCATTAGCCCAACCTGAATCATGTCTTTGAGTCATAACAACAAGGTCTCCCCCACCGTATATGATAGAAGTTTCAAATGGAATCAAGATGTCTTGTGGACCGGGAACGTCAGTAGGCAGTGTACCTTCAAAGACAAGAGTGAAGTTTTCGAAAGGCACCCAGTCTGAAGTGTTTGCGAATGATTGTTTATCAACTTCAGCAATCCACATAGTGTGTAGAATACCTGTTTCTGGTAGTGATGAACCACCAAAGTATTCATAAACGATACCGTTAAGCTCGCCGCCGATATTTAACATATCAGAAGTATAAATAGATTGAGCTAAACCTCTTCTGTAGTAATATTCGAAAGGCATTGTGGTAACCATTGTTGTAGAGTTTGGGTTACCCCAATACACAACAGCGGTTCCAGCAGGTTGAACGGTTATGTTCATAACATCAGTAGTGTTATCAGACATATCAACATCAGCAGGGAAGTCAACATAAGCGTAAATTATCATAGGTGTTGGTGCAGAAACACTTGCAGGAGTCCAAGGAACTATAATTTGACGAACTTCGCCAGCGGTAATAGTTTGTCCGGGAACAGTAGCAAGTTGGAAATCATCTCCACCATCGATAACTTGTCTTAATCTAATGTTATAAGCAGAAGCGTTGATAACATCAGCAGATACGTTTCTGATGGTAACGACATATTCGTAATCTTCACCAGCTGTAGGATAGCCATTACCTGTTAAGGAGATAGCCGCTAAGTCGTTAAGATATGGTAATAAAGTTACGTTTTGTGTAACAACTTGATCTTCGCCAACAGTAATATTGGTATAATGTTGGTCTAAATAAAGCTCTCTTGTTATGGTCATATCATAAGTGCCCGGTATAACATATTGCATGTTGTAAACACCGTCAGCACCTGATGTAGTGCGATAGTTAGTTCCATCAAGGCGTATAATTGCATTAGCAACAGGTCCTGCTGGAATTGTAGTTGTAACAGTACCAGTAATAGTACCAAGTCCTTCAGAGTTGAAGTTCAACATGATATTAGGTACGTTTGCAGAAAGTGAACCTGTACCCCATTCGCCCGGTATGAATTGATAACTATCTTGTCTTTGGTGAATAGAACGGTTGCTTCCAATGTTGTTAGTTGCATGCCAACCTGTTCCTTGCCAGTAAGTTTCACCAGCTGTATATGTTCTAGTTGTCATAATAACAAGGTTTCCACCAGCGTAGACAAATGGTTCATCAAGTTCTATGAAGATATATCTGTCTGGACCGGCTTGAACTGGGATGAATCCGTTAAACACTTGGATAAATTGATCAGCAGGAATCCAGTCAGTACCAGAAGCAAACGAAGTTTTGGTATCAGGAACAACAGCCATATAGAACTGGAATTCTTTCGGAGCGTCAACGTTTCCACCTTGATAGTAATAAACAAGGTCAGTGATGAGCCCGCCAGATGGAATTTCGTCATGGAAGTAAATAGTTTGAGAAATAGTTTGTCTGTAGTTCATATCTACTGGAGCAAAGCTTTGCATTAAAGTAGAAGCAGGGTCACCAATGTAAATCATAGATTCAGGTAATTTAGGGATAGAGTTTGAAAGTGCAGGTGGAGCAAAATTATCGTTAGTAAATACAGCAACTACGACAAATCTATAGTTGCTATAATCAGGAACGTTTGCCCAGTCAAAGTCAGTATAAGCAGTTTGTGTAACTGGTAGAGACTGTAGGAAAGTCCAAGTATCAGGATTTGTAGCAGTTTCAGATACTGTGCGATAAATGTTGTAACCAGTATGAGCACGGCTTAATCTATTATTTGTGTCAATATTTCTTTGAGCAAAGTCGAAAGTTTCGCCTTTAACAAATTTTGGTAAATCTTCTTCTTTTGCACCGTATAAAGACATCGTAGTAGTGTAGTTTCTGCCATATTGTTCTTCTAAAGAATATCTAATTGGAGAAACATTAACCACTCCACGTGTAGTAGCGGCTTTTGCTCTGATTGACCAGTTGTAAGTTAAAGTAGCAGCCTGTTCTGTAAGCGTAGACCATCCCCATTCAGGGTGATGAACAATATTTCCGAAGCCGTCAATAACAGGACCGTCATCGGCACCCATCGGAACGCTTCCCGAAACCACGTATTCTATAACAATCCAGAGTTCGCCAGTTGAAGGAATAGTAAATGGTTGGCTTAACACAATAAGATTCCATTCGTTATCAATAAGCGCATCTTCAACAATTTGAGTGTGAACTTCAGTGCCCGGATCAAGTGGTGAAGCTGAACCGCCAGTGAAGATACGAAGTCTATTTGAAGTAATAGAAGCAATATTTCTAGGAACAAATTCAACTTCAAATATTTGAGCACCAACAATACCTAATTGTTCTAGTTGGTCTTGTGTGTATCTGTGACCTTTCTGTAAAGTAGCTGGATTATTCACACCGATATGGTTTGCAAAAGGATTAGATTGAACATGGCTAAACCATTCGCCTGCTACAGGGATATATGGTGGATCCCATGAAATTTTCATGTTACCATCTTCAAGTTCAGCAACAACGTTTCTTGCAGGATATGCAATTTCGTATAACATAACATTACCAAGATTTAAGTCAGTAACACCAACAACAAGTGGTTCTGAATATGTGATATATCCTTCTTTTTCAATAGTAAGTTGATATGTTGTGCTTGCAACCACTTCTGGTATCATAAAGATACCATTTGTACCTGTAGTAATAGGTCCGTAGTTTGCAGGACCTGTAACATTAACTACAGCACCAAGCATAGGTTGGTCAGTGTCTGAAGCAATAACGGTACCAGAAACAGAAACGTTTGGAGCAGAAGGTAAAATAAAGTTTGCAGTAGTAGTTTCGTTTTCAACGATAGTAACGTTTGGAAGTGTTTGTGAAACATATCCGAATAGTTCAGCAGTAAATGATTGAGAGCCTTGAGGAACATATTGCATTATATATTCACCTTGTGCGTTAGTTCTAGCAGTTCTTGGAGTTCCATCAAGTCTAACTATAGCGTTTTGAAGCGGTACAGAAGGTGATTCACCCATAACAGTACCAGCAACGTGTCCCATTCCTGCTGTATCAAATGTGAATATAGTGTTAGTCATTCCTAAGAAAGCAGAAGAACCCGTAGGTGGATTGTATGGATCGAAGTCGGCACCAGAGTCATATCTTCTTGCAATAGTTCTTGCGTCTGCTGTTTCTGTAGCTTGGAAAACGTTTCCTGAATTGTAATAAGCATTCCAGTTTTTAACAACAGTAACTGCAAGGTTTCCGCCACCGAAAGCAAACGGTTCGTCAAATTCTATCGTTACAAAGTATGTACCAGCAGTGCTAACAGTAAGAGGTGCGTTGTAAACTAATACATGATCTCCTTCAATAGGCACCCATGAAGAAGCATCGCCGTTTGGATATGAGGTTTGTGTAGTTGTTCCAACATAAACTTGAACAGGAATTGGTGGCAGAATGTCGCCAAAACCTGTAAATCTCCATGTTAGATGAGTAATAAGTCCACCCATAGTAAATTCTTCAGCAGGATATATAGTTTGAGAAATACTTCTTTGGTAGAAATAGTTAATTGGGAATTCATATGTAGCAACATTACTAAATTCATCACCTAAATACGAAATGTTAGTAGGCATTTTGGTAAGTGGGTTAGATAAAGCAGGTGCAGCATGGTTGTTATTTGTATAAACAGCTACCACTATATATCTAAATGCACCCCAGTTTTCAGCATCTATCCATGTATTGTCAGTGTATGAAAGTGTGGTAATAGGTAGGTTAGCTTGAAGTGTAGTCCATAGTTCAGGATTGTTTACATTAGCAGTTAAAGTGCGATAAACGTTATAACCTGTATGAGCACGGCTTGTAGCACCTCTAAGAACTTGTCTTTGTTGAATTTGTTCAGCAGTAAGAATATTTGGTTGGCTTGAACGGCGACCATTTAACATAGGATCGTTTTCTTTGCTTGAAGTGTTAAATGTTTTTTGAACAGCGTTTTCAACATCTTCTGGTAAATTGCTAATGTTGATTCTTTGTCCTGAAGCTGCGCTTGCAGTTCCTTTAATCATCCACATTTCTTCATAACCTTCATAGTTTTGAATAGTTGTCCAGCCTTCATTGTTAATATTCATAACGTCACCGAATCCTGTTTGAGAACCGGGAGCGTCAATAACAGTGAATTTAAAGTGGTCGGTAAGACCTGTTGAAACATAACCGAACCAAAGTTCGTCATTTGTAGGAATTGCTACAGGAGTTGTAAGTGCGAAGATGTTCCAGTCGTTATCAACCAACTGACCAACCGGGATAGCTTGTGTATGAGCAAGTGTGCCGGGTGAAAGTGGAGCGCCTGAACCGCCTGTAAATACTTGAATAGCAAAGTCAACTACGTTACCGGGTGTAAGATATACTTGAACTTCAGTAAGCATAGCACCAGCAGCACCAATATTAGCAAGCTGAGCAGGTGTGAATCTAGCAATAGTTTGCCAGTGATGTGGACCACCCCAGCTATATGGATTTGGTTCTTCAGTGACCAGATGTGAAATCTCAATAGCGTTTGGATCTGGAACAAAAGGTTCAACCCAGTTAACTATAACTGCATTGTTGTCAATAGCAGCAGTAACATTTCTAGCAGGGAAAGCTCTTTCAAATATCATAATGTCAAGATTAACAGCTTCCAAACCTATGATAAGTTCTTCGATATAAGTTTGGTAACCTGCTTTTACAACCTCAATTGTATATGTAGCAGATGAGATAACGTTTGGAATAGAGAAGGTTCCGTTTGTTGCTGTAGCAACTGGACCATAGTTAGCTTCACCATAAAGATTAATCATCGCTTCTTCAATTGGTTGATTTGTGTCAGAACCGATAACTGTTCCTGAAACAGTAACAGCAGCTGCAGCAGGAAGTACGAAGTTTGAAGTTGTAGTTTGATCGGCAATAATAACTACATTATTATTTGTTTGAACCACATAACCGAATAATTCAGCTGTGACATTGTATGAACCCGGATCAAGATACTCGATAATGTATTCGCCTTGTGCGTTTGTTCTGGCAGTTCTTGGAGAACCTTCAATAGTAATAAGAGCGTTTTGAAGAGGAACTGCTGGAGTTCCGCCGGTTACTGTACCAGCTAAATGTCCCAATCCGTCTGTGTTGAAGGTAAGGTATATGTTTGGAACGTTTGTATTGTAACCACCAGTTCCGTAGTTTTCAGGGCTTAATTGTTCGGTATCGTGGCTTCTTGCTAGCGATCTATTTGCACCTGAAGCTGTAACGTGCCAATTAGTACCCACCCACCAAGTTTCACCCGATGTAAATGTTCTTGTTGTCATAACTACAAGGTTACCACCATCGTAAACAAATGGTTCGTCTAAAGTTACTGTAACCAATCTATTACCAGCTTGAACTGGGAGCATTCCATTGAATACCTGTGTAAATTCAGAAGCTGGAATCCAGTCGGTTGTTGAATCAAATACTGTTTTTGAAGCATCTATAGTAGCCAGATAGAACTGGAATTCTTTTGGAGCGTCAACGTTACCGCCTTGGTAATTATATGTAATGTGAGTTATTAATCCGGCAGCTGTAATATCATCTTCATAATAAATTGTTTGTGAGATTGTATTTCTCCAGTTCATGTTAACAGGGATAAGACTATTCCATGTTGTAGAGTTAGGATCGCCCATGTAAATATAGAAGCCTGCCCCTTTTACAAGAGCGTTTGAAATAGCTGGGTTTGCGAAATTGTTGTTTGTGTAAACAGCAACAACAACGTATCTAACTTGAGACCAGTCTGGCAGTGTGTTAAATGTGTTGTCTGTGTATGAATTAGTAGTAAGCGGGATATTTGCTTGAAGCAATGTCCATGTGTCAGGATCTGCAATTGTTAATTCATTTGCACGGTATAAATTGTATCCTGTATGTGCACGAAGTGCTGGAATATTGTTGTCTCTTCTTGCTGCAAAGCTTGGTGCAATATAAGAACCTTCACCTGCTAATGCAAAACGATTATGTGTGTCGCCTTCTTTATGTGATGGAATGTCATAAGTAACACCAATACCAAGTTGTTCTTCTAAAGTATAACTCATGTGTCCCATTACAATTTCTCTACCTGTAGAAGTAGATGCGATACCTTTGATCATCCAGTTAGCGTTAAATTGGTTAGCAACTGCGCTCATCCAGCCTACAGTTGTGCCGCCACCCCAATAGAAAACATCACCAAAATTTGCGATGCCGGGACCCGGATCCATAGATGCTACATAACCTTGAATTACATATGCTTGATAACCTATCCACATTTCACCTGTTGTAGGAATTGCAAATGGTGTGTCAAGTTCAATATAGCTATATTCATTCCATGAGATAAGTTCAGGGTCTACTGCTTGTCTGTAAACTTCTTGACCCGGTGAAAGAGGAGAAGCTGAACCGCCTGTATAGACTACAAGATCAAAAGTGGCTTGTCCAAAAACACTTCCTGTATTGTTTGCCCATAAACCAATATGTGTAAGATTGTTTCCTGCAACACCTAACTGAGTTAATTGTGCTTCGGTAAATCTTTGCACCGGAATAAAGTCAAAGTCAATAGCTCCGCCGCCTTGAACTCCTAAAGCGTTGTCATATGCATCGATAGTTGAATGTGAGAACATATTTCCTGTAGGAGGAGGTGCTGGTGGATCCCAGACTATTTTAGCGTTTCCGTCTTCAAGTTCAGCAACAACGTTTCTAGCAGGCCATGTTGTTTCAAGAACAAAAACATCGCCAATGTTTGTATCTTCGCCGAGAATTGAAAGAGGATTATTTGAAGTATTGTATCCCGGTGCAGATGCTGTGATTATATAATCTTGGTATCCGAAGACACCGGGTATTGTGAATGTACCGTCTGTAGCAGAAGTGACAGGACCGAAAGATGCAAATCCTGAAAGAGAAACTGAAGCACCTGCTACAGGTAGTACAGTGTCGGAAGCTCTAACAGTACCAGTTACAGTAACAGTAAGTGAAGATTCGATGCTGAAATTATGTGTGGTTGTTTCATCTGCTGTAATTGTGATGTCAGGAGAATTGTAAGTGCCGTATCCTAATCTTTCACCAGTGATGGTTATAACACCCGCTGGAACATAATCAAAATAATAAACACCAGCAGCGTTTGTGGTGGTTGATCTGGAAGTTCCATCGATTGACACAGTAACGTTAGCAAGTGGTTGTGGTGGTGTGCCAGATGTTACTGTACCGGTAAGATTTCCCATACCGGAAAGGTCGAAGGTAAGGAGTACGTTTGGTGTGGTGTTTGATAGTGTACCAGCTCCGGGAGTGAAGATATTTAGCTGTTCGCCGTCAACTCTTCTGTAAATATTACGTGTTTGCCCAATATCTGTAGCTTGCCATGCACAACCATTCCACCAAGTTTCGTTTGGTGTGTAAGTTCTTGTTGTAGCAATAACAAGGTTTCCGCCGGTGTAAATGAAAGGTGGGTCAAGTTCAATTTCAAGCAGTCTTTCGCCAGAGTCTTCAACATTTAAGAAGCCGTTAAACACTTGAGTAAATTGGTCGCCCGGTATCCAGTCGGTAGACCCAGTAAAAGTCATCTTATCCGCAGGGATAGTTGCCATATAGAATTGGAATTCTTTTGGAGCATCAACGTCTCCGCCGCGGAAATTATATGTAATGTGAGAAATCATACCACCAAGGGTGAGTTCACTTTCATAGTAAATAGTTTGCGAAACGGTGTTTCTGTAGTTCATGTCAATTGGAACAAGATTGCCAAATTGAGTAGAACCGGGATTACCTAGATATACTTGGTTTGCAGGAAGATGCATAACACCGTTTGAATAAATAGGTGTTGAAGCGTTATCATTTGTATACACAGCAACGACTATATATATAAATGTGCCGCCGTTAAGGTTACTCCATGTGTTGTCTGTGTAAGAAGCTGTTGTGCTTGTTCCTATTGTAACCCAGTTGTCAGGGTTCATATGCTCACCTGAAACTGCACGATAGATAGCGTAGTTTTCAAGAGCACGTGAGGAAGGAGGTGCTGGTGGTGTCCATGTAAGACTTACAGCTCCTGCTTCAACAGCAGCGACAAGGTTTGTAGGAGGATATGGAATTTCGAAAACCATAACGTTTCCAACATTCACATCGACTGCTTCAACAACAACATGTTGTGTGTGAATTGAATAACCTTCAATTTCAACAGAAAGTGTGTATGTGTAGAACGTTGTAATGTCAGGGAAAGAGAAAGTACCATTCGCTGGTGTGTAAATTGGTTCATAGAAAGTTGGGCTGCCAGAAATCATAACTTTCGCATCTGCTAATGGAGCGTTTGTATCAGAAGCAATAACTACACCGCTAATGGTAACAGCTGATGCAAGGTTTAATGCAAAGTTTGATGTTGTGGTTTGGTTTTCTGTTACAACAACGTTAGAGTTGGTTGTGGTAACATAACCAAATTTTTCGGCTGTTAAAGAATATGTGCCTACTGGTACAAAACCTAAAATGTATTGTCCGTTTGTGTCAGTATATCTTTGACGACCAAGTTCAACTATAGTAACTAAAGCGTCTGGAACAGGTTCTCCACCTTGAGTAACAGTACCTGTAATAGTACCCATGCCGCCGGTAATCATAGTGAGACTAACGTTTGGAATTAAAGAACTGGTCTGACCTGCTGTAGGTGGATTGCTGACATTATATTCTATGGTGCTTATGTCTGTTCTGTGTCTAATAGAGCTTTGTCTACCAGGGGTATTAGTAGAATGCCATTGTTTCCCGCTGCCTTGATGGCTAGTGAAAACTTTTCTTGAAGTAATAACAAGATTGTCGCCATTATAAGCAAATGGCTCGTCAAGCTCTATAGTAATATAAAATGTGCCTTCTTGATTTGGGCTAGGAAGTACTATACCTTCATAGTTAGGTGGAGTTCCTTCTTCAATAATAACCCATGCATTATTATTAGCAAATGCTACTTGAGTAGTATTGTAAAGCCAAATTTGAACTGGAATCTCTGGAACGTCTGAATCATTTGATGTCATTCTGTATGTAATATGTGTTATTAATCCGCCGCTTCCGATTTCTTCGCCTAGATATATAGATTGAGTTAAGCTGCTCCAATACCAATAATCTATAGGATAATCGCCAGTGGTAGTTGCGCTGTCAGGGTTACCTAAATAAACTTCAAGCATTCCCGCTGGGAAAACATTAACTGGTCTTGATGCAGTTGTATTATTAGTTTCGTTTGTGTCTGGAGTCCAGATAACTTCTCCGTATACTTCATATTCGCCAGTATTAGGGAATGTACCAATCATTGTATATAAGATAGTAGTGTTTGGTTCAATTGGAGTGCCTGCAACAGCTTGTAAAACAGTTGGAGGTGTGCCAACTTGCATAAGACGTACAGTGTAACCAGTAGCAGTAACGGTTCCGTTATTTGCAATTGTAAGGTTCCATGTGTTTGGTACGTTTACGTTTACGGCTGTTGGTCCAACAAAGGTAGTAGTAGCAATGTCATAAACATCATCGCTTTGTCCACCAAAATGGAAGGTGACGTTTGCACGCATATTGTAAGTGTTACCATTTGGATAGATGACCATTGGATTGTAATCAGTAGAGTCATTACGTGCATAAATAGTTCTGTTTACACCTATACCTGCTGAAGTTTCTTGCCATTCAATGTCAAATTCTTCTTGAAACATTAGTTTGTGGAACATAAGTACTAGATTACCTGATACATACTGATATTCTGTATCTAGTGGTATAGTTACGTCGTATATTCCTGAATTAGCAAGTGGAAGCTCGCCTTCAAAAACACGAACGAATTGACCATATGGTAACCAGTCTGTACCCATTGCGAATGTGTCAGGAATGCCTGCACCGCTTAACATGTACATACGAACTATCGCTCCATCTGGTGCGATAAAGGCGCTATTATTCACTCTAAATGTGACATGGGTGATTGTTCCTGATGTCGTCATTTCGCTGTCTAAATAAATTGTCTGTGCTAAACTGGTGTAATAGTAATAGTTAAATGGTATTTCTGTGTCAAATACAGTGCTGTTAGGGTTACCTATGTAAACTATATCACTATCTGAACCACCTTCAGAGAAGATGGAAAGATTGTCTGTGTCCCAAATATAAGGCCAAAGACCTTCTTCTTCGGCAAACCATGTTATATTAACTGTTTGCCCTTCAAAAGCTGATAAGTCAACTATAACGCCGTTCCAGTCAGGACCGGGATAGTTAGCGTTGTTGATCGTGTGAACTGTTGTGCCATTGACACGTATCTCAATCGTTAAACCGGTGATGTCGGTTGCAAGATCGAAGAACCCTTCCTCGCCTGTCCATTCCCACAAGTTGTAGAAAAACTCAAGCTTGGCATTGGCAGGAAGAGGTCCTATAGCTGGTGGAGTGATCCATGCTACTTCAATTTCCTCGAAATATCCGTATACATCTGCTGTTAAACATTGAGTGTCGTCAATTCCCCAATCATAATCAATCAGGACCCACATGGAAGTGTCCCATGATGCGGGAATATCATCCCATGTGTCGAAATTTTCCGACCAGAATACTGATCTATTTCTGGTTTCTGGAGCGGTGAATGTTGATTGTCCACCAACTCTGATTCTTTGGTTAGCTTCGTCTCTAACCAGTGGACGCTCCGCTGAGCGTGTTTGAGCTGAAAGTACGCCTACAATCATACTCATAAAAAGAACTACAATAAGTAATTTCTTCATACTGTCTCCTTTGTGTTTTTTTATATATTTATATATGTTTCAGGCAGATACGACTTACCCACCTTGCTTATGTCCCCACATATTTACTATATTGTACCATATTATTTTTTTTCATATTTTTGTCAAGAGAAAAATTTTAAAATATTTTCTTGACAGAAAAACTGGTTATTTGATATGTGTCTTTGGGTGGTGAGTTTTCTGTACGGAACGCATTTATTTGTTCCATACCACTTCATCCCGTAGGTATGTAGTGGTATTTATATATAAATCCACACCATCCCGAAGGGATCGATCGCTATGTAGAAAACGATGCCCCCACCTTGATTTCCATGCCGTAGGTATGGAACCTAAACGACATATTTCTTATCATATTCAATCGTTCCATACCTACGGCATGGAAATCAAGGTGGGGGCATCGTTTTCTACATAGCGATCGACACCTTCGGTGTGAGTAAGGTATGGAACGAATAAATGCGTTCCGTACAGGCATAAATGGGAACCCAACCGAACTAGGAACGAATAAATGCGTTCCCTACAGAATCCCCCCCCCTCACGGAGGTCCAAATGGATAAAACATACAAAAACATCCTATACGGCATATCAAGTTTTGCCGATGTAAGCCTTGATAACGCCTATTACGTAGATAAAACTATTTACGTCCCCGAATTAGAAAAAACCAGGTTTAGTTTTTTTATTCGTCCCCGCCGATTCGGCAAATCTATGCTATTATCAATGCTTGGTTTATACTATGGATTAGAGTTCAAGGACAAATTTGAAACCTTGTTCAAAGACACCTGGATACTTAATAACCCCACAGATGAACGCGGAAAATATCTGGTATTATACTTCGATTTTTCTGCCGTACAACAAGCTGTAGACGATTTACAGAAGAGTTTCAATGATTATTGTACTTTAGAAATTAGGTCTTTTATGAGAAAATACAAACATTATCTTTCAGATGAAATCATTGAACTAGTAAACAACACTTACGATGTAGGTGCAAAATTAAATGCACTAGCTTACGGCATAAAAGATTCCGGTCAAAAACTTTATATCTTCATTGACGAATACGACAATTTTACGAATAGTTTGCTTTCTGACGAAGGTTCTGTAATTTACGAACAATTAACAAGACAAAGAGGATTTTTTAAAGATTTCTTCCGAACTCTTAAAAACCTAACATCCGGCACAACTTCAGCACTATCAAAGCTTTTTATGACAGGTGTTTCACCTATAACACTTGATGACGTCTCATCCGGTTTCAATATAGGATTCAATATTTCTTTGATGGGAAATTTTAATAATCTGGTTGGCTTTACAGAAAATGATGTAAGCGATATGTTTGACTACTATATATCTATCGGTAAACTTAATCTACCCAAAAAAGAAACTATGGACATTTTACGAAAATGGTACGATAATTACAGATTTTCCAGTGATAGTGTGGAAGGTGTATATAACACAGACGGTGTGTTATATTTCTTACACCATTCTATTATGAATCGCAAAGTCCCAAACGATCTAATAGACTACAATCTCCGCATTGACTACAAAAAACTTCAGGATCTAGTTTACTATGATAAAGGCGAAATCCTAAATGGCAATTTTGATATATTAACAGAGATAATTAATAATGATTTCACGGTTTGCAATGTAAAATCAAGTTTCTCGTTTAGCGTTATCAAAGAACCTCAAAACTATAAATCTTTTCTATACTTCTTGGGATTATTAACACATGCCGGTAAAGAAATTATAGGTGAGTCTGTCTTACAAATACCAAACGAAACAATCAGACATTTAGTTTATGAATACATAAAAACAATTCTGCAAAAACCTTATGGTCGTGTAGATT
>Ga0099364_10003710_pt1 | contig 23552 bp, 31 predicted proteins | sample TergutTh196P3_FD_73070 | JGI IMG/M metagenome (GOLD analysis project Ga0099364, IMG submission 73070) | Microcerotermes parvus P3 segment gut microbial communities from Pointe-Noire, Republic of the Congo - Th196 P3 | ecosystem: Host-associated > Arthropoda: Insects > Digestive system > Gut ...
CTGCCAACCTGCCCTCGGCAGGCAAGCGCCCACTTTTTCAATCCTTGAAGTGATAACAGCAACATTTTGGGAGAAAACTTGTTAGCGGACTGAGGTATCCGCCCCTTTCCGTTTTTTTGCTCTTGACGTGATTGCCGATTTTCAGGACAATTCCGCCGAGTAGGATTTTTCTATGGAAGGAGTAACACGCGTGGCAACAGAAAAGAGACGGTTAGGGAGAGGTTTGGAAACGCTGCTGGGACGAATTGGCAGTTCATCGCCGGAAACAGAAACACTCAATATCACTGAAGAGCATCCCCCAGCACTGCCGAGCGGCAAAATCGACATCATGCTGATCGAGGCAAATCCCTTTCAACCGCGTAAAGCCTTCGAGGATGCCGAACTGGAAGAGTTGGCACAAAGTCTTCATGTGCATGGACTTATGCAGCCGATCATCGTCCGGCAGGTTGGCGAACGTTATCAAATTGTTGCCGGCGAACGCCGCTTTCGTGCCGCCTTGCGGATGGGATGGAGCGAAATCTCTGCCCAAATCTGCGATGCCGATGATCAGCAGATGGCAGAACTCGCTCTGACGGAAAATCTCCAACGAAAAGACCTGAACGCCATTGAAAAGGCAACTTCCTTTACGAATTATCTGAACACTTATCCTGAAACGACTCACGAAGAGTTAGCCAACCGGTTGGCGATTGACCGTTCCACGGTCACGAACCTGCTCCGTTTGCTGGCACTGCCGCCGCAATTACAGGATGCCGTTTGCCGGGACAAACTATCGCAGACTCATGCCCGTGCCCTGCTCAAATTGCCTGAACGGGAGCAGATCGAAATGGCAGCGAAAATCCAAGCCGAGGGATGGAGCGTTCGGGAGACGGAAAGGGTCGTTCAGGATTTGCTCCTGATGGGAGAAGCCGAAGAGCCCAAAGAGCCGGAACGGGTTTTGCGTATTGCCGACCACAAAAGTGAACAGATTCAGCGTCTTGAAGAGGAGTTTCGGCACCATCTCGGCGGCATGAAGGTTCAGTTAGTGCAAACCAATGAAAAGGGTAAAGGGAAATTGGTCGTTTCCTTTGCCAACCATGAGGAGTTCGAGATGATTTACGCTGCCGTATGCAAGCAACGGCGTGCCGTTGGATAATTCTGTACCGCCAACGAAGCGGACAGGGAGCCGTCCAAAGAACCGCTCTGCCCAAAGGGTCGGGGACGGAACGCAGAAACAAGAGCCGAGGACGGAGCGGTACTCCGCGTAGTCCCCGGATTGTGTGCGTTAACGTGTGCATCCGGGGACTACGGAGTACCTTCGTCCCCGACTCTTTGGGGGGTACCTCTAAAAAGACAAAAAAACTTTGCGCACTTTGCGGTTAGTTCTTTTTTTAACCGCAAAGGACGCAAAGAAGATAACGCAATAACAAAAAAACGGTTATCCACTAAATTTTTACACACACTCCAGCAGAACGTGACAGGTTGACGGAATCCCCCCCAAGGAATATAATGGGCACGCTGGGCTGATATCTGCCTCTATCCCCTACTAACTTGCTGATGATTCGTCTCTGTTGTTTTCCATTACTATTCTTCCTGCTTTTCACGCTGTTCGGTTGCGGAGCACCCTCGGCACGGCCGCCGGTTCCTGTACCAGAAGTGGTTGTGGAGTCCGTACTGGTACGTGATGTGCAGCCCTATATTGAAGAGACCGGAATCACCGATGCGTACGAGTACGTCGAGATTCCCGCCAGGGTATCGGGATTTTTACAGGCAATCCGTTACGCCGACGGCGATATCGTTGCCGTCGGGACACCCCTCTTTCTGATCCAGCCGGAGCAATACCAAGCAGAACTCAAAGCCGCCGAAGGAGTGCTTGCCTCTGCGCAAGCCCAACTCAATCTAATGGAAGCGAACCTGTCGCGGACACAACGGACGTTCGAGCAAGGAGCGTCAACCAAAGAGGACCTCGATACCGCAATGGCACATCGGGATGAAGCCGAAGCGGCCGTTGTCCAAGCCGAGGCTTCACGGGCTATTGCCGAATTGAACCTCTCCTACACCGATATTCGCAGTCCGATTATGGGGAAAGTGGCCCCGAGTATATTCAGTGTCGGAAATATGGTCGGGCCGGCAGGGAGAAATCAAATTCTGACAACCGTTGCTGGAATGGACCCGATTTATGTGAATTTCGACATCAGTGACTCGCAGTTCAACAGCATTCGGGCATACGCCCGAGAACACCGTGCACCGATGATGGAGGGAGTGCTCCAACAAATCCAAACCGCCCGAGGGGATGCCGCCAGTGGGGATAGAGAAAGCAATGAAGAAACGGCGGAACAGCAGGAAGGTACACGGGAAAGTACACAGGAAGGCACATTGCTCAGCGGCCTTGAGGAATTCCACATCCCCTTCGAGGTCAGTTTGATCGTCGGTTCCACGCCGGGGACGGGAGAATACCCTTACAAAGGGATCATCGAAACGGCATACAATAAAATTGACCCTTCGACGGGCACCATAACGGTTCGGGGGAAAATCCCCAATGCGGATTATGCCATTTTTCCCGGCCAAATCTGCCGAGTGCGGATTCCGATCTGGAAGGTGCCCGATGCCCTCCTTGTCCGGCAGGAAGCCATCGGTACTGATTTGACTCAACGGTACGTCTACGTCGTTGATGACCACAATACCGCTCATCGCCGGGTTGTTGAACTGGGTGCCCTTCAACCCGACGGTACCCGGGTCGTTACCAAGGGACTCGAAGCGGGAGAACGCTATATCGTCAGCGGGATCCAAAGAGTCAGGGATGGTTCCTTAGTGAAAATACGGGACTGAAAAACCATTCGGCAAGCGGCCGAAAACGGTGACTAGACTGAAAACGGTATGGAATTGGCCTTTGTGTCCCTTGCGCAACCTTTTGCGTACTTTGCGGTTAAAAAGACTTAACCGCAAAGTACGCAAAGGGTTGCGCAAAGGTCGCAAAGAAAACTTGTTCACAGAGCCCGTGGCGTACAGGGTCCGTAGCGTCAGTTAGGGAATCGTTCGGTTGATTCCCTGGCTTACGCCACGGACTCTGTGAACGCTCTGTATTCTGCATAACCGTTAAAATCCGCAAATCCGTTAAAGTTTCGCCAAATTGACTCCGATTTACAGCAACAGTTAGCCGCCGCACTTGTGCGGTGTCTGCGCCGCACAAGGGCGGCGGCTAATATAATCCCCCCAAGCTGAAAGGATTCAATCATGAAAAAATACCTACTCCCCCTCGTTTTACTAGGACTCTTCCTCATCGCCGTGCCGGGAATGGCAGATGAATACGACGTAACCGTTGTAGGCGACAGCACAAGCGTTTTTAATGACGGGATCAACGATGTGGCCGAAGGAGCAGTGATCATTAATGCAGCCGATTCGACCACACCAGTAATTCTTAGTGCGGATAGTACAGTGACAACCCCGCTCCCCGGTTGGAATATGCAAAGTCTTGCAACAGGAGGCGGACACACCTACAATATCACCGGCTTCAATGTTACGGGGAGCACCACAGCCACTCCCGCAGCGATCCACGTCATCGCCATCGCCACCAACGATGATACCGGTACTCACAATATCGGCAACGTTTTTATCACAGCAGCGACCACCGCAACGGACAACTCCATCCTCACCGGTTTCGCCTATCAAAGTGATACGGAATTTGCTGCTGCTGGGAGAATCAATTTTGGTACTACCAGCAACAGACACGACTTGACGGTCATCCAAACCGGTGCTGGCGCTGCCTTCGGCTTTACCTTTGTAAAAACGGATGGGACTGCCCAAGAATACGGCGGTCAAACCGTCGTCGGGACTATTAACGTGAACGGCGGAAACGCAACTACACCGACAGAAGCCAAAGCACGAGGCTGGTATTCCGGTGCCGTTACGAATACGGGAGTTATTGACATTGCCAACATCGACATCTTTGCAGGCACCAGTGCCATCGGTATCTTCGTCGAAGGCGACTTTGAAGGAGAGTTACAGGTCGGCACCATTACAGTCAAAGGAAAAGAAGGGAATGAGGGCGACACAAATTCCGGAATCCAAGTTATGGGGGATTGGAATTCGTCAATACAATCCAGCGTCGGCAGCATTGTTGCCTCCGCAAATACACAAAATATCGTTCACGGTGTGGTGATTGTCGGTGATGATCCCCCTTCGGGGATTACCGGCAAGTTTTCCGGCAACTTGGAAATCGGCAGCATATTGGCAAAGAATACGGGCACACCTACGAACGCGCTCCACCCAGCGGCGGCATACGGTTGGGCTTCCGGGACTATTGAAACTGGTGCCGAATTGAAAATCGACCGGATCACCGCCTTGTCCGATACGGTCGCCGTCGGCTTCGGTGTCAATGGAGAAATCATCGACGGAAAAATTGACCTCGGCAATATCATTGCAGCGGGTGCAGAGTATAAAGAGGGTGACAGCAAAGCCGCATATGCCGCCGTCGGATTTAATGCGAATAGCGGCATCACAGGCGGCACTATCGAGATTGGCACCATTACCGTTCGAGGGAACATTAACGCCGCTGGTGTCGGAATTGGAGACCTTCAAGCAGAAATTGTTGCCGATAAACCGAAAACCATGACCGGCGGAAAGATTACCGTCGCGGGAATGGATGTGAGCACGACCGGCGGCGATGCCCAGGGCTGGTACTCCGGTGCCGTGAGCAACGGTGCTACACTTGATCTCGGAACGATTGCCGTTACGGCAACCGGAGGCGGTGCTGCCGGTATTCATATTGATGGACATTTCGCAGGAACTTTGAAAACCGAAACGATTACAGTGAGGGCTCTGAGTGCCAATAATCGTACTGTGTCCGGTATCCATATCGATGGAAAGTTTGAAACAGAGGAGGAAAGTGCCATTGGTATCATTGATGTCATTGGAATGACTAGCGATAACGTCTACGGCATTGCCGTTACAGGGACAGACAGTGCTAACGATGGCGGCGAATTTACCGTATCGAATAACATCACAGCAATAAATAACGGTGCGGGTAAAGCCATCGGTATCCACGCGGCAGAGGATGCGGACAACACATGGATTAACTTTTCGGATAATGTTACCATCATTGCGAAGGAAACCGCCATTGATGCGGTCAACTGTGTCGATATTATGGTTGCGGCGGGCAAGACGTTGAACGCACAGACATCAGCGTCTTCCGGTGCGGATGGCGCAATCTATAGCGGCAACAGCATTAGTGTTACTCTCGAAGCCGGCGCAAAAGTGAATGTCGGCAGCATTGTGGCGGACGCAACGGGAAGCGGTGAAAAACCCGGCATTACGATTGACCTCGCGAGCAATGCGGTGTTGAACGCAACCAACACCAGCAGCGGTACGAAGGTGAGTGTGGATGGTGAAGGCACTGCCAACTTGGGCAAAATCGAAGTGGAAGAAAAACTCGATGTCAAGGGCAGCAGCCATGTTGTCATTAGCCACGAAAGTGAGACCGGCAGCGGAACCGTCGGCAAGAATGCCGTTCTTGAAATTACTGGTAACTTCAGGGATGCAACCGATATTAAACTTAACGATGTCAAGGGCAATCTTGTTGGCGGTACTTTTACCGATCTGGAACTCATAGACGGGGTAGTTTACGGCAAGCAAGCCGCACAGGCAAAGTTGAGCGACGGCTTCCTTGCCGCCCTCGGCATGCACAACCGCTATGCCGCTTGGAATGGTGTGCGGGATCAGATGATCTCCGGCAGCGGACGCAGCAGTGTCTATGCCAGTCGGCGATATACCCAGACCTATCGCGGACAAGCAGGCTGTGCATGTTACGCATGCACTCCCGCCTATGCCCTCGATCCCTGTGCGCCCGTAGTCTCTGACCCCTGTGCGCCGAGGGGAGTCTATCCCGCCCAAAACAGAAACGGCGGAAATACCGCCTGGGTCAATTACACCGGACGCAGTGATGACTACGGGAGTTCCTTCGCTGCCAACGGTAACTGGGAACTCTCCACCGACGGCGTGCAAGCGGGAACTGACTTGATGAGGAATCGAACTGCACAGTTCGGGGTGCTGTTCGGCTACGAAAAGGGCAGAATGACCAACACCGTGGATCGAATCAATGCGGAAGACACCTACGTCGGTCTCTATGCCGCACGGGTTCTCCGTAATGGAGCGGACATTCGCGGTGTCTATGCGTTCGGCTGGCAGGATTACAAGATGAGTCGGTTCCAAACGGGCAACTATTACACATCTTCCTTCAAGGGGTACACTTCATCGGCACATCTGGAATTGGGCAAGCGTTTGTCGCCGGGGCCGTCGAGTCTGCGGCCAGTCATTGCCGTCGATGTGCTCCATAACAAACTCAACGGTGCCGTAGAAAGCGGCGCAGGCAATGATGCCGTCCGGTACGGCAAGACCGATTTGACGCAGGTTTTCCTTCGGGCAGGGACGGAGTTCCTGTACAACATGCATTTTGTAACCCTGAAAAGCGGCATCTATTATTCGTATGACCTGAACGGCGCAGTGCCGAGTACCCGTGCGGAACTTGTTACTGACCCTACGATGGGAGCACCGCTTGCCGGCACGAAGCCCGGACGTTCGCTCTTGACTTTCAACACAGGCGGTACGTGTCAACTCACCGATAATTTCTCGCTCATCGGCGGCTATCAAGGGGAGTACGTGTTTGACCGCAGCGGCAGCAAATTGCAAAGCACCGCCTACGTCGGCGGAGCATGGCAGTGGTAGGTTTGGTAATGGTTAATTGTTAGTGGTTAATTTGTTCACAGAGCCCGTAACGTCAGTTAGGGAATCAACCGAACGGTTCCCTGGCTTACGCCACGGGCTCTGTGAACGTTTTTCTTTGCGTCCTTTGCGGTTACTCTTTTTTTAACCGCTTTACCGCAAAGGGCGCGAAGACCGTCTTGACAGTTCTCCTGTCGCGGGGTATCTTAACGGTATCGTCCTAGTGCCATCGTTGGGGCGTTCCTGTGTTGACTATTATGCTCGAAATTAAAAAATTGAAAAAGTCATACCGCCTTCCCGACGGCGAAGATTTGCCGATTTTGGACATTCCCCAATGGGCTGTCGATGCCGGCGAACAGGTCGTCGTCGTCGGTGCCAGCGGTTGCGGCAAGACCACACTGCTGCACATCATTGCCGGTATCCTGCGCCCCACTTCGGGACATGTTCTCATCGACGGCTGGGATACCCCTATCCTCACCGAAGCGGAACGGGATCAGTTTCGGGCAAGGCGAATCGGATACGTCTTTCAGACATTCAACCTGTTGCAGGGATTTACCGCATTGGAAAATGTGATGATTGGAATGACCTTTGCCAGTTCACGCAGCGATAAAAACCGGGCAAAAGACCTTCTGGACAAAGTCGGGCTGGGACACCGTTTACATCACAAGCCGGCACAACTCTCGGTGGGGGAACAGCAAAGGGTCTCGGTGGCACGGGCACTGGCCAACAAACCCAAACTGGTACTGGCGGACGAACCAACGGCCAACGTCGACGTGGGGAACCAACAGCAGGTCATTGATATGTTACGGAACACCTGTCAAGCGGAAGAGGTTGCCCTGATTTTGGTAACGCACGCTCCCGAAGTCGCCAAACAGTTCAGCCGAGTGGATAAACTGACCGAAATCAACCTGACAGTCTCCCAAAAAACAGCACAAAATGCCTAGTGCATCACTTTTCAAATAGCCTAGATTATGTTTTTGCGGCCTTTGCGGTTAAAAATGAGGATGTCACCGCAAAGAACGCAAAGAAAAGGAAAAATACCCACCTAAATTTTTACACACCCAAGGGGAACAGGTAAATTATTGCCGTGCCGCCGTATAGACGTGGTGTCGTTTCATGTTTCAGTCCAAACGCTCGATCTCGTCGGCAGAGAGGCTGGTCATTTCGGCAATATCACTCGTAGGATACCCTTTCTGTTTCATATTCCGCGCAACTTTGGCTATACCCTTGTTATGGGCTTCCTCCATGTCGGTCGCATGATCGTGCAAAAATCGCTGATGGGCTTCGTCCAACGCACGCAGTCTTTCATCCCGATTGAACTGTTGATATTTCTCGTAAGCCTGTCCGACTACCGGTTGTCCTTGTAATAGTGCTGTCATTTCTGCCTCGCTTTTCAGGTGAGAGTAATAAAAAAAGTTAATCCACGCAATGTTGCACAGCATAGATGCCGATAGATGGGTTATCCGTTTCGTGCTTTAACCCAAACGCTCAATTTCGTCGGCAGAGAGACCGGTCATTTCGGCAATATCACCCGTAGGATACCCTTTATTCTTCATATTCCGTGCGATTCCAAGTTTTTCGTCCTTACGTGCTTCCTCCATATCCGTCGCATGGTCGTGCAAGTACCGCTGATGGGCTTCGTCCAACGCACGCAACCTTTCGTCCCGATTGAACTGTTGATATTTCTCGTAAGCCTGTCCGACTACCGGTTGTCCTTGTAATAATGTTGACATTTCAGCCTCGCTTTTCAGGTGAGAGTTATAAAAAAAGTTAATCCACGCACGCAACGCAGGCGGCAATTTCGATACCCGGTCGATTTTTTCCTTCGCCGCCTCCAAAATGTGCATTTGCAACAAGTTAGTCAGCACCACATTCGGATCGGCTTTTGCCGTCAGTCGAAATGTATTGTGAATGCTTTCCAACTGACCGAACATTTCAAAGGTTGTTACCGCTATGGCAATGACCGCCTTGAGTGACGAGTACGGATCACCCCGAAACATTTGACTGCTGAAGGCTCGGCTACTGTAATATGTCATTCGGTCGGCAAATGTCGCCCTTTCCGATGTTTGGAATTCGACTACAAAAATATCTCCCCGCTCGTCCGTTGCCTTGACATCAAGGATTGTATACTTGTCCGTGACGAACGTTGCCGGGTTAAACGGATTGCGTATCTCGACCGATTTAGCGTCCGACTGCCCATCGCTTTCCAAAACGGCGTTAAGGAAGTGCAGCAGGATTGACTCGTTGCCGGGCGACCCAAACAGGAAATGCGCACAAGTATCCCGATAGGCAGGGACTGGCTCGTTGGACTTCGCGGTAGCGGTTGCGACCTTACTCATGTCGCCATTTTACCGCACAGAAATTATTTTTCAAGAGGTACGCCAGATTCGAAAAGGGTTATCTTCACCATTGAAACGTCGCGATGAACTTCGGAGGAGAGTTCTACGGCGATATTCACGTGAACGAGTTTAAGCCGACTTGTCTCAAATTCAAAAACCGACTCTGTCATTCAAATGGATTCCGCCTGTTTGTGAGTCTGGTGTGCGTATGGAAGTACTGTAACTTGTTTTACAAGTGTATAATGGAAGGAGCGGCAGTTGTTGCTATTGCTCATGGAATCGACACAGGACCAACGGCGGCGATTCGATTGTCGCCTATTCGGCAGACGTTGTCTATCAAATCGGAAAAACGTTATATGATGCCGATGAGGAATATATGAAAACGTCTTGATGATCCGAATTATTAGATTGAAAAACAAGCGATAATTCTGAATGCATTTTCTATGATGTTTTGTATTCCTTACGCTAAAAAACTTTAAATCGATGACCGACATTGAAATTGTTAATGCTATAAATAGTGCTATCGCTGATGGGCGAAAAGTCAAAGCAAAGGTCAAAACTGACGATGTTATCAATCTCGCACGTCGTTGCAAAACTCACATAACCCAAATTGTATAGGCTAGTTGCATGTTAGGCAACGAAAATCTATGATAGGTTGTTCTACTGATAATTGATTTTGTAAATTTTCGATCTGCTGTAATTGTGTGTTTGGCAAATCATCGCGAAAGGTTATTTGTCCGCATTTGCGGCACTCGGCTGACATAAAACCAAATTTAGCAGTTGCATCGGTTGCCATCGTAATGAATTTTTAACTGTAAAAGGAAATAGTGGGGGGAAGTCAGACCTACATGGAGACCGGAAATTCGCTTTAGTTCAGGGACTTTCACATCCGAAGTCTTATGTAAATCGACATGGGATCGTGAAGTTTGGTAAAGTGTATGTTAGTTTTGCCGCTCTCTTGGTTTTCCGACGTGACGCACTTTATGAAACATGTTATGACGATCATGCGAAAATTTTAGAGATCGTTACTGACGATAGCCCACATGGTGCTGAAAGATCCGGAGGTGCGACTTGTGAGATAGAGTCGCCATTAGAGTTTCCGTTGAAAAGTAATATGTTGCAGTTGGCGGCGATGAAAAAGGCAATACTGACTGGAATGGCACATGAGCAATCAGGCATCAATTTCTGTCACATGGATTATGTTTGTAGTTCTGTCATGGCAAGTCCTGTTTTATTGTTTTTGCATCGAGATGCACTGAATGGGACTGTTTTGGAAAAGCCGGAATATTTACCGGGGCACAACTTTGAAGTGTATGCAGGCCCCAGGAGAACGCCGAAAGAGGATTGGATAATGTTAGCAGATGATTTGACGCATTATCGAATAGATTTGTAGTGCCCATGTGTTTCTGGAACGCCTGTGCTTCGTCCAGACCTGCCTCATCTTCCATTGCCGTCCCCGTTGTGGTATTGTTTTTGATAACTGATTTTTCTATAGAAGATTACGTGGTAGGCTGTTTAGCCGTATTTTTGTATTTGCCTAGTGAGGAGTTTACCAATGAGTGTGTTAGAATATAGTGCAAATAGTAAGCGAATGGTGAATTTGTTTACTCAAATAGAAAGAACCGAAGAAGAAAATGACGAGTTTTTGGCATTGCTTGAAAAGCAAGCATCTTACTTGAATTCATTAGATTTTACAAAACTTACGGAAACACAGCAACATGAGCTTGACGATTTGATGTATGTTTACAGGCGTTTCGATGAGCATTTACAGCGGTATAATTACACGACGATGGAAAGTTTTTTGAAAAAATTACTTTAATAGCAAATTTTCGTTTTTGCGAGTTGTTTTGATGATGATCTTTGTGTTTTACTATTGAACGGGAATATGAAATATGATATGGTTCACGAGGATACGGTGAAGGATATAATCAAAGCCGAAGGCATTGCGTATGGCTGCAAAATGAATGTTGCTGTCGTCGAGTTCGAAGCAGATGGGTTGGGTATTATGCGATTAAAGCGGCTGGTTCTTACAGATCGTGACCTGTGTTTGTCACACGTGGGCACACGAGAAATGCTCATGCCTGATTAGGTATGGATTTAATGAACGCTTTTCCTTCTGGCGTTATTGCAATGGAAACTTTTGACGTGATGCCTTGAATTTCGTCGTCAAAAGTCCATAGAAAAGCATCTGATTTTGGATTCCAATTGATAAGCTTTTGGATTCGTAAAATGTCCAATTGTTGCGCAAATATAACGTAGTCAATGATTTTGAAATCTTGAGCGCAGACTTCTACAAATCCATCTGATGACTGTGCGGCATCAGATGAATCCCGAAGATACAAAAGAACTGTTTCTGCTATTTTTGAGTTTGGTTCAGGAGACATTTGTTTTTATGGTTAGGTTCTTTGGAAGTGAGTCTATCATGTTTTTATTGCCTTGCCTAGCCCACCCCGACTTGTTTTTGGAGAAATCCGAAAAAATTGGCTGAAAAACCAACTTTTGCCGAAAGTTACGTTGGGCGAAATTAGAGTATTGGATTTTGTTCTCGGATTGTGAAGTAAAGGTGTATCCCTTGATATTTTTCTGAAAAAGCATATACTACACGTCATCGTTTCTACCATGCAGCCGTTGTCAAAAAACCAGTATCGACTTTGCCTAAAAAACAAAACGAAAAAGACGCAGTGTTTAGGCCACTGTTTTCTATGATTCATTGCAATTTTGGTGAAAACGCGGGAATATCTGGCGAAAACTGGGAAATTTCGGGGAAGTTTTCTTCCAAAATTTTGCAAAAATGCCAGTTGAAAGTTGTGTTTTGTCGCTACCTATGCTTGACATTTGGACAATTTTGTGGAAAATGGTGTGAAAACTCGTCGATCGCGGCATTGGCCGGCTTTGATGGTTAGGACAAGAAAATGAGCAACGTCAATTACGAACCGGAAAAATTTGATGTGCGAATATTTGATCAGAAAGGCGATGGGCATTTTGTCGATTTGGAAACACTAACGCACATTTTGCAAGGAATACAAAAGGCAATTTTCGTTCTTGCCAGAGACGAGTTGCGTCTGCCTTCAACCAAAGCACTGCCGGCAAAAGTCAAAAAAGCATTTTCTATTCGCTGTGCTGTTCCGAAACCGGGAAGTTATAGTGTGCCGCTCGAATTTGGAGAGTATGATGCCTTGTTGTCTGGAGATATTCTTCTAGAGTCGCCACGTCTTGTTGCTGATAAATTTCATAAATGTTTAGAAGCACTGTATGTTGGCAATGAAAAAGCGTTCACAATGATTGCTGACACAAACAATCGTAAGCAATTTTTTTCTGCTTGTAGATCTATGCTCCCCAAGGCTGGAGTCAAGTGGGGAGTTGGGTTTTCTAGACCTCAAAATCCACAGGAATTCCAATTTACAGCGAAAACAGTACGCACTATTAAAAAGATACAAGAAAGTGTCTTAACTCATGAGGAAGCCCGTCTACAAACTGTAACTGGTTATCTTGTTAAGATGGATTTCGTGAGACGTTGTATCACGCTTGAATATCCTCCGACAAATACAGAATTGCACTGTTATTACACGGACGATCTTGAAGTCGAACTCTTTGAAAACCGTCGGGAACTTTTACAAGTAACAGGAAGTGTTACCTACGAAAGGGATAAGGAAACACCAAAGCGAATCGTTAATGTCGATGAAATTCAATTTCTCGATTTGAGCGAGTTTATTTTAGAATCATTTAGTCTCGGTGATACCGAAATTGAATTTAAAGAGCCGCTTGTTTTACTGCCCACGCTTACGGAATCCAGTCAGTTTATTACTCTTCAAGATGAACATATTGGAATTGACGTGATTGCACAAACGCGGGCAGAACTGGTAGAGGAACTCCATGCTGATTTAAAAATGCTTTGGGAATATAGTCAGATGCCAAATGACAGACTTGGTAAGGTATTTCGAGCGCGAAAGGAGCATTTTTTGGCGGCAATCAAGGAGGTGCAGTAATGACGACACGCAAGCGAAAAAATGTAGAAGCAAGTCTGTTGCGGAAAGGTTTTGTATTGGATGAAACGGATCACCGTTGTTACATCTTCAAAGTTGAAAACCGCATTGTTGCAATGACAAAAGTCAGCCGTGGCACACAATACAAAGATTTGCATAGCGATTTAATTGCAAAGATGGCAAAACAATGCTCTCTTACCAAAGATCAATTTCTTGAATTGGTTGATTGCACCATGTCGAAAGCTGATTACAAAGAGCTTCTTCGAAAACAAAGACTTTTGGAATAGTCCATTTCCGATTCGATCTCGTCGATTCTATTCTAAATTGTTTCACAAGCCCAGTGGTTATTAACGAATTGTACAGGAGTTACGTTTCGTAATGGATGGTATTGTTTCTCGTTATTACGGTTCTAATATTTGATGCAATAGTAACTGTTTTCTCTATGATATAACATGGAAAATAATGCACCTGTTGTCACCGCGCAGCAAATAGAAAAACTCCGTTCTGAGTTCGAGTCTCGTCGAACCCAGGCTGCGATAGCTGCGTCTAAGGTCGCCGAAATCGAAAAGCAGATATTTGACGAATTTGGAGTCTCTATTAACGACGTACCTCAGAAACTGTCTGAATTGCAACAAGCGGTAGATGTCGCTCGTGAGCGATTACAGGAAGAATATGGTGAGTTTAATGAGCTTTGGGCAGTGATAAATAACTCGTCTGCACCTAGTAAAATATCATCTTCTGATTGGTAAAATAGTATAATATATTGGTTATGCCAAGAAAAAAGAAAGAAACCATTTTGGACACCCCACTAACTATCAATGAAACTCCCAACGGTGTTTCGTTGCTAGTAGATCATCGAGTAATTCCGAGATGGATTCCCCCTCGGAAACCCAAGGAAGTGACATTAGAAGAATTCGCACTCGAAGCCGATGGTTATCCCGTTTACAGTTACGATATACCAAAAGGAGAACGTGTTTTCCTGATAAAAAAGGATATTTATGACGAAAAAGGTAAAGTATACCCCCATGCCATAACAGGATTGTTTGCACCGTTGTTAAACGTGATAAATAACACAAATGTAGTGGTAGAGGGATATTTGTGCCATAATATCCGGCGCAAACAAACTGAATTGGTTTTATGTGATTGCTTTTTTGCACAAGATTGGAATACTTCGAAAATAATAGCACCGATACAGATGCGGTTGCCTGTTTTGACAAATCTTGTATTTGAAGCAAATATAGTGTTTGAGGAAATGATCGCGGATAGCACGTTTCCACTCGTATGCAATTTTCATTTGGTGTCGTATATGTGGATGCGTTCAATTACGGACGTGAGAACGCATTACGCGGTCATGAAAAATTCTGTGGGAGGTATGAATTTGATTTTGATCGATTCGCGTACTTTGCCTTTATATGACATTAACACGTATATACATAGCCCATCGTCAGCACTGGGATTTTACAATGGTGAAAGATATTGGATGCTAAAGCCGTCAGTTCGCAAAAGAACTAGAGCTGCCCGTGTTAAATCGGTTAAAGAAGAACCTGCTGGTAATAAAAGCATAAAAAATGATAAAATTAGAAAAATTTCATAAGTTGATAAGTCCGTTTTTGAAGGATGACTCTGTAGAATTCTGTCAAGAGTTGATGGATCAGTTCGTGAAATCTACACGGCAGCATATTATTCGAGTTAATACCATTGCGTCATTTATCGATAGGTATTACCCATACCATGACTTGAGTAAGTTTGATTCGCCTTTTTATTATTTATTACCATATCGTCATAGTGAGAAGAAACATGAGGATATAATCAAACCGGACAGCATGGACGAGGTTAATGAACGCTTAGGAAAAGCGACTTGGAAGCATATCCTGACAAATGCGCATCATCCCGAGTTCTGGGATAATCATTTGTCATTAAATATGCCTTTTGACAGAGATAATCCGAAAGGTGATATCGATGCAACGGAAATGATAGAAAGCGCACTCGATGAATATGTGTGCGATTGCATATCAATGTCTATTCAAGTGGATAATGATCTGAAAGCTGCTCATAAATGGTTTGACGACAATATTTCGACACGCACTGGTTCACGCTGGATAATGTCCGCAGAACAAATACAGTATATTAATGAGTTGGCGGACAAAATTATAAAAATTCTACAAGACCCTGACCGTAAAGTATTTTTTGATGTCGATGGTGTTTTGCGTGATATTGTTGGATATTTCGGCACACTCGATGATAACTGGGATGTAAAAATCGATGGTAAAACTATTCACGAAAAAATCACTGAAGACTTTTCTGTTTTGGCGGACATGCCACCTATGGATTGCATCGATGTCGTGAGAGATTTTGCACCTACGCCGTTTATAATGTCCTCGCAACAAGAACCAGAAGCACAGAAATTTACGAATTTATGGCTCAAGAAGCATTTTGGTGCAGCGAGTGGTGTTTACGTGACAGAGGGTAGTTGCTATACTAAAGATTTGCTGTTAAAGGAAAATGATCGTATTTTCGACGACCATCCGAAATTTCCGGAATCGAACAAACTGATTATTTTCAGTCACGGCTATAATGAACATAAACAAGGGCTTCGGGTGAATACACCGTTTGAAATGGAAGCGGCACTTGAAGTTTTGAAAAAATGGTGAGACTTGTTTTGCAAATTTATAATTGTTCGAAAATATGTTGACTTTCATGTCAAATTTGATACACTATTCTAATTGTATAGTGAAATGAGCTTGTTTAAGAAGAACTGTTGCGACGGTATGGCGTTGTTTATGAGGATGGTTCAATCCGGAAAGGATGGGTAAAAAAATGAAAAGAATATCGAATTGGTGGACGGCAATGTGCTTGCGAATTTACAGGGTGTCAAAGATGTCGTCGATGGACGGCGGACATTGTGGTGGCGACACTGGCGGCGGTAGTGGTCATTGCGGATAATGCATATACATAAGCGGTATGATATTTTGGCTAGAGACTTTTGGTTGCCGGGTACAGATTCTACTATCTTCTATGATTATCGATGTCGAGTTCCATGAATTTTGTTTGATGTTTCCCAATGCCGATCAGGAAGATTTTGATGGGCTTGTAGAGGATATTGCGCTTAATGGCTTGTTGGAACCTATCATGTTGTTCGAGGGAAAAATACTTGATGGGCGTTCGCGATATCTTGCGTGTAAAGAGACTAATACGCCCCCGACGTTCATGCCGTTTACAGGTGATAGTGATGAAGCGTACAGTTACGTCGTTTCTAAAAATCTACATCGGCGGCACCTGACAAATGTTCAGCGTGCCTTTATCGTGGCAAAACTCAAAAACGACCCGCGAGCCCAAAGTATTAAACAGCGTTTTAAGCTAGCACAAGTGCCCCGTCAGACGCAAGAACACGTCGAAAAGGTCATGAATAACCTCCCTGAGTTCACCGATGCTATGGTTCAGGGTGTTGTGGCACCTCATGCGCTCTTGCCTCTTCAAAAGAACCCTGATCGCCGTAAGAAAGCCAAGGCTCTGTTGGACATGGGACAAATCAAGCAACTTATGACATTGCTGTCTGGAAAAGAATATAGGGCTTTTACAAACTATAAAGACACGACGTTATCGATTAGACGAGCACGTTCCGTCCCGTCTATTGATAAAGTAATAAAACTCATGGATGTGTCTATTGGTTTTTTACAGCGATTCAGTCAGATTGAAGAAGTGTTGGAAGAATTGGTCAAAGCACAGATGACAATACGTCAGCAGGAACTGCTTAAAATCCCAGTGGATGCTATAAAAACTATAGTGCCAGCGCAACGTCAGAAATTGCTGACGATGGCTTTGCAACTCTCTCCTGATACTGCTAAAGCAAAACTGATAGAGTTTTACGCAGGTGTTTTTGACGAGATGAAAGAGCAGGTTCAACGCCGTATTACAAACAAAGTGGTCAGAACCAAACCGCCTGTTATAATAAAAGAAAACGTACAGGGTATGGCAGCTAGTGGTAAATCAAAGAATCGCCCTGAAAGACCGCGGAGTAAAGCATGTTTAATGGGGTATGATTTGTCAGATAAGTCAGATGGTGCAGACGTGCAGAGTGTTGTGACGAGGTTACTGGATCAGTTTGATAAAATAATGCAGTCCATTGAAAAGGCGGTGAACGTTTTGTCTGATCTGCCTAACAATCAAGTACAAGCAGCATTTGCGGCAGAAAGTTTGCCTGAGGATATGGAGCAGGGAGTTTCAATAATACCGTTAGAAAAACCTGGATTGACCCGAGATCGCGAAAGCGAACAAACGAAAGAAAAAGAGTTGCACTGGGACAGGGTTAAGAAAGCTGCACTAGCAAATAACGCTTTGGATGGATGAACTTTTAATTATACAATATTTAATAATTAAACTTTTATGGTTTTGGAAATAAATGAATTGAATCCGCCTGTTTTTGAACGAACCGCTTCTGATGTTCAAATGGAATTGATTGCGGTTTGTAACGAGATAAATCAGTTGGAAGCCCGATTAGATTATTTGCGAGACCGGGAACTGGATTTGGGGGTTGAGCTGCAAACGTTGCGGAGATCTATTACAAAGCGCAGTCAGCATGATATTGATAGGGAGCGAGAATATGTTGCTAATTTTGTGCTAAATGAAACATTAGGTGATATTATTGATTTGTAGATATAAAATGGTAAGATATACAAAATGTTCGGATTTCACTTGGAAAGACATGAAAATTTATAATTCGTACCAAGAGTTGGCCGCAGGGCAAAGCCAGATAGACAATGCCCTTGATGCACAGCAACGAGCTAATGCTATACAAGACGTGAGTAAAGCAGGAGACTTGGTTTTTAAGTCTGCTCGTTCATATCAAAGTAATGGCGAACCAGAAGCTGGTAGGGTACTTTATGGACTAGAAGATCAAATTAATAAGGTACAAAAACACCTGATGGAGACTGAAACGCAAGTTTCTAACTCCTTTTCAGAATTGCAGTATTTAGGTCACCTGAATTGCCATGATGTGCAAGATATGAAAAAACTGCACGACTCGTTTGTCGAGATAGCCGGTCATGCAGCAAATTATGGTTTTATGTTGGCTGAAACTGCGGCACACGAAGCAGCAGAATCCATTAAAAGGAGTTTTGGTGATGAATGGCAAGATACTGATGAATAGCTTTGTGTATGCTTGCTTGTTTTGTCAAAAAAATTTATCATGTTGATGTGTAATTTATTTGTTGAGAAAATACGTCATGGGATTAGTTTTTGAAGAAACAACATCTAGAAAGCTACGATCTGAAAATACTGTTGCGCATTTTTGTTTGTATGCATACTCAGATGATTTTCATGAGGAAAATGAAGAGGGTGCATTTTGTTGTGATATAAAGATTAAAAACAAAAATGGTGATTTACTAGAAGAATACCGTCGTTTGTTTTTGGTTGCGAAATTCCATGAAAAACATTATGAACGATTTGTGAATAAGTTTTGTAATGATGTGCGTTACCGTGACCAGTTTAATGTAAAACATTTTTCAGAGGATAAATCACAGGATGGTGCTATAGATGAACGAATCGCTGACTTGGTCAAACGGTTTAATGACTTAGGTTTTGAAACAAAGTATTCTTGTCAAGGAACTGATGAACCTTGGCAAGACCGTCCTTGTCATAGTGATGGTCATTCTGTAACGGCGTATGTTACGTTTTATAAGTGGTTACCTGATTGTATGATGAAGTTGTTGCAATCGGATAGTCGATTGAATGTGAGACGAGATGCTATTTATGCTAGTCACCGTCGGTATAATGTAAACTTTGTAGATTGCGTGAATTTTCTTTTGGATCGATGGATAGCCTGTAACTCGTGATTGTTTTGTTAAATATATTCTATGATTAATACAAGATAATCAACATAATTCAAAAATATGTCAACGTGCGCTGCTCTCACTATAACTGTTCATAATCTGGACGAAACCACATTTGAAGTATTCATTCAGGAGCCGTTCCTTGACGGAGATTCGCTTTCGGATGCTTTTGATGGACATATTATTTCTGATTGGGAGTATTTTATAGAGGGCGAGTCCGAACCATTCGGTTTGATGATGACAGATAGCGATGTGAAGTGGAGACCGTTTGAAGTACTACCAGCGTTGATACCACTTACGAAAAAATACCCTGAGGTATTGTTGAAGTTTCGTATTCATTGGTCAGACGGGGATGATGGTGATGATTGTGCCGTGAGTTATTGTTACGTCAAAAATGGCAAGTATTTCACGCCTAAAATCAAAGTAATCGTCGAAGAGTACGATGATTCGAAGTTACTGCCAATAGAAGGCGGTGTGTACTGCCCAGGCCAGTAGCGGTGCTTGATTCAACTTTGGTAGAGGTACTATTGTATTTTGATGGTTTAATATCTATGATGTTTATATGATAACAGTCGCATCGGTTTACGCTAAATCTTTTTATTCTGATAATCTTGCGAAGTCAAAGTATCGCATGATTAAGCAGTTGGGAGAAGATTTGCTTAAGGTGCGGCAGTCTTTGAGTCGTTGGACACATGAGCATGTTTTAGAATGCTGTGAACTAAGTAAATATGATTATCTTACTAAAACACTTTATTTAGTTGAGAATTCACAGACGATTTCAAATCTAGGAGTTCCTTTATCTATTCCCAGTTATTTTTATCAAAAGATACAGGTAGACGTTTATACAGCGTATTCTAATAGATTGAACGCAATCAAACGTAAAATGGTGTTTAAGTTACGTAAGATTTCAGAAACACATTATTACAAACGAGATCATAGAGACCGTAAAAGTAGATTTATCAAGAAAAAAGGTTCGTTACGAAAAAATAGAATATAATTCTTATGAAACTGATTTGACTAAGACCGTCACCCGCTTAGCGAAGCACGGTGCACAGTCGAGTTACGAGCCTTTTATGCAACGAATCATAGATAAGTTTGGCATAGATCGCCTGATGACTTTAGCCTTATTGAAACGCGAAAATACATTAAGAAAGTATCCTGACCCTATAAACTTTACAAGTTTGACATTTAGAGGTCGTAGCCGTTTGATCACAGATATTGTAAACAGGAACAAGAATTCGATCATAGAAGGTTTTGTAACACTTTCATGGCCTGGTTTGGAATCGAATGGCTTAGTCATTCCTGTAAAATATCATTCGAAATATCACGGTGATTTGAAGGACTACTGCAATGGCAATGACACTTCATACACCGTAGTCATCTCGAGGAAATCGGTTAGGATTATTCTGACAAAGGATGGCGATAGATTCTATCCTGATGTTTCTTTGAAAGAAAATGAGATAGAAGGAGCCGATGTTAATGTAAAACATAATAAGGTTCGTTTTGAAAGTGGTCATGAGATAGCTCATAATCATAAACTTGTTCGTGTTACTTTAGAACATGAAAAGAGAACAGATGAGTTGAAAGCGGTTGCTAAAAGACGAGGCGAAATTTATACCTTGGGTAAACGTCGTAAGGCGAAATGTGATGCGCTATCACGCAAATACGACGATTATATTGAACGTGAGGCTGTGGATACATGTAAGACGTTATATGCTCAAGGTAAACGTCATTTTGTATTTGAAAATTTGCAAGGATTGTTTGGTAAAACTTTTGCAACTTCAGATATTTACGACGTGAATCATAATAGGTTGACTAAGGCTATGCATATATCATCTGTGAAGGATATATTTGCACGTATAGCACCTAAGTACGGACTATCTGTTTCGTTGGTGAATCCTGCTTACACTTCGCAAACATGTCCGCGTTGCGGTTGTGTTGACAATGAAAACAGACTAACACAGGAGGACTTTGAATGTATTGAATGTGGTTATAAAGACAATGCTGATAGTGTCGGTGCCTGGAATGCAGGTCATCGAATCAAGAATGCAGTGCTTCGAGATGAGCTATCAGTATTAAATGAAAATAAGACTGGTTTTGAGCCTAAGAAAATGAAATACAAGGAAGTGAAATCAGTCATAAATAAATGCCGACCCATTGTCTGGAATATCCAGACGTAGCGAATGTACGTAGAAATGTGTATATTTGAGGAAACGGTTTTCCAGAGTACAAGTATTGGCGAGGCGTAGTACAAGTACCTGACGGGGCGGGTTACAAATTTTCGTTTGTTTGCGTGAACTGTACTGCGGTTTATTCGAATAAGGATGGAGTATTTTTATATTACGAACGAGATTTTGCACCGGTAAAGAAGCCAGACCTTTGTTTTGATATTCCAATTTCTGAATACGAGAGATTACAAAACCCGTGTTTATTTGTACAGTTAATAAAAGGAACATCATGAGTGAACCAACAGAAGAGATAAAATTGAATTTGTTGTCGTTGGCAGCAGAAATGCAGTTTGTTGTACAGCGGCAAATAGACGAAAACAGTCAAAAAGATGCATTGATAGCTGAGCTGTCGGCGGCGTTGGAAGAGATTTCGATGCTCTGGTGCGCATGGAAATGCGCGGATGAACATCGTGAAGCATACGATAATTGTGTTGTTTGTCAGAATCTTGACAAATATAAACAGTTGATCGCCAAAGCGAAAGGAGAATCCGATGACGAATGAAACGAAACAAGACATCAAGACGCTCATTAAGATTGCGCAAATAGGTCTTGACCAACGGTGCCATGACTGTAGTTATAGAAGAGAAAGTGGACACGATTGTACCGGCTGTCATGTGGATGATCGTAAGCAAACCGTCGAGCGGATTAAACAATCATTTATGATGGCTTTTTACGAAGGAGAATCCAATGAAGAATAAAACGAAACACACATCGGGAAAATGGCACGTTGATGAAAAGTTCCCTCATTGTTATTCGATTTATAACCGCGAAGATGGTGCCCGAAAATCTATAGCATGGTTAGGGCAATCAACAAATAAGAGCAATGAAGAGAACCTTGCCAATGCTCGCCTGATAGCCTGTGCGCCGGAACTGTTGGAGGCATTGGAGGACGTAATAGACTCATGGTGCAAAAAGTATTGCGGTGTGAGAGCATTCATCGCGAAAAAGGAAGGGTGCGGTCAATGTTGGGTGCGAAAACACGTAGAACTTGTAAACAGAGCGAAAGGAGCCAAAGAAGCATGACATTTGAAAATTTGACTGCCGAATATATTATGTCGCAAAAGTGGCATTGTGCGAATGAGGACAACCAATGTGGTATTTACATAAAATACCACTGCGACACATTGGGCAAGACGACTTGCGGCATCCTAGTTCCCAATGCGAACTTCAAGTATCCCGAAGTCTATCAGAGGCTTTGCGAACTGATATGTGAAGAGCATAACAAGCAGGTACAAACGAACAATAAGGGAGAATCATGAACTATTTTAGCGTATGCGATGGCATTGGAGCGGCACATATGGCATTGTTACTAGAACGCATGAATGAAGAACAACTTTAACCCTAACAAAATGAAAATAACAACCACACCAAAATTACGACCATGCCCTTTTTGTGGGAGTGAGAAAATTCAAGTTATTGTAGAGGTCGATAACTGTTCTCGCCTCCAATGCAACGAGTGCGGAATAAATACTAGAAACTTTTTAACGTCCACAAAGGCATCTCACCGATGGAATCGCCGAGTTGCCGAGGAGCCGAAGTGGACGAAATCGCCGCCGACAGAGGAAGGCTGGTATTGGCTCAAAAATGTAAACAATAAACCAAAGATTGTGTATTACAAATTTGGACGAGTTTGTTTCCTCACAGATTCTTGTGTTTTTGGACCGGCATACGAGTATTGGACTGAACATATAGAAGAGTTTGGCGAAAATGTACAATGGTGCAAGATAGACATTCCGGCTCTTCCGGAGAAAGGAGGTGATGACCTATGACAGAACAGAATTTACGGTTACGAAAAATTATAGAGATTATGGACAAGATGCTGACCATCCACATATACAAGAGGTGTACTGGATATTGCCATCCTATGCACGATGGACGTTTTTTGGATTATTGCAAAGATTGTGCGTACTTTGACCTGACAAAAGAACTAAACGAACTGAAAGCGGAGGTAGGAAGGGAAGGCAACTGTCGTGGCATTGTGATTGACCTCGATGAGGTCTGGGGAACAGTAGAAACCAACTAACCGCCCAGAGGGCAGAAAGGAAAAGAACTATGAACATTCGAGAGATTATTTTAGAAAAGATAGACGCCACCGGAGCGGATGGCCTTTACAACTACAGAAAGCGCTGCTGGTGTTGCAGAACGACTTTTGCAGAATCCGGTAGGTTTTGCGGCAATCATGTCTGCATGCTCGCAAAGAAAGTTACCAGGAAAGAATACTGCGAGTTTCATGGTTTCTCCTGCGAAAGATGTAGAAAGAAAGACTGCAAATACAATGACCAAGGCTACATCCCGTTCGAAACGAAAGGAGAAACACAATGAAAATAGGACTTGATTTGGACGGAACAATTACACAACATCCGATGTTTTTTAGCAAGTTGAGCATTGAGTTAGACAAGGTGGGACAACAGGAACTTGAAAATGCAATTGTCAGAGGCGTGGTGGAAGCCTCCATTTTAGTCAATTTGCTCCGATGCCTTG
>Ga0099364_10003711_pt1 | contig 23552 bp, 20 predicted proteins | sample TergutTh196P3_FD_73070 | JGI IMG/M metagenome (GOLD analysis project Ga0099364, IMG submission 73070) | Microcerotermes parvus P3 segment gut microbial communities from Pointe-Noire, Republic of the Congo - Th196 P3 | ecosystem: Host-associated > Arthropoda: Insects > Digestive system > Gut ...
AAGCTTGGTATCGCGCACGGTTCGGGACCGTGAGGCCATGGGTTCAAATCCCATCACTCCGACCAAAACACAAAACCCGCAGACGTTACAACTGCGGGTTCTTTGATAGCCCTCTTTTTTTGTATAACTCGGCTAAGATATCCCTTGTAGCCTAAGATGTCACTTGCTTCAAGCAGAACGCAATTTCAAGCAGAGCGCGAATTAAACTGACACCAAGTGCATCAACGCTTCGCGGTAGCCTTCAAAGCCTTTACCTGCTATCGTTTTACAGCAAGCCTCTGAGGTGTATGATACCTTTCGATACGCCTCGCGTTTTGATATGTCAGATAAATGCACTTCCACGGTCGGCAGACCTACCGCTTTCAGCGCATCGGGAATGGCAATGCTTGTGTGCGTATAAGCCGCAGGGTTAATAATAATGCCGTCGTACTGTCCGTGTGCTTTTTGAATTTCATCTACGATTGCGCCCTCGTGATTGGATTGAAAGCAAACTACCGTCGCACCGATTTCCCGCGCAGAATCCTCAATAAAATCAAGCAGGTCGCTATAGCTTTGCTTGCCGTAAATTTTCGGTTCGCGTATGCCGAGCATATTTATATTCGGCCCGTTAATCACTAAAATGCTTTTCATACTACTCATTTATGCAACACCTCCAATATATCCGCCGCTGTTTGGTCTGTTCCGCGCACCTTGACAGTATACTCTGCCCACTTGCGGTAAAGCGGTATTCGCTTTTCCGCCAACGCTTCAACACCTGTTTGCTGTGAAAGCGGTCTGCCCTCTTGTGAAAGCTCTCCAAGCTCTCTGTCCAAGAAAATGATAAGCCCGTTTTGCCTGATAATACTCCTGTTTGCAGAACGCATTACCACTCCCCCGCCTGTTGCGATAACAAGTCCGTTTTGCTTGCACAGCTCGCGCAAAGCCTCGGTTTCCGATTTGCGAAAAGTGTCCTCTCCATCCTCGTTGAGAATAGCGGGGATTGATTTGCCTGTCGTTTTCTCAACAAGCTCATCTGTGTCCGCAAAAGTGCGCCCCATTTTCTTCGCAAGTACCTTGCCGACACTTGTTTTTCCGCACCCGGGCATCCCAATCAGCACAACATTTCGGGTCAGCCGTTCAATGTCCGTTATGATACTCTCGATTTTTTCACCCGCGACAGGTTCATTGGTAAAAAGCCCCGCTGCCCCCGCCGCTTGTGCGACCAACATGGTAAGCCCATTTACGGCTGTTATGCCGCGCTCCTCCGCTTGCATAACAAGCTGTGTCCGAGCGGGATTGTAGATTAAATCCACAACTGCTTTACATTTGGGAAACATCTCCAAGCCAATGGGCGGCGAATCCTCATTATTCGGATACATTCCGACAGGGGTTGTGTTTATGATGATTTCCGCATCACTATGCCTTGTTATGTTCCCGTAATTATCGGCTCCGCTCCGAGATATGATATGTACATCACCCACACCCAAATCTTCCAGCACAGTACATACTGTAAGTGATGAACCGCCGCTGCCGAGTATCAGCGTTTTTCCCGTGCTGTTAGCCTCAGTTGAGCTAAAATCAACCCTTCCGACAGCACTGCCCTTTTTCACCTCTGCACCGCCCCCTGCACTACCTTCTGCGCCGCTCTCTGCACTACCCTCTGCGCCGCCCCCTGCGCCTATCCCTGCCCTTTTCAGCAAGCACGCAAAGCCAAAATAGTCGGTGTTGTCGCCAAAAAGTCTGCCGTCGGGGGTGCGTATCAGCGTGTTCACAGCTCCGATTCTCTTTGCGTTGTAAGACAAAGAGCGGCAGTAACGCATAACCGTCTGCTTATATGGAATGGTCACATTTAACCCGTCAAATTCGCCGCGCTTGATGAAATCGTCAACTTCATCGGGCGTTTTTTCATACAGCTTGTACTCATAATTACCCAACTTGGAATGTATCAACGGTGAAAAACTGTGCGACAATCGCTCCCCAAGAAGCCCAAAGCGTTTCATCAAACTACCTCCGAGTAGCTTCCCAAATAGTAAAACTCCTCACAAATATCACTCAGCTCCCGCAAGACCTGTTTCAGCGCATCGGAGTAAACGGATGTTTCGATGTCAAAATAGAACATAAACTCAAAATCGCGGTTAGGTATCGGTCGGCTTTCGAGCTTGATGAGGTTTATTCCGTGTATGTAGAAACGCGAAAGAATATGATACAGCGAACCCGGTTTATGCGGCACGGTTAACATAAGACTGGTTTTGTCCGCTCCCGGATAAATGGCAAGATTCTTTGATATACATATAAACCGTGTGTAGTTGTTGTCTTGGTCCTGTACGGAGTCGGCAAGCCGCGAAAGCCCGTATAATGAAGCACAGTTTCCCGACGAAATCGCCGCCACGTCCGTGCGGTCTGATTCTGCGACCATTTTTGCGGCGACCGCAGTATTTTCACAGGTTATCACTTCGTACGCGGGATTGCTCTTTAAGAAATCGGCGCATTGCGCGATTGCTTGCTCGTGAGAGTATACTTTTTTTATCGAGCTTAGTTCTACGCCTTTTTTTGCGAGTAAACAGTGGTCGATTTTTAAGCGAACACTTCTGACAATGGAAAACGGATAACGCATCATTAAGTCATATACCTGATTGATTGACCCTGCTGTGCTGTTTTCCAACGGAAGCATACCATAGGCGCACAATCCGCTGTCTAAGGCGGTAAACACGCTGTCAAATGTCTTGAAATACATGATACTCGGAAGTGAAAACAATTTTTCGACAGCAAGCTGTGAATATGCGCCCTCTGTTCCTTGACAGGCGACTACGGTTCTTTCGGGAAAAACCCACTCTGTTTCTTTTATGGCGTTTTCAATCCTGACGGCAAAATCGGATTGCGGGGTAAGTATACGCTCTTGGTCGGAACGGCTGAGTTCAAATAAAAGTGAGTACAGCGCGGAAACGTAGGCTTGACGGTCTTTATCGACCTTACCCGATATGTCATACAGCTTTTGCCGTTCACGCGCAGGGTCATAAATCGGCAGATTATTCTCTTTTTTGTACAGTGCAATCTCGCCTGTCGTGTCCATACGCTTTTCAAATAAGCGGACAAGCTCCTCGTCAATTTTGTCTATTTGCAGACGTAGTTGTTGTAAATCCATTGCTTTTTTGTTCCTTTTCTGTGTTTATTTTCTGTTTGGATTGCTTCGTCGAATCATCTTGTAGGGGGGTATGCGCTCTTACTGCAAAGGAAATCCGCCGAGCAGCCAAAGGTCAAGTAAAGCTATTGCAGTAACAGCTTCCACGACAGGCAGAGCGCGAGGAACTATGCAGGGGTCGTGCCGTCCTTTGACGGTGATTTTTACCGTCTGGTTAGTTTCGAGGTCAACTGTGTCCTGCTCCTTTGCAATAGAGGGCGTAGGCTTAACAGCAACGCGGAATCGTAACGGCTGACCTGTCGTAATGCCCCCCAGAATACCGAAGGCTGTGCGATTTGACTGCGACCCCCTCATATCCGCGAGTGAAAATCCGTCGTCAAATTCCACCGCTTTGACGGCAGGGATTGAAAAAAGTAAAGCGGACAAACGGCTTTCGACAGAGCCAAAGAAAGGCTCTCCCAAGCCCGTCGGCAAGCCTTCCGCAACACAGGAAATCACACCGCCGACACTATCCCCGTCCGCTTTTGCGTTGATTATCGTTTCGTCACACGGGGGCTTTCCTCCGATTGCCGATGCCTCCGCCGTGATTGTCACACCTTGCAGTAGTTGTTTTGCAAGCGCACCCGCGAAAACCAACGGAGCAGTCAGCCGTCCCGAAAAATGCCCTCCGCCGCGATAGTCGGAAAACCCCTTATACTTAATATGTGCCGTGTAGTCAGCGTGTCCGGGGCGCGGAAGATTTCTTCTGTAATCCCCTGACTGCGTATTAGTGTTGCGAATCATTCCGCAAAGCGGTGCTCCCGTTGTTTTTCCCTCGAACAAACCGCTCACGATTTCTACAGCATCGCTTTCAGTCCGAGCCGTTGCAGTTTCTGATTGCCCAGGTGCGCGGCGCGCCATTTCCTGCGCGACTTTATCCATGTCGGGGGCAAACCCCGTCGGCAGTCCGTCGATGACTACTCCGATTGCAGTACCGTGGGATTCTCCGAAAATCGAGAGCTTAAATTTTTCACCGTATGTATTCATATTGACCTCCCATTGCCTTAAAGTCTTCAAAAAACGCAGGGTAAGATTTCTTCACACATTCCGCTCCGCTTATGGTGACGGACGTTCGGCAACGTGTCGCCGCGATAGCGAGTGCCATTGGTATGCGGTGGTCGTTGCAACCGTCCGCACTCCCGCCCTCTAACGAAGAAATCCCCTGTATTACCAATCCGTCAGTAAGCTCCGTAATCTTCGCTCCAAGTTTATTTAACTCCCTCGTTATCGCGCTTAAACGGTCGCACTCCTTAATGCGAAGCCGCCCCGCATTTATAATGCGGCTTTCGCCTTGCCGAAAAGAGCAAAGCACAGCAAGGACAGGCACGATGTCGGGACATTCCCGAACATCTATTACGCGCTCATCGTTATCTATTATGTCCTGCATAACACGGTCGCCCTGCTTTGTATCGGGATTTAATCCTTTGCACTCAATGTCTGAGCCTAACGCGCCCGCTACACGCCAAAATGCAGCCGCTGACTCATCGCCCTCAACAGTATAATCACATGGTTGATATACTTGCCCTGCGGGTATTAAATATCCGTTTTCTGTGGTTTTAATTTCTATGCCGAAAGCGGACAAAACTTGTATCGTCAGGTCGATATAGGGTTTTGATTCAAGCGGCGATTGCAAAATGATTTCACTAACGCTATCAGAGCGGGCTGTAACAGCGTTTGCACTATTAGAACCACTGCCACCGCCTACACTACCGCCACTGCCTGCACCACCACAACTACCGCCACTGCCTGCACCACCACTACCGCCAATGTCCCCCCCACCGCCAAGCAACGGCAGAGCGAACATCAAGCCCGTTATAAACTGCGAGCTTATATCCCCGCGCAACCGATACTTACCAATTTTTAGCTTTCCGCTCAAAAGATAACCGTTTTCCTGTCTTTTTACATCAAAAAAATCAAAATAAGGGTCAATAGGACGCTCCAATAATCCCTTATACCCCGTAAAAACAGCCTCCGAGTTAAACACAAGCGACAGCGGCATGAGAAAGCGCATGGTTGAGCCCGATTCTCTGCAATGAAAGACACTGCCTGTTTTTAATACATTCAGACAATCCTTCGTAGCGGCTATATCGTCGTTGTCTGCGAGATTTGAAACCGTGCCGCCCGAAAGATAAGCGGCAATCAAAGCCCTGTGCGACAGACTTTTTGAAGGCGGCACAACAACGCTCCCACTCAACAATCCCGGTTTTATGCAGACAGTCATCAGTTATCCCCCAACCCTTTTTGTATCAATGCTTCTAAATCACGCACAGGAATTTCCCTCAGCACACACTTACCAACCCTTTCAGGAAAAACCATCGTTATGCTCCCGCCGTGCCGCTTCTTGTCAGAAAGACACACTTCGGCAAGAGCCTTCGCCTTAAAGGGGGTATTTACAGGCAACTTGTACCGCTTTAGCGTATCTGTCAAATCCTGTAGAGTGTCGCCGCCGCATAATCCCATTGATACAGCGGCGCGTGCGGCAATCACCATACCGACAGCAACGGCGTGACCGTGTGTTACATTGTAATTACTCAGCTTTTCAATCGCATGTCCTACAGTATGACCATAATTCAACAGCTTTCGTTTCCCCTGCTCAAACTCATCCTCATTTACAATATCGCGCTTGATTTCAACAGAGCGGGCAATTGCTTCTTCTAAGTTCTCGCGTATCGGCATATCAAAAAGTCTTTTATCCGCCAACATTCCGTGCTTTATAATCTCGGCGCACCCGTCTTGAAATACTTCCTCGCGGAGTGTGTCGAGTGTAGAAATGTCGCAAAAAACCGCTTCGGGCTGATAAAAAGCCCCTGCCAGATTCTTTCCCGCTTCAAGATTTATACCTGTCTTACCGCCAACCGAAGAATCAACCATAGCGAGTAGTGTTGTCGGGATTTGCACAAATTTAATTCCCCTCATGTAACACGCCGCGGCAAAGCCCGTCAAGTCGCCGACGACCCCGCCGCCCAATGCGGCAATGGTATCATTGCGGGTTATTTTGTGTAAAGCGAGAAAGTTCAAGAGCGATACAAATGTTTCATGGCTTTTTGAGCTTTCACCGTGAGGAAAACTGAAAATCGGCAGATTTGCAAAGTGCTTGCCGTACAGCTTTGCCACATTGTCGTCCGTGACTACTGCGGAAAATCCGCTGATGTCAATGTTTTCCAATAATCCCGTGCCTATGGTTATGTCGTAAACCTTCGACGCGCTGACCGTTATCTTTCTCAACTCAGTTCCCCTTTGATTTTACTGCCCTCTTCAAGCAATTTTTTCAGACAGTCCTCATCCTTTGCTTCAAGCGCGTTTTTGTACTGCGTAAGTGCGTTTATAAATCCGTCTAACTCTTTTATTAAAAAGTCATTGTTCCCGACACAAAGCTCCGCCCACATATCCGAGTTCAGCCGCGCTACACGGGTTAAATCCTTATAACTGCCTGCCGAGTATCCTTTGTGTCCCCGCGCTGTCGGACTTTTGATGTAAGCGTTTGAAACAACGTGCGCCATTTGTGAGCTGAAAGCAATCATTTCATCGTGAATTTCTGCGGTGGAAATAGTCAAATGCGCAAATCCGATGGGGTACAGTATTTCCTCTATGCGCCCGAACAAGGCGGCATCATCATAAACAGGCGGCACTAAAATCATACATGCTCCGTGAAACAGCGTGGGGCGGCTGTTCTTGAACCCCGCATTGTGACTTCCCGCCATGGGATGACCGCCCACAAATGTAAAACCGTGCTTCTCAGCTATCGGGAAACACCGAGAGCAGACATAACGCTTAATGCCGCAGCAGTCAATAACGACTGTGTTTTTTGCGATACTATGTGCGTTATTTTCCATATATGCAACCGCATCGGACGGATTGATTGCAAGAAATATCGCATCACATTTGCCAATCGTTTCATCACAAAGTGTTCCGTCTATTGCGCCGCAAAGCTGTGCGAAGCCCAATATCGCTAAATCGGTGTCAACTCCGTAAACAGTGTGTTCTGCTTTTTTCTTTTTGTAGGCTTTCGCAAGAGAACCTCCGATAAGCCCCATACCGACAATTCCAATAGTCATAGCAAAGACCATTCCTTTCCGACACCAATGAGCGGTGAATAAGTATTTTTATTCAAACGAACACACCTCGCGCACTGTCCGAATTTTTTCTGCGACATCGCTAAACTGCTCAGGTGTCAGCGACTGCGCCCCGTCGCACAACGCATTAACAGGGTCATTATGCACTTCTATCATAAGCCCGCTTGCCCCTGCCGCCACTGCCGCTAACGACATAGGCAGAACATATCGGGCAACCCCCGTCGCGTGGCTTGGGTCAACAACGACAGGCAAGTGAGAAAGCTCACGCAGTACAGGTATAGCCGATAAATCAAGCGTGTTGCGCGTAAATGTTTCAAAGGTGCGGATTCCGCGTTCGCAGAGAATGATATTGCGGTTGCCCCCTGCCATGATGTATTCCGCGCTCATGAGCAGCTCTTGTATTGTGTTGGCAAGTCCCCGCTTGAGCAGTATCGGCTTGCGGGTCATCCCCAACTCTTTGAGCAGTTCAAAGTTCTGCATATTGCGCGCACCTACCTGAATAATATCAATATGCTCAAACATCGGTATATGCACAGCATCCATTATTTCGCTTATGATAGGCATACCCGTCAGTTTTTTGGCTTCAAGTAACATCTCTACGCCCTCGGAGCGCAATCCTTGAAAATCATAAGGTGATGTGCGGGGCTTGAAAACGCCGCCGCGCAAAATTCCCGCACCTGAAGCGCGTACGCTCTGCGCAATGGTGAGTATCTGCTCTGAGGATTCTACCGAGCATGGCCCCGCTATGATTTGAAAATTAGGCCCGCCGATTTTTATATCGCCGATTTCAACAATGGTGTCATCGGGGTGAAATTTCCTGTTGGAGTTCTTGAACGGTTCTGATATTCTTTTAACCGAGTCAATTATCTCCAAGCCTTGCAACAGCTCAATGTCAATCCCGCTTGTATCTCCGATTAGTCCGAGAATTGTGTATTTCTCGCCCTTGGACAAGTGAGCGGTGACTCCCCTGCCCTCTACCCAATTCACAAGGTTTGCTATTTGCTCGTCAGTCGCGCTTTGTTTCAGAACCGCTACCATGTTGTTTTCCTCCTTAGATTGACATATAACGAATAATTATTGATTATTTATCACGACGGATTTTGTAATAACTCAACACATCGCGAACATCCGTGTCGGGGATTAGTTTTTCTCACTTCCTGATTGCTTATAGCCGAATTGCATATCGTCTATTCACAGTCCTCATCTTTCGACTCATAAAAATATTCAATCTCCCGAATCACCTCGCCGATTGGAAGCGATTTGCGGCGAGCCAAGCGTTCCTTCGCCTGTTCTAATATTTCACGAATCTTACGTTCAAATTCGACTTTCGGCGGTAGCTGTGTCCAGTATTCAGCAACGGCGATTCCCTCTTTATCAAGCTCTAAAAGCTCAATTTGCTCCCGACTTGCGGTCGTGCATAGAATGATTCCAATTGGAGGATTTTCATGTTCTTGCCGTTCATATCGGTCAAGCCATTTCAAGTAAAACCGCATTTGCCCCATATACTGAGGTTTGAAGCGACCGATTTTCAATTCTACTGCTATAAGCCGTCGCAATGTCCTGTGAAAAAATAGCAAATCAAGCGTGAAATCATCGCCGTCCATTGTCATACGCTTTTGACGGTCTACAAAAGTAAACCCGTGACCAAATTCAAGAATGAATTTTTCAAGCTCTGTCAATATTGCTTTTTCCAAATCGGCTTCCGCGAAATTGTCTTTTAATCCGAGTACATCAAGCAAATAAGGGTCTTTGAACACATTAAACGGGACGGCGGAAATCTCTGAAATCTGTACGTTTGCTATTTCACGACGTTCAAATGCTTTGCGAGAAATTTGACGGCGTAATTCTTTTGTGCCTAAATGCCGCTGCGCTGAATCCTTGGCGTAGAATAATCTTGCTTCGTCAGATTTTAATGGCAAAATCTCAATAAAATGCGACCAACTTAATTGTGACGCCAGCTCCGTCACAATTTGAAAATCATCGAAATTTTCAGCAAACCGCATCATTCGACGCAAATTGTGAATATCAAACGTCTTGCCGTACTTGACTTGTAATTGTGACGCCAACGTCGCCACAATTCTCTTGCCGTAAGCGGCGCGGCTACCGTCAAGCACTACTGAATTGATGTAATATCCGACTTCCCAATACATCAACGTAACCTCTCGGTTAGCGTATGCTCCGGCGCAGGATTTCCGCGATTCGATAATGTCGGCAACACGCTCAAAAATCTGATTTTCGTCTATCTGACTTTCGTCCTGCACAACAAGCCTGTTTTTCTTTACGCTCATAGCTTCACTCCTATTTGCTCGTCAGTCACTCCTGACCGAACGGGGGGCGCACTTGAACAAGTGAGAGCCGCACCTTTTGTTCATATGCACGTTTACTACATTAACACAAGTTTGATATAATGTAAATTCAGATTTTTTTAGAACACTTTTGAAGTTTATGATATAATCCCGCTAACTGTGCGTGATTTTATCTCAAATAGGGATGCAGATAGAAAGGACAGGTCACAAAAATGAGTTTTATTGAGCTTTTCTTGCTTGCGGTCGGTCTGTCGATGGATGCTTTTGCGGTAAGCATATGCGCCGGACTGGGAATGACAAAAATAACCATTAAAAAGGCATTGACAGTCGGGTTGTATTTCGGCGTATTCCAAGCAGTTATGCCTTTAATCGGTTATCTCACGGCTTCGTTTTTTGCTGAAAAAATTGTTTCGTATGACCATTGGATAGCGTTTGCACTGCTATGCTTTCTCGGAGTGCGAATGATTTTCAGCAGCTTCAAAAAAGAGGGCTGCGCCGATAGAGAGTGTCCTCCCGATAAAGTGTGCGGTGACAGGTCTTGTGAGAGCGGTGAGCATCATGCAAGAAAAGAAACATCTGTAAAGCCAAAAGATATGCTTCCGCTTGCTGTTGCAACGAGTATAGATGCTTTAGCTGTGGGGGTGTCATTTGCTTTTCTGAAAGTCAGACTTGTTCCCGCGATTTCCTTTATCGGTATTATGACCTTTGTGCTGTCAATGCTTGGGGTAAAGATAGGTAATGTATTCGGTTCAAAGTATAAGTCAAAAGCGGAGCTTGCAGGCGGGGTGATATTAGTGCTGATTGGTATGAAAATACTGTTTGAGCATTTGGGTATAATTAGCTTTTGATGGGTTTCTTTCAATTTCCCTATTGACAAGACAATTAACACGCTCTATAATAGGATATGGGGGTATTCCCTATATTGTCCTTATACGACATTAAATTTAAGAGGAGGTTTGCACAATGACACAACACTTGGATTCCGATGCTGTCAAAAAACGTCTAAAACGGATTGAAGGACAGATACGCGGCTTAATTAAAATGGTTGAGGCGGATAAAACCTGTGAGGAAATCCTCATTCAAATCAGCTCGGCGAAATCTGCTTTGCACAAGACGGGACAAGTCATTCTTGAAGGACATCTTAATCATTGTGTAGTAGACGGCATACGCGAGGGCAAAGAGGAAGAAACAATCAAAAAGCTGTCCTCTGCTATTGAGCAGTTCTCCCGCATTGTATAGCTCACTCGGTCATACTTGAATAAGCTCAATCGCCCCTTGCTTGTCGGCGGACAGCTCCCCTCATTCACTCGATTATGACTCACTATTTTTATTATTGGAGATTTAATTGATATGGCACATAATCATGCAAAAAAGCACAATCATTCTGACCACTCGGCTCACTCGCACAGCCATTCGGGTCACTCGAAAGCTCACTCACCCAACTCGAAAGCTCACTCAACCCACTCACACGGCCACTCACACGGCGGTGACGGCAATATCGGATTAGCGTTTTTCCTCAACCTGTCATTCACCATCATTGAGCTCGTCGGGGGCATACTCACAAATAGTATCGCTATCATTTCTGATGCAGTACACGATTTCGGCGACAGCTTATCCCTTGCGCTCGCATGGTACTTCCAAAAAAAGTCAAAAAAAGGGAGTACATATAAATATACCTACGGTTATAAACGCTACTCACTTTTGGGCGCGATTATCACCTCTGTCGTGCTGATAGTCGGCAGTATTTATATTTTGTCCGAAGCGATTCCCCGCCTTATTTCGCCGCAGGAAACGAACGCAATCGGAATGTTTTGGCTTGCTATTCTCGGAATAATCATAAACGGCGCGGCGGTTTTACGCACAAGAAAAGCAAAATCTATCAACGAAAGAGTTGTGTCGCTGCACTTGCTTGAGGACGCGCTTGGTTGGGCTGCCGTTTTGGTGGGCTCAACAGTAATGTACTTTACAGGTCTTACAATAATTGACCCCATCCTATCTATTGCAATTGCTTTCTATGTTTTGTTCAACGTGATAAAAAATATCAAACAGATTTTGCCGATTTTACTGCAAGGCACTCCTGTTGAAATTGATTTGGAACACATTATTGAGGAGTTAAAAGAAATCGAACCAATCAATGACGTACACGACCTGCACATTTGGTCCTTAGACGACAATTACAATGTGCTTACGGCTCATGTATCATTGAAAGAATCCGTGCCAATGGAGCAGTTAGTTGAGCTGAAAAGCAAAATCCGCTCTGTTTTATATGAGGAAGAAGTACACCATGCGACAATAGAGTTTGAAGCACCGAACGAATTATGTGTTTTTGAAAATTGTGTACGGAATTGAAAAACTTTCACGCAAGAAAGAGGTTGAATGAATAGCACATTATGCCCGCAACGCGGCGTAATGTCCCCACCCAACGGGAAAACGAAACGCAAGCAATATAATTTATGTTTCGGAGATAACAGTAATGTTAAAGAAAATTCTAAAACGAACAGGAATAGGACTGGCAATACTTCTCGGCGTTGTTATTTCTTTTCTTTTGATACTTGCGATAGTTCACAAGAAATCGCTTGCCAACGAACGAGAGGAAATAATCCCGAACGGTCAGTTGGTCGTAGTGAACGGGCGTTCGATGCACGTTTACATAGAGGGCGATAACGAAAACGCCCCGCTCTTGATTTTTATGTCAGGCGGCGGAACAGCTGCGCCTGTTTACGATTTTAAGCCGCTATATTCGCTTTTGTCGGACGAGTACAGAATTGCCGTTGTTGAAAAAATCGGATATGGCTATTCGGAAATAGCTGATATTCCAAGAGATATTGACACAATATTGTCGGAAACGAGAGCGGCTTTAGCGGCAGTCGGTGTAAGCAGTCCGTATGTTTTAGTTCCTCATTCTATGTCGGGGCTTGAGGCTTTGCGTTGGGCGCAATTATATCCCGATGAGGTTACGGGAATAATCGGTATTGATATGGCTATTCCTTCTGTTTATATTGATGGCGTTGTGAAAGTGCCACGTTTTCAGCTTGCGCTTCTGTCCGGGTTGGCGAGTGTAGGTATACAACGCTTTCTTCCCGTAAGCGATTTGTCGCTGACAGCAGACGAACATAGACAAGCAAAGCTCCTGTTTTATCGCAACACGCTAAACAAAACATTTAGTAATGAAGCAAAAAGCGTATTGGATAATGCAATTATTGTAAAAGACGGCGGTGTTCCCGATATTCCTATTCTTCTTCTCGTTTCGGACGGTAAGGAACTCAGCGAAAAATGGATAAGCTATCAAGAAGAATTTGCGGAGCAAAGCGGCTCGAAAATCGAGTATTTTGACTGCGGACACTATATTCATCAACACGAGCCTGAACAGATTGCGGATTTACTCCGAGATTTTATGTCAGATGTTTCAGAATAATAGAGTAAGCTCCCCTCCGCTCGGCGGGAAAGCGAAGCGCAAGCAGTAAAATTATATAAAATATTGATTGCAAAACAATAGGCTTATAAAAACGGAGATGAATTATGCTTTTTAGGGAACTTGAAACAGACAGGCTGTTTTTGAAAAACATATCGGCGGAGGACAGAGAGTTTATACTTGCCGTGTTTTCCAATGATGACGTGAATAGATTCCTGTTCGATGCCGAGCCGCTAAACGATATATATGCCGCCGACGAGCTGATTGATTTTTACACACAGGAAGAACCGCGCGGGCATCACCGTTGGGTGCTGGTTAGGAAAGACGACGAGGTTAAGTTAGGCACCTGCGGTTTTCATTGTTGGGATAAAAGGGCAGGTTGTTGCGATGTCGGGTATGACCTTCTTCCCGACTTTTGGGGTCATGGGTATATGTTTGAAGCAATTCGGGCTATTATTGATTTTGCCGCAAACGATATGGACATCAAGCATATCAACGCCTGTATTTATGTTGATAATGAAAAATCTGTAAGCCTTGCGGAAAAATGCGGGTTCGACTTCACAGGTCAAATGAAAGATGAGGTTTTTCGCGGAGAAAAATGCCCGCATAAGATTTTTACTTTGAGTTTTGATTAGCGTGTGATTCTTTTTGAAAAGAATTTTAACGAAATTTATTTCAAACAGGAGTATCTCAATGCCAAAACAACAAACGGGAGAAATGTATATCCTTATGAATGAAATAACCCCTCCCCCACCCTGCGAAAAAACAAACCGTAAGCGGTAAAACTAATACAACGAGGTATTTGAGTATGAACTTAGGAGAACCGATTAAAAAGGGTAACACAGCCGAAATATATCTGCATGACGGAAAGATTGTTAAAGTTTTTAATGACAATCTGCCGAACACAGAAGCGGAATATGAAGCAAATAAACAAAAATATGCTTATTCCTGCGGGTTGCCTGTTCCTTTTGTTTACGAAACGGCAAGTATAAACGGCAGACAAGCTATTATAATGGAACATATAACAGGCAGAACAATAGGCGATATGCTTTTTGATGATATGACGAAAGCATACGAATACATGAATCTGTCCGAAGTAGAAAACAAGAGCAGACTATTCATAAAAGATATTTTATGATAACATAAACACGCTCCCGTTATTTAATAAAAAAATTTTACAAAAACCCTTGACTTTGACACCGTGTCGTACTTTAGGATAAACAAGGAGCGGCGGACGAAAACATTCGGCTTAAACCCAATGACGTTACTTTTAACCACCTACCGCTCCTGAGAAAAAGAAACGAGATTAAAGCGAACTTGCGCCACACCACGCCGCACCGCGCCGCAAAGAAGCGAAAAAGACGTTTGGCGCGAAACATCGCACATCTCGGAAAGGCATGGTTATTAAAATGGAGCTTCAAACAATCAGTCAGGTGTCAAGGGAATATGGAATTTCCACAAGAATGTTGCGTTATTACGAACAAATCGGTTTAATCGAAAGCAAGCGAAAGGACGATTATGCCTATCGGGTTTACGACGAAAACGCCGTCAATTCTCTGCGGCAGATTATCGTTTTACGCAAGCTGAGAGTTCCCGTAAAGCAAATCGTCAGCATACTTAATAATAAGAGCGCGACGGAAACAGTGGCGATTTTCACGCAGAATATCGCCGAGCTTGACGAGGAAATTACTGCGCTTTCAACGGTTAAGTCCCTGCTGATACGTTTCGTGGAGGAATTGCGCGAAAAGGCTGACGTGAACTTGAAATTGCTCGAAGACGATACCGTGTTTTCCGTGATTAACTCTCTTTCTTTTTCTGAAAATTTAATTAAGAAAAAGGAGAAAATGACAATGGAGAACTTAAACAAAGCAAGCGAAGACCTAAAAAAAATGTCGGACAACGACGTGCGGATTATTTATCTGCCGCCAATGACGGTAGCCGCCGCTCGTGCGGAGGGCGAAGAAACCGAGAGCAAGGCTTTTGAGATGATTAAACAATTCGTTGAAAACAGCGGATTGTTAAAACAAAAGCCCGATGCCCGCAGCTTCGGCTTTGACTGCTCCCCCGAATTTCAAGGTATCGGCGTACCCTCAAAGGCATATGAAATGTGGGTATCTGTTCCTGATGATATGGAGATTCCCGCGCCGCTTATAAAACGCAAATTTACGGGCGGGCTGTATGCCGCACACGTTCTGCGCGAATGGGATTTCGAGGACTGGCGGCGACTTGGTCAGTGGGTTGAGGTAAGCGATAAATACGCCAACGACTGGGGTAATCCGAGGGGCGGCTGTGACATCGGCGGAGAGGGAGCAGTCACGGGACAAGGTCTTGAAGAAACGTTGGATTTTTATCATTTCGCCCAAAACCCCGAAACAAAAAACATACAGCTTGACTTGCTGTTCCCGATTAAGGAAAAGTAAGCTGTAATTTGAATCAACGACGGCTGTTCACAGCTTTTTAATGCGTTTAATGTGCGGCACAAGAGCATATCATCAAGAAATTTCCGATTCTTGATGATATGCTGATTTCAGTTTTCTTGCAAAAGTATGTTTTTGTAAACGTTGTAGCGACAATGTTTTTCCAAAAGTATTGACATTTTTAATTTTTCGGATATAATGCTATTATAGTCAAACATTAGCCGAAAAATGAGGTGGCGATATGAAATACATTAAACGAGATATGGAAGATACTTTTTTGCAGGCTTCGGAGCAGTTCAAGGCGGTTTTAGTTACCGGCTCGCGGCAAGTCGGCAAAACGACGATGATGAAAAAACTTATGGAGGGAACAGACAGAAAATACGTGTCCCTTGATGATATGGTTGCTCGTAATTTGGCGAAAACCGACCCAAAAACATTTACAGAAACATACTTACCGCCTGTTTTTATTGACGAGGTGCAATATGCACCCGAACTGTTCAGCTATATTAAAATTCAAGTTGACAACAGACAAAAAAACGGCGATTACTGGCTTTCGGGTTCGCAAATATTTCGTCTTATGCGTGGTGTCAGTGAGAGCTTGGCAGGGCGTGTCGGCTTACTTGACTTGTTTTCGTTGTCGCAAAACGAAATTTTCAATAATAAGCCGTGTGCCCCGCTTAATACGGATTTTGATAATCTCAAAGACAGAGTGAGCAACATTCCCTACACCTCCCCTGTTGATATTTTCACTCGAATTTACAACGGAGGTATGCCGCAGGTTATAGCGGAGGGAACGGATAGCCGTGATAGATTTTACGAAAGTTATATCCGCACATATTTAGAGCGTGATGTCCGCGATTTGTCGGGCGATATTGACGTGCTGAAATTTCATCGTTTTATGGTTGCTGTTGCCGCTCGAACGGCTCAGTTGGTAAACTTCAAAGCGATTGCCGACGATGCGGAAATAGACCAAGTAACCGCAAAGAAGTGGCTCAACGTATTAGAAACCTTGGGACTGATTTTCTATCTGCATCCGTATTCTGACAATCTGCTCAAGCGCACGATAAAGTCGCCGAAGCTCTATTTTTATGATAGCGGTTTGGTCGCCTATTTAGCACGTTGGAGTAGCGTGGAAACCCTAATGAACGGCGCGCAAAGCGGAGCATTGCTTGAAAATTTCGTGGTATCCGAAGTAGCAAAGGGATATTACAATAGCGGAAAGATACCATATTTACATTATTTTAGAGATAAGGACAATAAGGAAATTGATTTGCTGTGGGAGGAAAACGGAACGCTCTATCCGTTGGAAATAAAGAAAACGTCCAACCCCGACATTCGTTTAACGAAAGTGTTTCGCGTGCTTGAAAAAAGCGGCAAAATCTTAGGCAAAGGCGGGATTGTCTGCCTTTACAACGATTTTCAGCCACTTAATAAGGAAAATTCTATTATTCCGATTAGGTGCGTGTAAATCTTTGTCATCGCCGAGCTCGTGTAAACCTTTGTCATCGTCGAGTTCGTGTAAACCTTCCTCACCGCCGAAACTCACCGCGAGGTAGCGTTGCAATATCAGCCCTACAAACGCGGCAGGTGTTTGGTTAAATGCTTTGCCAGCGCGTCGTAGTATTCATCTTCCCGCCTGTTCAGCAAGTCGAATATCTCCGCCTTAAACGCCGCGAGCGTAAACTCGTATGTTATGTGGAGAACCTGCCGCGCATCATCATTATCAAGCAACGTCGGGAGATTGCCGTCGTCAAGGTCGTCGATTGCGGGGATATTCGCTGTATTCTCGGTTATATGATAATACTTCTTCGCTTCTTTCAAATGCTCAAGCGCAACAATGTGTATCCTTCTGAACAAGTCAGGGTTAAAAACTGCCGCTGTGCGCAACGCTTCAAGCCAGTGTGTCCCCGCAGTTTTGAGATGAACTCGGCAATCTGTTTCCCTGTAAATAATCGGAAAAACAGAAAACTTGTCGCTCCCCGAATGAACGCTCAACTTATATCCGTTGTCGAGAGCAATTTTTGCGTGTTTTCGCAGTTCTTTTTCAAACTCGGTCGTGTCGCCGCGATAGTCAATCCCCTTTTGAAATTCACCCGGAAAGCGCGGCGCAAGGCTTGTCACGCAAACGTTCGCCTTTTTCAGCGCGTTGGCTATGAAAATGTGGTCCTCCGCTGATGTGACCGTTTGCGTTTCGTCAACCGAAAGCTCAAAATCAATGTCCGTTCCGCGTATGAACTCGTTGTATATATCAATGGCAAATTCCGCAACAGCCGTCAGTCCGTTCGGTATATGTTCGGAGCAATCGAGGGTTATCATTGTGAAACCGCAGTCTAACGCCATTTTTACTTCTTCACGAGATTTCAAATGGTCCCCGTCAGCACCGTACCCGCTTTTATACCCCTCCTGAAACACAGCCCACACCGCCGCCGCAAGCACATCCTCATATGTCCTGCCCGTCAAAGTCAGCTCACGGATTGACTGTTGCGCGAGTACGGGGAAAATGTTTTTGTCTTTTATCACGCGAAGATGCCCGGGAGATGCCAAGCCAAGCCTGTCACCCAGTCCAATTGTACAGGCGTGTTTTTTATGGCTGACAGGGTTTGTAAACGGAAAAAGCGAGCGAATCACTTTTGAGTTTTCGTTTGTCAGCGGACAGCGTTTGATTGCACTGCCGTAAACGGCATTGCCTTTTGCGACGTTGCCGTCAGTGTCGCCAACGCGCTCCCCTTGCGGCGGACAACCCTTTGCGATGTTGCCACCATTACCGTCAGTATCGCCAACGCGCACCCCTTGCAACAAGTCATAAGCCTCTCCGTCCGAAACAAAAAGATACTTGCCGCCGTTTTCCCTTGCAATAAACATGGTCGAGCTTCCATGCTGTATATATGAGTTTTCATAAATCTCACGCATTATATCACCCCCACGTTTATACGACCTCTCTCCAACTATTCGGCAAAATGTCCTGCGTGTTTCGTATCATGTCCTCAGCAAGCTGGCGACGCTCACCGTCGGAACACTTGCCGCGCAGAAGCGGGTCACGTTCAAACGCTCTCAGAACAGCGTTAAAGTCACAATTGAGAGCTGCTTGCATGACCTCTTTTTGGTTTTCGATATGCGGAGTAAATAAATCACAAATCGCATCGGGCAAGCTGCCTGCCATTACAGGGCGGACATTATCCTTTGAAAAATGCGCGTTAGTTTCAACTACCGTATCCTTCGGCAGATTTTTAATCTGACCCGCAGTATTGGGCAGATTAACATTACTGACAACCTCAGTAAGCCCTACTAACGCTTTAATGAGTAAAATGCCTTCCTCGCCCGACGGTTTGAGCACGATTTCTTCCTCGCCCGACACAAGACGCGCTGTGTGTTTGACTTTCTTTTCTCTGTCCGAAACACGCCAGTCAACGCTTGTCAGAGTAAATCCCCAATTCTCCGCCGTTTCACGATTTTTTAAGTATATTTCACCGGGCATAAACTCTGCTAAATGCCTGTCACCCGCCGCCGCAATGTAACCGTATTTACGGAATAAATCAAACTTTACGCGGTTACTGCAATGAAAGACAGGGTCAAGTCCGGGGTCATACCCTGCCGACAGTCCGCTTTCATAAAACTCATCAGAGTAACGCGCAAAAAGTGACACTAAGTCGCTTTCGCCCCATGTTGCACGGTCAAACCATGTGAAATGGTTCAGCCCTAAAACATTTACATGTATGTCACTCCTGTCTGCTGTTTCTCCCCTATCGCGTTTGAGCATTGCCGCCAAAAGTGCCTGTGTGCCGAACACTTCATGGCAACAGCCAAATGATTTGATTTCGGGAAATGCCTCATAAAGCGCACGCACACACACCGCCATAGGATTTGTGTAGTTGATGACCCAAGCGTTGGGCGAATATTTCTTTATCTGTTCGGCAAAACCGACAAACAGCGGGATTGTTCTGAGTGCGCGTATGACACCGCCCGGTCCCGTCGTGTCCCCGACCGATTGATAAACACTCAGACGTTCGGGAAGGTGAACGTCGCTTCGCATATGCTCAAAATCTCCTGGTAAAATGGATATGACAACAATGTCCGCACCTGTCAATGCTTCTCCTATGGCACTAACAGTAGTGTAACGCCATTTGCCGACAGCGCGGGCATCTGCGGTTATGCGGTTGCCTATTATTTCGTTGCGCTTTGCCGCCTCACAATCAATATCGTATAGGCAGATTTCTCCCCCAAGCTCAGGTTCAAGCGCAAGGTCGGTCATAAATGTCCTCGCCCATGCCATCGAACCTCCGCCGATATACGCAATCTTAATGTTTACCATTACTATTTCTCCTATCCTTTATTTATTATTGATTATAATCGAGTGAGTGAGGGGCGCGTCCGAGCTTGCTCGGACATGACCGAATGAACGAAGATTTCAACGAAGTTATATGACTGCAATTTTCAACTGTCCATGCCGAAACGCTAAAACGAAATACTGCAACAAAGCACGAAAACGAAACACAAAACACTAATACGGCAACGGCGCAATGCCCTCTGCTTCAACCTCCCACATACCGTTATCGGGTAAACAAGAGCCTTTTTTCCCGTATCCCGCAACTAACATAGCGAGCGCGAACAGTAAAGAACCATTGCCGGGTAAATAGAGCGGAAGGTCCTCCCTGCCCTTTTGAAAATTATTGCCGCTGACTGTGTAATAATTTTTCGGGTCGTCCGTAAGCAAAATATCAATGGCATCCTCATACCGCCCCAAACGCATAAACGTCATGGCAATAAGCGCGTAATCCCATCCCCACATACCGCCGCGTTCCCAACACTCAAGCACCTTGTCCGCCGTGCCTGACATGGCGACGGTATTTACACCTGCACACGGAATAAAGCCGTAAGCGTAAAGCATAGACGGGTGGTCCTTGTTAAAATGCGTAAATGTGTCCTTGCAGTTTTGATGAGCTGAGTATAACCCGTCACTCATAGGCAATTTCGCAAGCGAGCCTGAAACCTTCTTCCAACGACCGCAATTCTCGCTTAGAGCCTCCGCCCAACGTATACCTATTTCCAACCCGAAGTGCCAATAACTAAGCTCAAATGTCGGGTTGAGTGTAATTTCGGGCGCATGTTCCTCCTGCGCGGGAATCAGCGGCGGCGGCAGATTATAACATTTGGTATTCTTATCTAAGCTCACAAAGCTGCACATGAATTGAACCGTAGCTTTAACCAACCGCCAATTATCACGCATAAAATTAAACTGCTCGTCAGACGGCTTTGAACGGCAAGCAAGCTCCAGCATATACAGAATATGAACCTGTTGCCAAATCAATAGCGGAGCAATCCACGAAGGGCTGTCTATTCCCTCAAGGCTGACCATTTTCGGCCATCTCGCGCCTTGAAATCCATTATGCGCGGCGTTTTCGCAAGCCTCGCCCAAAACACTTTTATACCATGAAAAACTCTTTTCCAATAGGTCACTATGCCCCCACAGAGGAAACCAACCCGCATGAATAATGTGCATTTCTAAGTGAAACTTTCCGTACCAACTGTTACACGAAAGCCCTGTTTCCTGCGGAGGGGAGCTACCCGCGCACTGCGCGGCTGTGAGATATTGTGAAAGAATTGCCCTGCGCTCCAACTCACGGGCGCGAGGGTCTTTTGCTCTTGAGAAATCGACAGCACCGCCGCTCGTCCAAAACCGCCGCCACCCATTCTCGCTGTCGAGTTTAACACGTTGAAAACCCCCGCACGCGACATCATCGCGCACCTGCCAGCCTGTTGTTGTGCGCATTTGCCAGTTTGTCGCCACCCTAAACAAATCCCCGCACGCAATTTCAATGCTTTCATTGCCCCGCTCACCCGCAAAAAAAGACAACGTAAAAGCACTGCTCCGAAATTCAAACTCATGCCTCCCCACTTGCTCAAATGAATCAGCTCCCCGCAGCAATAGAGAATATCTATCCCTGTCTAAAACCCTGCTGATTCTGACACAGTCGCCGCCGTTTTCGCCGCCATTTTGCCCCGCAACGCCGTTTTCCGACTGTGTGCTGTAAACTGTAAACCGCGAGCTGTGCTTATCCTTCGTATCCCAATTTGATGCGTTTTTTTCATGTGAACCATACGGAAAAAATAAACCAACAGACAGGCGGCGCATACAAGCCGCGCTTGCTTCTATGCAAAATCCAAGCACGTCCGCACTTTTCGCGCAAACCGTCTGAACTCGCACAGATTTCCCGTACACCTTAAACTCGCTGACGAGTACGCCGCTGAAAAGATTCAGTGTCTGACGTATCGCTGAAAGAGCTTGCGGCTTAATCTCCATGCCGTCATAAAGCAGAGCGACACGAGCCAAATTCAAGCGGTGCGGGTTGTGCCTTAAAAAGTGGTAAACCTCCTCGTTCCCCGCCTGCGGGTGAACAGGATATGACAGGTTGCGCCCACCTGTATTGTACTCTGTAAAAACCAAATCCTTCTGTGTGTAATACTTGCCGTCCGCAGGCTCTGTATGCCACCCCCACGCGCTCATTGTACAAAGCGGAAAAATGCCGTAGGTATCATACAGCGATTGAAAGCCCGTGACATCAGCCGTGAAAGCAAATTCACCATTCCCCACGGTCAGCGGGGATTCCGTGTTAATTTCTTTCAATACGGGATTGTGTCTTTTTACTACATTTTCTCTGTCAATCATGGAAACATAATATTAGACTTACCGTCATATTTCAAGAACGCACTTATTTTTGAGGAATATAGTACGATTTTAACGCATTATCGACTGTTATTGTGAGATTCAGGTATGATTTATTGACTTTTTGTTAATAGTTGGTTAATATTAAAATCACAGATAGAAGCGTGTTCACAAAAATAAAGGGAGGTGAATGAAAACGTGCCGATTACGGAGAAAAGATTTCCGATTTCGATACGCTTTTGTGCTTTGCTTGCCGGATTCATCGGCATTGTAGCCTGCTTATTTTTTGACTGGGTGCTTGTCACCAACTCAACTCGCTCCGCGCTTGTTATTGCAGGACAAGGGGAGTTCTTCAATCTGTTTACATTTGCATCTCAACCTGAGAGCGTGGCAATTCAAGCATTTTTAACAGCATTTACGGTATTATCCGTTGCGGCGGTTGTTATGCTCCTCGCTTCTCTCGTTTTACTTCTGATTCGCCGACTTACCATATCCAAGCCGCAAACGATACTGATGAACACAGGATTTAGCATGGTTATGGTGCTCTCTCTTGTATTCATAATTTTTGCCGCAAGCGTTAATGACCCCGCAATACTCAAAACCACGCTCGCGCCGCCCGTAGCGTTCACAATTGCTTTGATTGCCATGATTTGCGCTTCAAAAGGCTCTCGCGATGCGGTAAAGCACGACTGGCAGCTATATATACTGCTGCTCCCCGCCGTTGCGTTGGTATTCGTTTTCACGTACTTACCCATGTACGGCATACAAATTGCGTTCCGCGATTTCAAAGCGGCTTTCGGAATTGCGGGCAGCGAGTGGGTAGGCTGGAAGAATTTCTCCGACTTTTTCGCTTCCTATTATTCATCACGTTTAATCATCAATACGCTGTTACTGAACCTATACGGACTGCTGTGGGCGTTTCCGTTTCCGATAATTATGGCGTTATTCCTCTATCATCTCCCTTGGCAACGGTTCAAGCGTTTTACGCAAACTGTCATATATGCCCCGCATTTTATTTCTCCTGTCGTTCTCGTCGGCATACTCTTTCTGCTCCTCTCCCCTACAACGGGGCTTGTGAACAGGCTGATAGAATCGCTTGGCGGGACATCAATCAGCTTTATGTTGGAAATATCATGGTTTAGAAGTCTTTTTATCGCCAGTGATATATGGCAACATGCAGGGTGGAACACAATTTTATACATAGCGGCACTTACCGCCATTGACCCCGCCCTCTACGAAGCCGCAAAAATCGACGGAGCTACGAAACTGCAAACGATACGCCATATAGACATACCTCACATGATGCCCGTTATCATCATGCTCTTAATCCTCAACTGCGGGGCGATGCTCGCATCAAATACCGACAAGGCTCTGCTCATGCAGACCGACCCCAACATACCCGTATCTGACATCATCGGCGTTTATGTCTATCGAATGGGTATTCGCGGCGGACAGTTCTCATACACAGCCGCAATCAACCTGCTTGTAAATGTCATCAATTTCATTTTGATTTTGACTGTCAACTG
>Ga0099364_10003712_pt1 | contig 23552 bp, 16 predicted proteins | sample TergutTh196P3_FD_73070 | JGI IMG/M metagenome (GOLD analysis project Ga0099364, IMG submission 73070) | Microcerotermes parvus P3 segment gut microbial communities from Pointe-Noire, Republic of the Congo - Th196 P3 | ecosystem: Host-associated > Arthropoda: Insects > Digestive system > Gut ...
ATGTTGGAGCGAAAAACAGACGAGCGTTATGAATCAAAAATAGTATGTTTAGAAGATTTAGTGCCATCGAATCATTTATTGCGGAAGATTGAAAAAGCGGTAGATTTTACTGAGATTTATCCGATGGTAGAGCAATATTACTGCGAAGACAACGGGCGGCCTGCTGTAGACCCGGTGGTATTGGTAAAAATCGTATTGATATGGCATCTATTCGGGATACGCTCACTTAGGCAGACCCTAAAGGAAATCGCAGTGAATCTTGCGTACCGCTGGTTTTTAGGTTTGGGGATAGACAGTCCGGTGCCACATTTCGCAACGGTGAGTTATGCCTTTGCAACCCGATTCCCCAGCGAGTTGAGCGAGCAGATATTCGCGTGGGTGCTGGATGCGGCGGTGGCAAAGAAGTATGTAAAGGCAGAAACAGTATTCATAGACGGGACACACATCAAGGCCAGCGCGAACAAAAACAAGAAACGCAAGGAGCTTGCCGCCGCCACAGCGCGTATATATGATGAACAGCTTCGCGATGAGATGAATACTGACCGGGAAGCACATGGCAAAAAGCCTCTACGGGACAAGGACGACGACGACAAAACCCCGCCGATAAAAGAAGTGACCATATCTACAACAGACCCTGACTGCGGTGTATTCCGCAAAGGGGAGCATGAAGTACAGTTCGCCTATGAATCACATACTGCTTGCGATGAGAACGGATTTGTATTGGGCTATGAGGTAACAGCGGGAAATGTGCATGACAGCAAAGCATTTGATGCGGTTTATGATAAAGTTACAGAGAAATTCCCGGAAATACAGACAGTAACGATGGACAGCGCCTACCGAACACCATGGATATGCAAGCGTGTATTTGACGATGGGCGAAACGCCTCGTTGCCATACAAATGCCCCATGACCAAGAAAGGTTTCTTCAAGAAATACGAATATGTCTATGATGAATACTACGACTGCATCATTTGCCCGAACAATCAGGTTTTGAAATACAGTACCACGAATCGGGAAGGATACCGCGAATACAAAAGCGACCCTAAGATATGCAGAGACTGCCCTTTGCGCTCCCAATGTACAGAAAGCAAGAATTATCAGAAGGTTGTTACCCGGCACGTTTGGGAAGACTTCGTAGAACTGGCCAACCATTTCCGATACACACACGAAGGCAAAGCCAGTTACGAGCGACGAAAAGAGACAATTGAGCGGGTGTTCGCTGATGCGAAAGAGAAACACGCTATGCGCTATACCCACCAAAGAGGCTTGACCCGGGTTAAGAGCTGGGTCGGGCTGAAATTTGCGGCCATGAACCTCAAAAAGCTGGCAATATGGTCGGCGAAACACCCAATTCTTGACTTTTTCTTGCCAACATTACGCCTTTTAGATGCTTTGAACCCCTTGCCACACATTCGGCAAGGGGTTCTTTGACAGGCTGAGCGCTCCTTTGTTTTAAAGCAAAGGGGCGCTCTTTTTTGTATTTAAAGGTGAAAATATGTCTATATGTGCACATATAAGCGGAGCGAGAAAAATGCAGGTAGTTTTGAATTGGGAAAAGGGTATATCGGAGTACCAGTCCGACTTTTCTAACATCCAGATGCAAATCATGTGGATGCACAAAGCATCACAAATGGGGGATATACAAGAGATATGTAGTGGAGGAGGAAAGTGATTACCATATCCCCGTACAACGCTACCGTTGTGTCAAATGTCTGAAGACATCTTCGTATTTGCCGTCATTCTGTTTAAGTAGATTTTACTATTCGACAGACTTTGTGATGAAACTGTTGCGTGCGCAATTCCCTAAAAGCAAGGAGTAAAACTGTGACGGTTTCATACTTTCGCTTTTTTTGCGGCCGTTTCACCGGGATTTCACCCGTCAGCCCGTTTTGAAACGCTTTGCATATCCCGTTTACGGGGCATTCTTCGCATTTCGGCTTTCCGTTCGGAATACAGGCCGTCGCACCAAGCTCCATCAATCCCTTGTTTGTGACGACGGGTTCCAGCGGCGTGGGCAGGTGGAAAAAAGACCGCTCAGACGCCGCGCAAGGGTTTCGGGACAGGTCTATTAACGGCAGCCGTTTAGTTCTTTAAGCATACGCTCATAATACGCCTCTTTCTCTTTCTCATCCATGCCGAGCAGCGGTTTAGCCACGCTTGCCCAAAAATGCGCAAGCGGCTCGGAGGAACGGAGCATTAGCATCAGCTCCGCCGTATTGCTGTCAATCGCTCCTTCGGGGCAGTATTCCAGCAGCTTATCCCAGGCTCCGGGCCTGATGGCGATTTCACCCAATAACGTAGCCCCGGTAATACCGAGGGGATTCCAGCCCTCCGCGGTAAACTCCAGCTCTTGCGCTATACGGCGCGAGGAGGTTCCGATATATATCCGGTACAGGCCGGGCTCGGCCACCCACTGCTTTGTGCGCTCGTCGTAGCTTTGCAGCATCCGCTCGGTCAGGACAAATTCCAATTCCGCGCCCTCGCCCGGCACAAGCCCTATCTTTTTAAACGCCTTTAGCTCTTTACGCGGCTTGGTCAGCGTGGATCTGTCCTGCCCGATATAGATCTGCACGACCTCTTTCCCCGCCATATCGCCGGTGTTTTTTATCTTCACCGTAAGCCTTACTTCGTCCTGGCGGCCCAATCTGAGCGTATGGTTTGACAGGCGCGCGCCGCCGGTTTCAAACGTGGTATACGAAAGCCCGTGACCAAATGGGTATCTTGGCTCTATCTCCTTGTAATCGTAATAGCGATACCCCACAAAAATCCCCTCGCCATACCATGTCTCTTGATTGCGCCCGGGAAAATGGATGCTGCTCGGGCAGTCTGCGTAGCGTTTTGGGAAAGTAACGGGCAGCTTTCCGGATGGGTTGATTTCGCCAAGCAGCGCGTCGGCCGCGGCGCGCCCGCCCTCCATCCCGGGAATGAACACGCACAAGATTGCGTCGGACAAGCCGGCATAATCAGACACGTCCACCGGCCCACACACATTTAGTATCACGATTGTTTTTTTAAGCGCCTGTTTTGCCTTTGCGAGCGCGCCGGTCAGCATGGCCTTGTCTTCCCTCCCGACATCCATCTCCGCCCTGTCAAAGCCTTCCGATCCGATAATTCCCACGGTAATAACTACCGCATCCGTCTCCGGCCGGATATCTTCAAAGGTTACATTCCCGCCGCCGATTTTTTGCACCATGCAGTCATACATGCCGGTGCTCCCGCCGGTTATTACATTTGCGCTGCCCCCGCCGGATTCTATAAATTTTTTACTCTTTTGCCCGAAGAAGCAAACGCTGTCCCTATAGGAAAGCGGCAAGGCGTTATTCTCATTTTTGAGCAGCACCATGCCTTCCTTAACACTGTTGTACGCCGCTTTTCTTGAAACCTCCCTGTCTATGGCGGTATATTTGTGCCCCTTTACGGCGGTTGATTCGGCGAGCACATTGAGATACCTCTCCAAGGACAGGTCGATTTGCGCCTCATCCAGCTCGCCGTCCTTTACAGCCCTCGCCACGCCGTCCACCGGGCGCGGCCCCGGCATATCCACGTCGTTGCCCGCCTTAAGGGCCTTTACCTGATCGTAGGCGGCGCCCCAGTCGCTCACCACAAAGCCTTCAAACCCCCATTCGCCGCGCAAAACGTCGGTAAGCAGCCAGCGGTTTTGCGCACAATACTCCCCGTTTATCGCGTTGTAGGCGCTCATAACCGTTTTGCCGCCGCCTTCCTGCACGCAGGCTTTAAAGCCGGGAAAATAAATCTCCCGCAGCGCGCGTTCCGGTATATGCTCGTTTACAGTGCTGCGGTTCGTTTCTTGGTTATTTGCGGCAAAATGCTTGATGTTCGCCGCAATCCCCTCGGATTGAACTCCTTTCACGAACGCGGGCGCCAGAGACGACACCAGAAACGGGTCCTCCGAGTAGCCTTCGAACAGCCGTCCCCCTAGAGGATCTCTGTGTATGTTCACATTAGGGCCAAGCAATACGTCTATGCCGTAGTAGTCGGCCTCTCTGGCGAGCGCCTTGCCGCATTCATATATACTGTCCGAGTCCCAGCTTGCGCCAAGCAATATCCCCGGCGGGAAACAGCCCGGCAGCAGGCCGCCGGGAAGATACTCCTCCAAGGTCTTATTTACGGCGTCAACCCGTTCCCTTGTTTCGCCGTCCAGTTCTTCAAGCTGCGCGGGGTTTAACAGGCAGGATATGATGCGTACCAGCTCTCCCATATTCTCAGGAGACGGTTTTGACGATGCAAGCTGTATGTCCGTCACCATCTGAATGAAATTGGCCCCCGTTGCACCATCAAGATAATAGACCGGCGGTATGCCGTATTTTTCAAGGGCAGGCGTTTTAAAATGCGAACAGCCCGTCAGAATCGTCAGCTTTTCCTCCACGGTCATTGACGCGATGATTTCCTTTATTGATTGCTTTCCGGTAAATTTCATATGCGTACATCTCCCATACTTTATATTTATCCCCTTTCGCTTACCCCGCACAGTTTTTACTCAAATAGGGATTTGATGAGCGCTGTGCTTTTTTCCACAACCATATCACCGCCCTTCGCATCGCAAGAGCAGGCGTATATCTGTGCGCTGTAGCCACCCGCGTTAATCGCCCTTTGCGTGGGCAGATATCCAAGATAATCGTCTCCGGCAAGCTGCACGTCGATGACCTGCGCCTCCGGGCACGCCATACGAATCCGGTCGGCGTACTCGATGAACAGTTCAAACGGATTTGTAATCAGCGCGATGTCGCCGATACGAACCGCATGGAAATTCGCGGAGCATTCGTTAGGGGCCCGCTCATAATTTTTGACGCGTACCTCGGCCGTCGCATACGCCGTCATTTCCTCAAGTGTGCCTGCCCCGCCTTTCGCCGCGTTCGCAAGATAAGCTTTCGCGTCCTCGTATTCATCTCTTGTTACCGACCACAGCGGCAGAGACTCATACGCGCAAATGTGTTTGTACGCCGCGTCCTGCCCATATAACGCGACGGCTTCATCCGCCGCCCGGACAACCGCCTTGCCGACGCGCCTGCCCATGATAGCCGCGCCGTCCTCGCCGTACATCTTGTTGATAAGCTTTCCGTCGTCAATCATTGTATGCGGAGATAAATCCCCCGCCGAGCGGCTAAGGCCCAGCACGACGACGCCCTCCCCCCATTCCTTTTTAATCACCTCGCGAACGGTCGCCCAATAGTCGGCTGTGACATAACGCGCCATCTCGTCGGCCTGCGCCGGACAGGGAACCGCCGCGATAATACCCGTCAGGCGGCTGTCGGACATGCGGCGCACATAAATCATCTGCATCGGGCCGCCGTCGCGCCCCTCCATTCCCGCAAGCTGAGGCGTGTGCAACGCACCGTACATCTGGCCTGTACCATCCTTGTACGCGACGCGGCGGCTTACACCGGTTATGGTGTAGGAAACCGCCGCTTCAAAACAACTGGGCGCGAGCGAAGACGCCGCGTTAAGCACCGCCTGTTCAACGCCCAGCGCCGCCTGACGGCAGCATTCGTCCGGCGGTATCGCGTTTTTGAGGCTGCCGCTGTTTTCCGTCTCAACCGGAATAAACTCCGGCGAGTCCATAGTGGGTTCCGGGCCGGTATGTATATGGGTGGCCGACAAGATAAGCTGACTGTCCTCAAAGCCGGGCAGCGAAGCGCGCAGCAGGCGTTTTACCTCGTCCGAAAACGATTTTACAATTACGGCAAGGTCACATGCCACCCATATGGTGCGCGCGCTGTCCGATTGTATGACCATAGCGCAGGCCATAAGAGGGTTTCGTATCTCCTCCGTTACGCGGGCCTCCCATTGCCCCGTAAGCGATATAGGCCCTCCCCGCGGTGTAATATCGGCCGACCCAAACCCTGCCCTTGCGTTTCCGCTCATAATAATCAATCTCCTCTTCAATTAAAAGTGGGAACCTTATCCCGAAAATTTTGTTTATCGGCAAATTTAGAAGCTGTGTTCACGGCTTCTTCAACCGGCACAGGAAAAAAAGGCAGATCGCGATTGATATTGCCGAACTTACCGGGGCGGCGAAGCCCATGTGCCACAGCGTTGCGCCCGGCGTCCGGCTGATTATATACGAAAACGGTACGCGCCCAAGAAAAGCCGCGGCTGCCATATGAGCCATGCATATGCCGGTTTTGCCCCGCGCTATAAAATAAGAGTTCAGGCAGGCCGCGGCTGCGGCAAGAATGCAATCAATGGAATAGGTTTGCAGGTATACGGCGGCCGTCTTTGATACCAAGGCGTCGCGCGTGACCAGACCCGTAAAAAATTGCGGCATTAACTGGCAAAACAGGCAAAACAGCGCGCCGCACAGGACGCAGAATATCATTCCCCGAACCGTTGCCTGTGCGGCGCGCTTCGCCTGCCCGGAACCCAGATTCTGCGCCGCTACCACCATTACGGCGGAAGCGACCGACACGGGTATTAAAAATTCAAAGTTTATAATCGTCTCAGTAACGCCTGCCGCTGCGGACGCAAGCAGGCCGCCGGTATTTATAATCGCGACCACTATCAATGAAGACGCGCTGCGCAGCAAATAATAAGCGATCATAGGCAGCCCGGTCTTTGTCATCTCACCCGCCACGGCCCGCCGCGGGCGCAAATCATTCCATGACGGCATAATGCCGCCCCTTAAGCGCCGAAGGCGAAAGATGCTGAATGAAAAGCATATAAAATGAGCCAGCGCGGCAGCCAAAGCCACCCCCGCCACTCTCATCCCGGCATAATTTACCAGCACAATTGCCAGCGCAATGTTGGCAGAGCAGGCGGCAGCCATAAGCAGCATAGGGGTTTTTGCGTCCCCAAAGCCGTTATATATTGCAAAGGTATAAGTATAACCGGCAATGAACGGTATGCCCAGCCCGCAAATCACCAGATAGCCCCTTGCGTCCGCAGCCGCTTCGGGCGGCACCCGCATCAGCGTAATAATAGCACCGCTGCCAAAAACGAGAAGACAAAGAAGCCCCGCCGCCAATAGGAGCATACAAAACGCGCCGTTTCCGATTATTACGCGCATAGCGGCATTATCACCGGCTTTCCCTATCTGGCGGGCAATCATTGCCGTTAAGCTGGTGCAAAAGCCGAAGCACAAGGTCAAAGCCGTGGCAATCACCCGGGCGCCGACGGAGATCGCCGACAGGGCCGCCGCATCGCCATACCGGCCGATTATAATCATACTCGCGGTGACAGCCAGGTTTTCCAGCAGATACGTCAATAAAAACAGAAAGGTCAGCCGCCCGACCGCGCGTCCGATATTTCCCGCAATCAGGTTGTTTTCCAGCGAAGCCCTCATCCCTTGACGGCTCCCATTGTAATCCCCTTGACGAAATAGCGCTGGAAAAACGGGAACAATACCATGACCGGCAGGACGCCCAGCACGGCGATAGCCATACGGATTGATACTCCGGGAATGGAAGCGACGTTCGCGCTGGCTCCGGCCTTGTTGCTGTTGGAAACGAGGAATTGTATATTCTGCAAAATATTGTTTAGTAAAACCTGCAGGCTGAACAGCTTGCTGTCGCTGATGTAATACAGCCCGTTTACCCAGCTGTTCCAATAAGCCAGCATATAAAACATGCCTATCGTCGCGAAAATCGGCTTGCTAAGCGGAAGTATGATAAGGCTGAAGGTTTTCCATGCGCCTGTGCCGTCAATTTCGGCCGCCTCGCAGATTTCTTCCGGGATGCTGTGCTGGTAATAATTTTTGACAAGGATTACGTTAAAGGCGCTTAACAGCAGGTTCGGAAAAATAAGCGCCGCCAGCGTGTTTCTTATGCCGAAAAACTGTGTCCACATAATATAGCTGGGAACCAGCCCGCCGTTGAACAGCATGGTGAAGAATACGAGAAACAGGATAACGTTCCTGTGGCTAAAATCCCTGCGGGACAAAGGGTAAGCCAGCGTCGCCGTCAGTGTAAGGCCAAGCCCGGTGCCGATAACCGTCGTCAAAACCGTAAGGCCGTAGGAACGGATGATTGTTTGCGTGTTGCGCGATATGTAGAGGTAAGCATCGAGGCTGAACTCACCGGGCCAGAACCTGTAGCCGTGGGCGATAAGCGACTGTTCTGAGGAAACGGACGACATAAACAATAATAGAAACGGGGCAAGCACGATTAAAGCCAATAACATCATGGAGATATTGACAATTGTATGGAAGCTCCGTTCCCCATGCTTTAAACGATTCTCCAACAATATCCCTCCTAAGAGCCTGTTTCGTATCTTAAAACAGCGCGCTGTCCGGCTCAAGCTTTCTTACCGCCAGATTGGCGCAAATTACCAGTACAAAGCCCACAAAGGACTGATACAGCCCGGCGGCGGAAGCCATAGGAATGTTTTGCAGCCGCACAAGGCTGGTATACACATAGGTGTCAAGGGTTGAGGTGACGTTGTACAGCATTCCCGAATTCATAGGTATCAGATAAAAAAGCCCGAAATCCGAATGGAATATGCGTCCGATAAACATGAGCTGCAAAATAATTATAGTGGGCTTTAGCATCGGCAGGGTTATGCTTGTTATCTGGCGCCATTTGCCCGCGCCGTCGATTTCGGCGGATTCATACAGCGACCTGTCAATGCCCACAATGACCGACATGTAAATGATGACTTCAACACCCGTATAGCACCAGCAGCTTACAATGGTGAGGATAACCGGCCAGGGGCCGGGCGTTCCGTACCACGATATTTCCGCCATCCCCAGCATTGGCAGAATGGCGTTGTTGAGCAAGCCGTTCTCGCTGCTTAAAAAAGCGAAGGCCAAATAACTGACGATAACCATCGAAACAAGATTCGGAAGCAGCAGAACCGACTGGTAAAGCCGCGCCAGCCTTTTCCGCCGCATCTCGCTGAGAAAAATTGCTATGATAATCCCCAGTATCGTGTAGAGGAAGATAAACACAAGGTTATACAAAACGGTGTTCCGGGTAATAATGAATGCGTCCCTTGTCCGAAACAGGTATTGGAAGTTGTCAAAGCCCACCCAGTCGCTCGCAAATATCCCTGTGGTATAGTTGAGCTTCTTAAAAGCAATGAAGATACCTATCATGGGGATATAGTTATTTATAAGCAGATACAGCAGCCCCGGAAGCATGAACAGATAATAATACAGGTATTTGCCGCGCTTGCTTTTGGCTGTGGTTTTTTTCATTCAGCAAAGCTCCTCGCATGACAAAGGAGGCCTGCGGAACGGATCATACCGCCGCAAGCAGGCCTCCTTTGGATTTTACACGTAACGAAATTTACTCTTTCGACGCCATAAACTCGTCGAGCTGGCGCTGCTTTTCAGCGATAACCGCGTCTATCCCCGCATTCCTGAGCGCCTGTATGAAATTGGGCAGCTCCTTGTCCGGGTCTACCGTGCCGCATTCGAGCGCGTAAACATATTGCGCTATAACATTTGTTACCGCTGTGTATTCCGTAATCACATTATCGGGGAGGAAAGCGAATCCGAACACCTCCGAGTAGGGCGCGCTGTCGTTTTGCGCGACAAGCTTTCTTTTATAATCCGGGTCGTCCGATTCGCTGTCAAACGCGTATGACAGGGCGGTGTCGCCCACGCTCCAGCAGAAAGGCGTTTCCCATCCGGTATTGCCGGCCTCGATACCGTCCGCATAGCGGATGGTGCCATTTTCGTTTTTGACCCAATGCGTTCCCTCCACGCCCCAGTACAGCGTGTTTACCATATCCGCGTCCTTGTAAAGGAGGTTCATCCACTTCATCGCGGCCTCCGGCTTCTGGCTGTGCGGGCTGATAGCCAAGGAATAATAACCGTCGCTGGAGTTGATGACAGGTGCGTTTAACGCAAGAACATACGTATCGTAGGTGACCCGTGACAGGCCGGCGTGCACGATGGGGCCGTCGCTTGACGCCGATGTCTCAGGCATCGTGTAGGAAAATACATGCCCCTCGTAGTACATAAGGCTGCCGCTTTCCATTGTGGTGGCCGCGTCCTTGGGGATATACCCCGCCAGATACCATTCTCGCATCGTTTTTAATAAATCCGCGTATTCCTCGGTCTCATAAATGTTGACCACCTTGGTCCCTTCGGCGCCGGTCAAAACGCCCATAATGTCCAGCCCGGGAATCCCCCCCAGAGGGTCGTAAGCGGGCATCGCTTCGCGGTATACGTTATAGTCGCTGATGATAACGCCGTTCATCTGCGCGATGGGAATCATTTGCGGCTCTTTTTCCTTTATTATTTCAAATATGGCGGCAAGGTCCTTAAAGCTTTTTACCTGTGTCAGGTCTATGCCGTGGGCGTCCGCAATATCCTTCCTGCAAATAAAGGTCGAATAAAACCTTTTGGAACTGTTAAAAGGAACGAAATAATTTTTCCCGTCCATCGGCGCGAAATACAGCAAATCTCCAAGGGCGCTTTTGATATCCGGGCCATATTCGTCAAGCAGGGAATCCAGCGCCATAGCCTGCCCCCGCGAGATGATGCCGGGGAAATCCCAGCCGGGGCTCCATATGTCCATATCCTTGTCGCCGGCCGCCAGCCTCATGCCGATTTGCTCGACATAAGTAGCCGCGTTTATAAATTCGATCGACGCCTCCACCCCTATTTGCTCGCGGCTGATCTCGTTAAGCCGCTCGATGACCAGCGGATAGTCCGGCGATTCTCCATAGGAAAAAGCTGCAAAATTGATATGCTCGATTTCCTGCGGCGTATCGGACGCGGCGGGCGGGCGGTCCCCGGCATTATCCGGCTCCCCGGCTTCCGGTTGGCCGCCGCAGCCGGAAAAGATGCATAGAATCACCATCAGCGATAGCACGGCGGCTAAAAGCTTTTTTATTTTTTGCATAACAATTTTACCCCTCCTGCAATAGAAATTGAATGTTCAGCTACAGTTTAACATTCCACAGCGGCATTTGCATTCAAATATCTGCGTCAAACATTCATTTTTCAGGGGGGCTTTTGCGGTAATCGGACGGGGAGCGGCCCGTCAGCCTGCGGAACACGGTTGAAAAATACGAGCTGGTCTCAAAGCCGCAGGCCATTGACACCTCCTGCACCGAATATCCCCTGCGGAGCAGCGTGGATGCGTATTCCACGCGCCGGCAGTTGATATATTCGGGTATAGTCGCCGAAAAACGTTTCTTAAACAGATGGGACAGATGATCCTCGTTCATATAAAACCGGGCGGCTATATCTTTCCGCCGGAGCTTTTCGCAAAAATGCCCGTCTATATATTCCCGCACCTCGTCAATGACCGTCTTGGCGCGCCGCGCCTCCCGTATCACATCGCACGTGCGGTTTAAGGAAAAACCGACCCATTTCATCATCTCATATATGCTCAGCTCGGCGGAGGCATACAGCTGCCTTGCCGCACCATCGCAAAACAGCCGGTTCCCCTCAATCTGCTCTTGATGGAGCGCGGAATACACCATTTGCATATAATTGAGATGAAATGCCTGCAGCATGGTCCTGTCCAGGCTGCCGCTTTGCCGGCATTGCTCCAGATACGCCTTAATCTGCCCGAACAGCTCGGCGCTGCGCCCGTTTTTAAGCAGGTCCGTCCATTCGGGAGGCAGCCCGGCGGGCGCCGGCGGGCTGCCTTCTTCCTTTGCCCGCCAGCGCAGCACCTCGCCGATACGCGTCACATTTTCCGCTGCCATTTTCTCAAGCCGGCGTCTTATCCCGGGCAGGGCTTCAAGCTTTGCCGGATCGGAATAATACGCGCTTACCCCGCTTTTTGGAGCCGTCCGCTCAAAATATGCCAGAAGCTGCCCCAGCAGCGCCTCGGCCTGGACGTGAAGGGACGGGGGCATCATAATCCACACCTTGTCCTGGACGTCGCGGGAAAACACGGCATACCCTTCATCCCCGTATAATACAATCTCGCGCACGGCATTGCCAAGATAAACCTCGCGCTCCTTTTTGGAAAGCGCGAGCTGCTTGGGAAAGTGGCATAGCGCAAGCAAAAAGGCCTGTTCGGCGTCGAACGCCGGATTGTCCTTGCGCAGCGCTTCCTTAAGCTCTTCGGCCCCGCAGTGTCCGATAAGAAAATCCAGCCACTTTTCCATCCGTTCGGCTTTTCGGATTCTGCGGGAATCATCTTGTAACGACTCCCGGCTGTTTATGCGGTTTGCGGCGCGGCGCAGCGCTTGTTCAACCTGTTCCGGCGGCGATAGTTTCAGGATATATTCCACGCTGCCCAAACGGACGGCCTCCTGCGCGAAAGAAAATTCCGCGTGGTTTGTCAGGAAAATATTCTCCGTCTCGTATCCGTTTTGCCTTACCCATCGCAGCAGGTCTATCCCGTTTTCCCCCGGCGCCTCAATATCGCACAGCATAAGGTCTATGCGCTCCCCCTCAAGGAAAGCCGCTTTCGCCTGCTTAACGGTATACGCCGTCAAAAATTTATCTATCCCAAGCAGCTCCCAGTTTATTGTTTTCAGGAGCATATCCACCGTGCTTTTATCATCGTCAAAAATCAATATTCTCATCGGGCTTCCCTCTTTCCCGCAAGATTGCTGCCGGCAGCGTAACCGTCACTCTGGTGCCTGCAAGCTCGGACGGCTCCACCACAACCCCCGCTTTGTTCCCAAAAAGTATGCCCAAGGTCTGCCGTATATTCCAAATACCGGTGTTCTTTCCCTCACAGGGCTCGAAGTCCGGGTCGTTTAGCTGTTCCAAAGCCTGCGGCGTCAACCCCGCCCCGTCGTCCTCTATGATAATCTCAAGCATCCCTTGCGATACGACCGCGCGGATATATATCGCTATCCGGTCGCGGCTCTCCATCGCGTGCTTGATAATATTCTCGGCAAAGTTATGCAGGGTAAACGGGGGAATTAACGACGGCGCCGCGTCCGGGCTTATATCAAAAAAGTAAGACAGCGTGCCGTTGTAGGATATTTCCTGCATGGACAGGTAGTTTTCCAGATGGGCAAGCTCTTCGCGCAGCGGAACCATATTGATGTTGGAATAAAAACGGTAACGCATGTACCCCGCCAAGTACCGGACAAACCTCTCCATCTGCCCGCCCTGCCCGGTTTTGGCAAGATTGGAAACCGTCGTTAGCGCGTTGAGGAAAAAATGGGGGCGTATCTGCATTTGAAGGTAAGACAACGTAAGCTTCTGCTTCGCAAGGGTTTCTTCATATTCCTTAATCTTATAATCCTTGAGCTGCACGGTCATTTTATCAAAGGCGGAATTAATTTTTAGAAATTCATCGGGAACCTGAACCATCCCGATTCTATGGTCCAGATTCCCGTTTTGAACCTCATTCACCGCCGCTGTAAGCGTATCCAAAGGATGAAGCAGATTCCTTCGGAACAGGTGCAGCATCGCGGGAATCAGCAGAAACGCGCAAGCCGAGATAATAAAGATTATCATCTGCAAGGCGTCAAGGTTTTCTATGATGCTTTTTTCGGGAAATGCCATGTATAAGCGATACCCGCCGGTAGCGGACTGCGCGCCTGTCAGTATATATGGCTGCGGTGCGCCCGACCGGCTGTAAATCCCGTCGGTTAACCGCAGCTCCAGCCCTGTATCTTCGACAAACCGCGCGTTTGTCAGCGGCCTGTCATGCAAATCGGTAAAGACAAACTGCGCTTTGTCGCTGTTGGGAATTGTTTCCAGCGGCTTTCGCAATTCTTCCATATTAACCCATGCCCCAACACAGGCTCCGTTTGAATAAAATGTCCACAATAAATACGCTTCACCGTCAAGCCTGACGCTTTGCCATCTGGGGATTCCCGTATCGCCGCCGTAAAAAATATTCCGCTCCAGATACTCCTGCTGTATTTTCCGCAGCCGGTAAGTGCTGTTTCCTCCGAATACGTAACCATAGTATCCATACCGCTCTACGCAGACGAATAAAGAATCTGCCGCAGTATATTTGCTGATGAGGCTGGCCATATAAGCCTGAAGCTGTATGGCGGCAAATTGCCGGTTATCGGCGTCCGCGCTGTTTAAAAGCCTAAGGTTTTGATTCGTGGCGGCAAACAGGCCAAGCATGTCCGATATTTCCTCAACGCGCGCGTCCGTCAAATTCAAATACAGTGCAATCAAATCAGCGCCCGCCTCTGCGGTACGCCTTTGCGTCAAATGGCTGTAATACACATGATTGAAAATTAAAAATAATAAAAGAGGAATCAAAAACGCTATCGTCAAGGCCATCAACCGCAACCGCACCGAATTGCTCTTCATTTTACCACCCATTTGTCGTGCAAATTCAGAGAAATGAAATAATTATGTTTGACACTATATTTTATGTAATTTATAATAATTATGAAAACCGGTCAAGATTAGGCGGTTGCGTTTATCCCACAAACAAATAGGAATAGGAGCATGCGATATGAAAGGCGCGTATTTTCTGGGGAAGAACTGTTTAGACGTGCGGGAGCAGCCGCCGCCCTCTTTAGGGCCTGATGATTTGCTGATACGCAACCGGGTCTGCGGCGTCTGCGGCACCGACGTTCATATCTTCCGCGGTGAGCCGGGCTCTGCCGATGTTAACCCTCCCGTGGTGCTTGGACATGAATACGCCGGTGTGGTGGAGCAGGCGGGTACACGGGTTACGGCGTTTCGGCCGGGAGATCATGTATCTGTTGATCCCAATATTTACTGCGGCGTATGCCATTTTTGCCGCAACGGCAAAAAGCAATTATGCGAGCGCATGGAAGCCATTGGCGTCACGAGGGACGGCGGTTTTGCGGAGTACAGCGTCATTCCCGCTTCACAGGCGTTTCTTTTGAATCCGTCTTTGGACTTGGAGGCCGGGGCTATGGCAGAACCGCTGGCCTGCTGTATCCATGGCATTGACCGCGCAGATATAAAAACCGGCTGCACGGTATTGGTAATCGGCGGCGGAGCGATCGGCCTGCTAATGGTGCAGCTTGCAAAGCTGTCGGGCGCTTCGCAGGTAATTCTGAGTGAACCTGTCGAAATGCGCCGTCAAGCGGCGCTCGCTCTCGGCTCGGACGGCGTTTTTGACCCGTTGTCCCGTTCACCGGCTGAGCAGCTAAAAACAATGACGGGTAAAGACGGCGCCGATGTTGTAATCGAATGCGTGGGTAAAACATCCGCAATTGAGCAAGCTTTTGAATGCGCCGCAAAAGGCGCGACCATTTTGATTTTCAGCGTGCCGTCTGTAGATGCGTCCTATAACCTTGCCCTGTTTGACGTATTTAAGAAAGAGCTGACAATCAAAGGCTCCTTTGTGAACCCCGACGCCCACGCGCGGGCGGTGGAGCTGCTAAATACCGGGAAAGTCGATACTGCGCCGATCATAACACACCGGTTTGGGCTAGATGAACTGGAACAGGCGATTCAATGCCAGATGAGCGACGAGTCGATTAAAGTGGTTGTGAAGCTTTAAAATCATGTTTTAAGACGAGGGCTTCCGCCCTCCGAGGACGACAACGAAGCGCGGCCGGTGCGGCAGTAGAAAAAATATCATAAGAGCCGACTGGTCACAGCACTAGGATCTGTTGGCAAAAACGGAACGGTTAAACCGTACGGTTTAACCGTTTTGTCAGATGTAGCCGTCCTTAGGTTTCGTCGATAAGCTTTCAATCTTATACTTGTCTTCGCGTATCCTCTCTAAAAGCTCATCCTGTGAGCTTGTGTTTTGCACCTCATACCCGCATCTTATACAATGAAATCCATAAGTCATCCTCATGACGCCGCGCAGCTTCCGCTCTTCCATCTGCACGGCGCCGTCGCGGCCGCAAGCAGGGCATCTCGGCTTTTTCAGCATGATAATCCCTCCACAATGATTGATAACCTTAGAACCCATCTTCAATACGAAAAGCACCACCTCAGCGGCGATTTTTCCGCATTGCGTCGTTAAATTTTCTTGCAATGCACAAAGCATTACTTCAAAAATTTGCCTAACACTGCGAAATAATCGCTTCGCTGCGTCGGCACTTTTCGTTATTGAAGATAGGTTCTTATGCTTAATTTATATAATTATAATATATATTTTATTAAAACCTGTCAATGAAATAAATTTCGTAAGCCGCAAAAAAATCATGAAAAATTTGGATTTTTCTGTTATAATAATATAAAAGCTTAAATTAAACATCAACAATGTTTTAAAACGGAGGAACGGGTTTAGTGAAAAAAGGAAATCGAAAGCTTACCTTAATCATTGCTATCGTGCTGGTTATAGCCGCGGTATTTCAGAATCTTATCCGCTTCATCACGGATCTGCTTTGGTTCTTTGAGGTAGGATATGAGGCCGTATTCTTAACAAAGCTTGCAACACAGCTTATAATCGGAATCCCGTTGTTTCTCATTGTCGGCGCTCTTGGATTTTTGTATTTGCTGGCAATCAAAAAAGGGTATTATAAAAGCGTCAGGCTATCGGTCGTCGACAAGGCGGCGGATAAAAAATCAAACCTTATCGCGCTCGGGCTGTCTTTGGCATTCGCGGGGATTGTCACGTATTTCGTCATTAACGTTACATGGTTTGATGCGCTGCAGTTTATAAACGGCACAAGCTTCGGCATACAGGACCCGCTGTTTCATAACGATATCTCGTTTTATGTGTTCAGGTTAAGGCTGATTGAACAGATAAGCGGCATCGCCGTCGGAGTGATCATCGGGCTTTTGATACTCACGGCTATTTACTACGCGATACTGGCCATATTCAAAAAGCCGCCTGTGATTATCCTTGAGGACAGCGAAGACGGAGACGACGGCGAAGACGGCGATGATAACTTCGGCGGAAGATTCAGGGTCGTTGAGGGCGGCAAGAATTTCGGGGGATTCGGCCCGCTCGGCGAGTTTATGGAAGAACTCCAGCAAGCTTTCGGCGGCGGTGGCGGTCCTCAGCACACGAGGCCGTCTGCTCCGCAAAAGCCGATGGGGGACACGTTCGGTGAGCTTTGGGGCATCGCGTCAAAGCAGGTAACCGTGCTTGGCGTTTTGTTTTTCCTGATTATAGGCGTCAACTTCTTTTTAAGCCAGTTTAACCTTTTGTATTCGACCGGCGGCGTTTTATACGGCGCGGGATACACGGACGTCAACGTCACGCTTTTGATGTACAGGATCTTAGCGGCGCTGTCGGTTTTAGGCGCTGTCGGCTTTGCAGTTGGAATGAAAAATAAAAAGATCAAGACGATCCTTTTTGCGCCGGCTTTAATGGTCGCTGTCGGAATCATCGGCGCGGGCGCTGCGTTCGTCGTGCAGAACTATGTCGTATCGTCCGATGAAATCAACATGGAGAGCAGATACCTTGAAAGAAATATCCGGTTTACGCAAAACGCGTACAAGCTAAACAATGTGAATATCAGGGATTTCCCCGTTTCCAACACATTGACGCGCGGGGATATCGACAACAACTATGAGACGATCTCAAACATCCGCATCAACGACTACGACCCCGTGAGAAGATTTTACAACAACGTGCAGACCATCAGGCCGTATTATACGTTTACCGACGTTTCGGTCGACCGGTACATGATAAACGGGGATTACACGCAGGTTTACATCGCTGCAAGGGAAATCGACGACACCCAGCGCTCCCCAATCCCGCAGACATTCTTAAACCGTCATATCAAGTATACACACGGTTACGGGATTACTTTGTCGAGGGTTGACAAAATATCCTCAAGCGGATTGCCCGAGATGCTGATTCGGAATATCCCGCCCGAATCAGACGTTGAGGAGATCACAATCTCAAGGCCCGAGGGCAGGCCGGAAATCTATTTCGGACAGGTAACGCATGACTTTATTTTAGTGAACACAACCGAGCCGGGGTTTGATTATCCCATCGGCGGAAGCGACGACGGCCGCAACGCGGAGGTATTACGCTACGAGGGCGACGCAGGAATCAGGCTCAATTTCATAAACCGCGTGCTGTTTGCAATCCGCGAGAGAAACTTGAGGATTCTTGTTTCGGGCGCGTTGACAAACGAATCTAAAATCGTTATAAACCGCAACATCATGCAGCGTGTGCATACAATCATGCCGTATCTTTCATACGACAACGAGCCGTATATGGTCACGGTGGACGGCAGGCTCTTCTGGATCATCGACGCTTATACCGTCAGCGGAAGCTACCCTTACTCCGAGCCGTATGACAGGCGAAACGTAAACTATATAAGAAACTCCGTAAAGGTCGCAATCGACGCGTTTAACGGGACTGTCAACTACTATATCGTAGACCCGGACGACCCGATAGCCGCCACGTACAAGAACATTTTCCCTACTCTTTTCAAGGACATCGGGCAGATGGACGAAATGAGCCCGAACCTGAAAAAGCATATCAGATACCCGAATTTGATGCTCAATATTCAGGCGAATATGTACCGGCGCTACCACATGAACGACGTCACAATGTTCTACCAGAACGAGGATTTGTGGGACATCGCAACGGAAAGCTACGGCTCAACAGAGCAGCAAATGGTGCCGAACTACTATATTATGAAGCTTCCGGGCGAGCAGCGGGCGGAGTTCGTGAACACAATCCCCTTCACGCCGAGGGACAGGCGCAACCTGTCAGCGCTTTTCGTCGCAAGGAACGACGGGGAGCATTACGGCGAGCTGATTTTGTTCCAGCTTCCGAAGGGCAGGCAGATTCCCGGGCCCATGCAGGTTGACGCGCAAATTGAGCAGGACGGCCAAATCTCTCAGGACATCGCGTTGTGGAGCCAGTCGGGCTCGATTGTAAACCGCGGCAACATGTTTGTAATCCCGATTGAGAATTCATTCTTATATGTAAAGCCGATCTATCTTGAGGCGGAGGCCGGCAGCATACCGGAAGTAAGGCGGGTCGTGGTGGCATACGGAGTGCCCGACGGCGACGGCGTCAGGATCGCGTACCAGCCGACCCTTGAGGAAGCGCTGAAAGAGCTGTTTGGCGCTTCAGACGGGGCGCTCCCCGAAACAGCGCAGCCTGGGGAAAGCGGGCAGCCGTCGCACGGCGACGTGCCGCGGGACATATCGGAGCTGATAGACCTTGCGGCACAGGCTTTCGATAACGCGCAGGCCGCGCAAAGAAACGGCAATTGGGCGGCATACGGGCAATATCTGGGGCAGCTTGAGCTTTACCTTAACCAATTGCAGTCGATTCAATAATAAATGCTAAAAGCTCCCGGTTCATAACCGGGAGCTTTTCTTATTAACAAGGATTTTTTCTGCCGCATACAATGAAATCAGAAAAAATAAGTGCGGGAGAGGAATCTATGGGATGGTTTTTTGAGTTGAACCCTGTTTTACAAGGCTTGTACGCAACACTTTTTACATATTTTGTAACGGCTCTTGGGGCCTCGACAGTTTTCTTTTTTAAGTCGATGAACCAAAAGGCGCTTGATATGATGCTGGGATTTGCAGCAGGCGTTATGATCGCGGCGTCATTCTGGTCGCTTTTGGCCCCGGCAATCGAGCTGTCGGCGGAGCTTGGCGGCAACGCGTGGTTCATGGCGGTCACGGGATTTTTGTTCGGCGGAGTTTTCGTCATCGGCTCCGATGTTGTGCTGTCAAGGGCCGGGTTTATACAGGAAAAGGGTGCGACGCTCAAGCGTTCCATCTTGCTTACGTCTTCCGTCACGCTACACAACATACCGGAGGGGCTCGCCGTAGGCGTTGCGTTCGGCAGTGTGGCGGCAGGCGTTGAGGGCGCGTCAATATTCGGCGCGATGATGCTTGCTTTCGGAATCGGGATTCAAAATTTCCCTGAAGGCGTATGCGTTGCAATGCCTCTTCGCAGGGACGGTTACACGCGCGCGAAAAGTTTTTTTATCGGGCAGGCTTCAGGCGTGGTCGAACCGGTTTCGGGCGTTTTAGGAGTTTTGTTCGCGCTTGCGGTGCGCTCCGCTTTGCCGTTTGTCTTATCGCTTTCGGCGGGAGCCATGATTGCTGTGGTGTGTTCGGAGCTGATCCCGGAATCGTTTAAGGACAATAAAATCATCGCGGCAATCGGCGTGCTTTTTGGTTTTGCGGTCATGATGGCGCTGGATGTGGCGTTAGGATAACAAAAAGGTTCAAATAAAAACATTGACTATCGTATGTTGTAAGATATAATAAGTATAAATACTTCAAAATTGCGGTGGAATTGTTAAAAAAGTTTTTATGTTTGTATTGGGTGGTAGAAAATGTCCATGTCAATATCGAAAACAGAAATTGAAAACAGTCTAATAAGATTAGGCGTAAAGCCGGGAATGATGTTAGAGGTTCATTGCTCCCTCAGCAGTTTTGGTCATGTTGATGGAGGGGCTTTAACGATAATAAATACATTAAAAAATCTTGTCGGCACGAATGGGGCTATTCTTATGCCGTCATTTAAGGATTCGCCCAATCTTCCTCTTAATGAAACCGACAAAAGATTAGGGTTAACATTAAAAATTAAACTTCTAAAAGGCGATGAAGAAAGAACCGGCATGGGCATCGTTTCAGACACATTCAGAAAAATGCCTGACGTTATTACGGGTGAAGGTCAGTTCCGCGTTTCCGCATGGGGTAAAGACGCTGAAAAACACGCCGCCGATTGGTTTAATCATCTAATAGACTCTGACGGCTATGCTTTATTGTTGGGTGTGGATATTTACAAAATGTCTTCCATGCACCGTGCCGAAGATTGCTTGCCTGATGAAATAAAACGTAAGTTTGCACCGCCGGAGGATGCAAAAAAAATATATCCTGAGACAGAGTGGTTTATTGAGGCTTGGCTGCCGAAAACAAATCCTTGGCATATTATTCAAAACAGAGCGTATGAAAATGGTTATATTAACGATACCATGATAGGAAATGCGAAATGCATGTTGGTACAGGTCAAAAATACTGTTGCGCTTTACAGACAAGCTTTGAAGGAGCAACCGTTTGAATTGTATGGATTAGCGTAGAAAATATATAATATCCGCAGACGGAGAAGCGCCGGCTTTAAGCCGGCGCTTCTCCTTTTTCCGTATCGTCGCTTTTTGCGGATTCTTTAAGAGGATCCGTTATTTTTTCGGCGTTAAGACTTACGACACGGCGTTCATCCATTTCGTTCACGATGAACCGGTACCCGTGTATTTCTACGCCCGGATGCTCGCCGTCAGACGGGATGCGCCCCAGCAAATCGATGACATATCCGCCGATTGTATCGAAGTCCGCCGTATCCGAAAGCTTTAGCCTGAAGTACTTGTCGATGTCTTCAAGCGAGGTCAGGCCGTCGACAAGGTACATGTTTTCCGAGATCATGGAGATATCCTCGTCTTCCTCCACGTCATATTCATCCTCGATGCTGCCGACTATAAACTCGAGCAAATCCTCCATTGTCACAAGCCCCGAGGTCCCGCCGTATTCGTCCACGATGATCGCCATGTGGATTTTTTTCGCTTTAAACTCGCTTAAAGCGGCCATACAGGTATGGGACTCCAGAATGTATAGCGGTTCGCGGATATAATTTTGAAGGGAAAAATCTTCGTCTGTACCGCCCGACTTCTTAAGCGCCAGCAAATCCTTGACGTATAATATACCGACTACCTGGTCAACGCTGTTTTCCTCGCATACCGGAATTCGGGAATATCCTGTTTTCAACGCCGTTTCAATGATTTCCATAAGCGGTGCGTCCAGCCGCAGGTGTACGATTTCAGTGCGGTGCGTCATGATGTCCTCAACCGTGGAGTCGTCAAGCTCAAAGATATTGTTGATCATTTCTTTTTCGCTTTCCTCAATGCTGCCGCGTTCCCCGCCCTCGTCTAGGAGAAGCCTAATTTCCTCCTCCGTTACCTCGGCGGGCTCGCTGTCGGGGTCGATTCCGAAAAGGCGCAGGATAAGCCCTGAAAAAAACGAAAACAGCGCTGCAAGCGGGCGGAACAGAAAGGAGAGAAACCCAAGCGCATAAGCCGACGAAAACGCGATCTTTTCATAATAGTGGACGGCGATTTTCCGCGGCACCATATAGCCGAGCACGATTGAGAAAACTAAGTAAACCAGCGTTACAAGCACAAAAGAAAAAACAAAGGCTGCACTGTGCGGCATGATGCTCCCAAGCGTTTTAGTATACCGGGGAAGAAAAACGCCCGTGACAATCACAGCCATGAAAAAGCTTGAAAGAACAAGGCCAATCCTGATGGTCGCCGTGAATTTTGACGGGGACTGAACAAGCCGCAAAATCATGCCGGCTTTTTTGTCGCCGTCCTCCGCCATTTTTTCAAGCTTTTTGTCGCTTAACGCAACCGCGGAAACTTCACACATGGTAAAAAACGCATAGATAAAAGCAAATAAGAACAAACGCATCATGCTAACCAATAAACTACTGTCGGATTCCATATACATCTCCCTTTTACAGACAACTAACTTGAAAAGCGGCTAGAAATTTACGAGGGGTTTATTCATCGGGCAAGGCTGGCGACACAGACGGACTTTCGCCAGGCAAGGAGGATGTGAAAAACATGAAGACAAGCTCATGCACAATTCACACAATCTCGAAGCGATTACGCAGTCCGGCGGATAAAGCACCATAAAGGCCGGTTGTTTTTAAGTTTGGACTATATGTTACGACGGCATGCTAATCAGCTATATCATATTATATTTCTGCTAAGATTGTCAACTGCTGCTATATGTTCATAATTATGCAAAACCCGGTAATATATGATGAATTGACAAGATTTAAAAAACATAGTAAAATAAATGGGCAAATGCCTCCATAGTTAAATGGATATAACAAGCCCCTCCTAAGGGCTAATTGCAGGTTCGATTCCTGCTGGGGGTGCCAAGCATTTCCTCAAAGACAAGATTAAAGCTCATTAACATGCGGTTAATGAGCCTTGTTTTTTAAATTGCCCTGTTGGGGGTTTAAAGGTTGCCGGATAGAATCGCGGTCTGTCTATCTTCTGCGCCTGGGAAGCATCAAATCCTAAACTGTTTAAATTATCCGCTATTGCTCCCGGCCAAGTTCCCCACTTTCCGTCCCTAATCAACCCGTACTTTTCAAGGTCTCTTATGATGTCAGCCGCGTTCTCACTCATCGCCATAATCACTCACTTTTCAAAAACAATTGTTTTAATGCCCGTTCGCTCTTGCCAGTGCGGGACTAGGTTATAGCGGAGTTTATTGCCTCTAACCCTGTAATAACCATAATAGTAAGCATCTTTATAAGAATCGACATAATTCAAACCATCCTCTGAATAATAAAGCGATGCGTTATAAATACTGAATGCCTTCGCCGAACTAGAAAAAATAATAACAATATCTGTACTTTCTCCATCTTTTATGTATGTACCGGGAAACGGATCGGAAACCCAAATTTCCGGATCAAAATAAAGAGTTATATTAGGTTCTTCGCTCTGCCACACACCATATGGCAGTTCTCCGCGTGTGTTGCACGCACTAGTAAGAATTAAAAATGCCAAAAGAAAAACTATTTTTTTCATAACATTCACCGTTTTACCGTAGTCCATGATATTACATCACGGTTATGCAGTTTCAACCATTCGTCTACCGATGTTACCGGTTCTGAAGCTTTACTATCATTATAAATCTTATACTGGTCGCCATCCTTTTCAATCGTAACATAATGCGCGCCATCGTTAAAAAAGTCTGGATGACTATACATAAGAATACCGATATTTCCATCTGTAAGTGTTTTATCAAGATTATTAGGCGCATT
>Ga0099364_10003713_pt1 | contig 23543 bp, 21 predicted proteins | sample TergutTh196P3_FD_73070 | JGI IMG/M metagenome (GOLD analysis project Ga0099364, IMG submission 73070) | Microcerotermes parvus P3 segment gut microbial communities from Pointe-Noire, Republic of the Congo - Th196 P3 | ecosystem: Host-associated > Arthropoda: Insects > Digestive system > Gut ...
GCGTGCATGGGAATGGCCCATAAACATAATATCGCATTTATTCTGTAAAATGCTCATGATCCTTGCCCTTTCATTTGTGTCTGTCAATTGCTGATAATAACCAAAAAGATTGGAATGGGTAAAAACAAATCCCCTGCCCTTTAAGCCTTTTAATTCGTTTTCCAGCCAGTCTAACTGTTCTTTTCCAAAAAAGGCATTTGCGCTGTCCAGTATAAAGAGGGTGGCTGTATCTCCGTTGATCTTATAAGAAGTGGAGCCGATTAAATTTTTCCAGTTATCCCAATTTCTAAAATAAATATCGTGGTTTCCAATTACAGGATAGCAGGGAACCCCAAAAGAACGGGCAATTCTTAAAAATTCTTTAAGGTCATCTTCTTCCCCGTTCTGTGTAATATCCCCTAAAACTACAACAAATTTAATTTTCCCATTACTCTCATCAATTACGGTTTTTAATTTTTCAAACCCAAAGGAATCTTTATCTTTTATATGCGTGTCTGCCAGCACAATGAATGAAAAATCAGTCCCAAAAGAAAGATCCCTGTCGGCATTTTCCAAAAACTTAAAATTGTTTTTTTCCTTAAGCCTTATATCAAGATCGCTTGACGCAAACAAGCCAAGAATATCAACACAGGAACCTGCGGTTAAACAGATAAAAACAAAAAGTACAAAAATATAATTTATTTTTTTAATTACCATGTAAATTTTACTCCCGCCCTAAGGGCTATTCCGTAAAAATTTGCTGCAAGGGCAATGCTTCCGCTTTGCAATAATTCTATTTCGTTTATTAATGACAAAAGACTGTTTAGCCTTATATCAGAATAAAAGCAAAGAGAATAAGAGGAAAGGTTTTCTGCATAAAAATCGCCAAAATTGGCAACGCGGACGCCTATGCGAAGGGTTTCATTGTTAATAAAATTTCCATAAACATAATAGGAAAACGCAGGTTCAAATATGGGTTTTTCCCCGAAAAAAGAATTTAACCTGAAACTGCAGCCTATTGCAATGCCCCAATATTTATCATGCCAGAAAATAAAAGGAAGTATTGAGTGCCTGTTGATACTGTATTGAGGCTGCCCGTTGTAAATATAGCTTAAGGCCGTTCCTAAAGGCTTACTCTTTAATATGCCAAAACTGCCATTGGCAAAGGTGCTTATTTTTGTAATGTTTTGCTCAAATTCAAGAGAAAAACCGCTTTTAAATGAAAGCCTTTTATTAAGTTCAATCCTTCCAACCGCGTTTATGTCGCCGTGAAATTTAAACACGCGGTTATACTCTCCCTTTAAGCCAGCTTGCACATCTTTTGCAGTAATTGTTATATCTGCCGGATAAATATTTTGAGTTAAAAAAAATAAAAGAAAAATTATAAAATTTTTAATACCAGTTTAATCCCCCTCTGCCGGATACGGATTGTTTTTAATGCCGGCAAGGCGAACCATGGCCTCGTGGCAGTCCTTTCGCAGTTTTTGAACCGCTTCCTTGCGGGAGAGGCTTTTATCAATCAGAACAGGCTCGCCTATATTCAAGGTGATCATAGGAATATTTTTTTTTCGTAAATAATTTACTATTGTATACGGAAAATGAGGTTTGCGGTATGAATATGCAAGAGGAACGACCGGCAGATTATAACGGTATGCCATGCTGAAAACACCTTTTTTAAAGGGCCTTATAAAGTGGTAATAATCAAAGCGCGAACTTTCGGGATAGGCGTGTATCCATTTTTTCATGGCGACCACTTCATCAAACGCTTGGTTAAAGAGCTTCATTAATTGTATGCTGTCAGGAATGGGAATCCCGCCTGTAAGCTGTATGAGAATTTTATCGGGGCTGTTAAGTATCTCTTTCCAGATAGGAAAATACATTCTGCGGTAACGCAAAGCCAAGGCAACAAAAGGAAAATCCCAGCGGTGTACATGGTTGGAAATTGTCATGGCGCCGTTTTTTAACAGTTTTTTGTGTTTGCGAAGGTTTTTTTTGCCTATTACTTTAAATCCATAACGAAAAAAGCATAATATTGTCATTATAAGATGAATCATAACAAAATATGCAAAGAGCCTTTTAAGTTTAAAAGAAATAGATTTATTTAAAAACGGATAGTTTTCATCAATTTTAATATCATGAACTGTTCTCATTTCGACCATACGGCCGTCGGGCTTGTCGGGATAAACAAGGCCAAGTTCCGGAATATAAGGTTCGTGTTCTTTCATTTAAATAACCCCGGTAAAAATGTTGAAAGGGCTGGAATGTATGTTACCAGCAATACTACGGCAATTTGTACTGCAAGAAACGGCAGCACATAACGGCATATTTTGGAAAAGGGCTGTTCAAAACGGTAGCTTCCAAGAAACAGGTTTAGCCCTACAGGCGGGGTTATAAAACCCGCACCCAGATTTATAAGGAAAATTACCCCCAGATGGATTGGATCAATATCATAAACACCAATCATGGGGGATATAAGCGGAAGTATAATCATAATGGCCGAGAAAATATCCATGATGCATCCCACCAAAAGCAGCGCGAGATTAAGAAGCAAAAGGAAAACATATTTGGACTGAATTGTTTCCTTAATCCAATCTGTAAATACTTCAGGTATTCTGGCATCTACAATGGCAAAAGATAGGGCGTTAGCCAAAGCAATTACGCATAATAGCCCGCCGATTATGGGTATAGCTTTAAGGAAAATTTTATGCAGTTCCTTTATTTTTATGTCGCGGTGAATAAAAACTTCGACAATTAATACATAGATTACGCAAATAGCGCTTATCTCGTGAAGTAAAAATATTCCGCCAAAGTAACCCAGCATAAGAAAAACCGGCAAAAGCAATTCCAAAGCCGATTCTTTAAGAGAAGAGAAAATATTTTTTATGCTGAAGGGATCCGTTTGGATTTTTGTTTTTCTTGTAAGAAACATTCCCACTGCAATCATCGCAACAACCATAATTATCCCGGGAATCAAAGCCCCGTAGAACATATGCATTGTATTTTCCCGCATCCTGACCCCGGTTAGCAGAATGGGAAGGCTTGGAGGAAACAAAAGCCCTATCGCGCCTACCGAAGTTAAAAGCCCGATGGCTGTTTTTTTGGAATAACCGGAATTTCCCGTTAAAACAGTTAAAAGAATGCCCCCTAGCGCTAAAATTGTAACGCCCGATGCGCCGGTAAAAGAAGTAAAAAAAGTACATAACACTACAGTGGCAATTATTACCCCTCCGTGGAACTTACCGAATATGCTTCTAAAAAACCGCACCAGCCTGTACCCTGCCTTGCTTTCCGAAAGAATAAAACCTGCAAGGGTAAACAGGGGAATGGCAATCATATTTAATTCTTCTGTAAGGAAGGCAAAAACTTTATTTGTTACAGTTTCGGACACCCCGTCATTCGATAAAATCATAAGGAAAGTTATGCCGGCAATTACAGTAAAAACAGGCGCGCCTATAAGCGCCATGGCGATAAAAATGATAATAAGCGGAATCTTTAAGTAATTAAGAGCGGCATTAAAATCATAAGTAAAATTTCTTATATAATCGGGAACATTATCAATGTATTCAGGTTCAAATTGCACCAGAAATATTTCTGAAACCGCAGAAAATGAAAAAGCAGTTCCAAACACGACCGCTATTGCAAATAGCAGCCATTTTTTTGAGGGCAGCTGCAAGCCAAAACGAATGGCCATAATTATAAAACCAAGCGGCATGGAAATCGAAAAAACAATATTTGGAATAAATAAAATTGACCTGGGCACTATTCCGACTTTTATTGACGATATTGAAGCCCATGCAAGTATTGTGCAGATAAAAACTGCAAAAACGCCGGAAATTAATGCAAGAATGTTTTTTATTTTTTCGTTTTTTAAAAAATGAAAAAATGAAATGGAAATATGGCTGCCGTTTTTGGATGTAAGCATCCCTGCAAAAAGCCCCAGCATCAAAAGCAGGTGGGTTATTAATCCGGTTAAGGCAGGCATTGACCAGCCGAAAAGCCTCCCCATGGATTCAACCAATGCAATAAGCACAAGGGAGGAAAGGGCTGTAATGCAAATAATTTTTTCTATACGCCCAAGTGTCAGCAGGGCATTTGATTTTATGCTTTTTAATGCCGTGTTCATTAGTTCCCCTTGTTTCTGTGCCTGTTAAGTATAGCTTCGATACGGCTGTGCATTGACCTGTCAATAACCGATCCAATCATGCTGGGCATTGCCCTGGTAAATTCATCGTACCATACCTTCTCTTGAGCCGGAGTCAGTTGGTTTACTACCAACCCGTAAGTACCCATCATCTTAATAAGATCATCTTCAAACACTTGTATGCTCTGATCCAGATTTCTTTCTATCCTTCTTACAGCTTCCATCATCTGCGGTTTATATTTTTCAGGAATTCTGTTCCATGTACGCTGGTTGATAAGGACAGCCCCCAAGAACGGGGCTATATTGATAGACGCCATGTTTTTGGCAACCCCGAATATCTGCATTCCGCCTACTACCAGGGGGCTCTGGTAAACAGCGTCAACCATGGGGCTGCTAAGGGCAATAAGCATATCATCGGTGTTAACTGAAACCATCTGGAAGCCCATGGATCTAAATGCCCTGTTTATTTCTTCCAAATCGCTGCTTGTCCCAAGCTTCATTCTTTTAAGGTCTGCAGGTAGTAGCATAGGCGTTTTGGAAAAAAATTTAACCCAGCCTATATTCGCCCAGGCAAGCACATGAAGCCCCCTTGAATTAATTTTAGCTTCAATTTCGCTTTTAAATTCATTCATAACAAGCGCAAGCTCTTCATTGTCTCTTATTAAAAAAGGGCAGCTTATACCGATTATCTCCGGGACAATTTCTTTAAGGCCGAAAGTTGAAAGCACCCCGGCCTGAAGCTGGTTTGATCTTAGATTCCTTAAAACATCGGGTTCTTTGCCTGCTGTTTTATTATGATAAACAATCACATCTATTTCCCCGTTTGTTATCCTTCTCCATTCAGCGGCTAACTGGTTAAGAACCACGCCAAATGGGGTATCTTCGGGAACAACCGAGGCTAATTTTACTGTGATTTTCTGCTGGGCAAAAACAGTGCCGCTCATAATAATCAATACGGCAAACAAAACCGTCTTAAAACTAGCTGTACCAATCATCTTCTTCATAATCATCTTCTCCATAAAATATAAATAATCTTTCGGCGGAATCCAAAAGGTATTGCGCTTTTTTCTGTGAAATAACATTGACAAGCCGGTTTGACGGGCTGGCGTCAATATCTACCGATAAGGCTTTTTCAATATACTCTTTAAATTTATCATAATCCTGATTTGGAATCGAGACTGCTGTTGCATAAGATACATAAATACTTGCAAGAAGGCCGCCCGATTTTTCCATTGCCCTGTTAAAATGAATTTCCGCCTTTTTCTTGTCGCCGCCCAAAAATTCAGGAATTTGCATATAGTATAAAAACAAGAATTCATCCAGAGCGCCCTTGTTAAAATCAGGGTCAAGTTCGTATGCGCGTTCTGCCAATGCTAAAAATTCAGTGTGGCGCAGCGACAGGGCAGGATCAAACTGCCTAAGCGAATATGCCGAAATTCCTGCAACCGCCGCCCAGTACAATGAGGGAACATCATTTTTTTTCATTTTGGCAAGAATCTGGGCTGATTTATTCTGTTGAAATGAGGCGGAAAAGCCAGGGTATTTTAATTCCAGCCTGCGGTACATAAAATCCAAGCCGCGAAGGTATAAATTTACGGCGCGGTCTTTTTCTGCCCTGCTTTCCCTGAACAGTTCCTGAGGCATTTGTTCCGCAGGCCCCTGGACAAAGGCATTGGCGTACATGATATAGAGCGAGCCTGTTGTTTCCAACCGCTTATGAGACTTTGGTTTTGCCTCGGCAAGGGATTCAAGCATTTTTATCGTAAAAGGAAGGGCTTTCCCTACCAATATCGGGTCAGAATCCTCGGCAAAGACATCAGAAGCTTTAGCGGCCATGCTGTTTAATGAACAAACAGAAAAAGCCATGCAAATTGTTAAAACAGGCAAAATCTTAAGCATTTTTTCACTTTATAGTATAACAAATAAAAAAAGAAAAAGCATCATGTTTTTGAAATTTTTTCACGGTTTGCAAGAAAAACACTCAAGCAAACCGTAATTTTATGCCATTATATATATATATATTGAATAATATACGGAGGCTTTTATGGCTAACATTGAATTTGAAATTTTAAAACATTTCGGGGTTATTTCCGAAGAAAAAGGCGGCTGGAAAAAAGAACTGAACCTTGTTTCCTGGAATGGCAGGAACCCGAAGCTTGATGTGCGGGACTGGTCGCCTGGGCATGATAAAATGGGCAAAGGCATAACCTTAAGCAATGAAGAAGCACTAAAACTGGCAGAGCTTTTAAAGACAAGCATCAGCTAAGGGGAATGGCAGGATTGAATCTATCGTGGAAAAACCGCATAATGTCATTATAAGCCTGTCAAGGCCAAGCGCTACGCCTGAAAAATTCGGGATACCCTTATTTTTTTCGAACATTTTCCAGTAGTCCGTATCAACTTTATGCTTGATGCGGCCTGTTTTTTCCCTTTCTTTTGCTTCATTGGCAAAAAAATCATGGATTGCCTTTGGATCGGTTTCTTCGGAAAAGCAATTTGCCAGTTCTATGCCCTTGTAATAAAGTTCCCAGCGCTGAAAAGTTTCCCCGTCTTTGTTTTTTTTTGCAAGGCAGGGGACAAAAGCCGGGTAATCAAATAAAACAAGGGGGCCGAACTGTTCCAGCTTTGGTTCGATAACATGGATAAAAATTAAATCGTAAAGCACGGCCTTGTCCAAACCTTGACTTTCAATGCCAAGTTCCCTGGCTATTTTTTCAAGTTCCCCCGTGGCTGCAACTGCCTTAAACAGATCAAAACCTGCAAAATTTATAAAAGCATCGTTTACAGACATAAGTTTAAAGGGTTCTCTCAATTTTAAATCAGCCGAGAATCCTTTTTCCGCAAGGGAAAAAAATAATTTTTCTGTAAGTACAAGGCTTTCCGTATAGCCTGCATTCACGGTGTAGTATTCAAGCATTGTAAATTCGGGATTATGCATAAAACCGGAGGATTCCCCGTTTCTAAAACATCTGCAAATTTGAAATACATTCACGGGATTACGCGCAATGAATTTTTTCATGTAAATTTCAGGCGATGGGATAAGGTACAAAGGAACCTTACTTCCATTGGGATGAATCTTTAAGGTTTCAAAAACTTCAAGGCAGGATTCGGGAATAAGATCGGGCGACAGTGCGGGGGTGTCTAATTCAAGATAATTTTTTTCATAAAAAAAACTGCGTATATGGCGTATAATTTCTGAGCGCTGTTTAAATAATTCCAGATCCATGACTTTCCATTTTCAGAATTGCCTCTTTCCATTTATTGCCGCGGTCAAATTCATTAAGGAACATTCCAAATGAGGCACAGCCGGGGGATAAAACAATGCAGTCATTTGGGGAAGCGGCTTCAATTGCTGTTTTTGCGGCAGATTCAATTTGCTTACAGGGGCCTAAAAAACCAATGCCGGCATTTGTAAACATTGCGGCTAATTTTTCGCTGCCTGTGCCGTCTAAAAGAATTATCTTTTTTGCCTTAGCGGCTGCAATAAAGAGCGGGGTAAAATCAAGGTTTTTGTCCGTCCCGCCTGTTACAAGGATTACGCTTCCGTAATGGGCAGCCAAGGCGGCAATTGAAGCTGCCGCCGCCTCGGGAATAGTCGCTGCGCTGTCATTGTAAAAACTAAGGCTGCCGGACTTGTGAAACAATTCCATACGGTGAGGTATGCCGGGGAAAGACCCTAGCGCTTCTTTAATTGCATCAGGGGGAAAGCCCATGCTTATAAGTACAAGGCCGGCTGCAAGGAGATTTTGTTTTTGATGAGGGCCGATAACAAGAGGCTTTGCAGGGACCAGTTCTGCGACAGTGCCGTCTTGCAAGCGAGCAAGGCCCGGCCCATCCCCTTCCAACCAGGCACCGAAGATGCCTTCTGGCAGCATAGCATCCGAATAAAAAAGCCCGGCGGCTTTGCTTTCAGAAATAAAAATATTTCCCCAGGAATCATCTTTGGCAATAATGAAATCATCAGTACTTTGCCCCTGGTAAATAATTTTTTTATCGTTAATATACGCTTCCATAGTGCCGTAATGATCCAAATGATCAGGAAAAATAGGCGTCATTACTGCTATTTTTGGTTTTATTATACAGCGGCCTTTTAAATCCCCTAACTGCCAGCTGGATAATTCCAACACGACATCATCACCCACAGAAAGTTTATCAAGGAAAGACAGCGGGGATTTTGTAATATTGCCGCCAAGGTAAGTGTTTTGGTTTTCTTTTAACTGCGATAAGGCAAAGTGTATAGCCGATGCCGTGGAGGATTTTCCCTTGGAGCCTGTCACAGCCGTCAGCCGGATATTTAAATTCATTTTATCTATAGCGGAAAGAAAAAGGGAAATATCGGTTTCAATGCGCCTTGCAGACTTCAGATAGGGAGAATCAGGCTTTACTGCCGGGTTTTTAATCACCATATCGGCATCTGAAAAATCCTTGTAATCATGCCTTCCCAGCACATATCTTATTGAAGGGCAAATTCCAAGACCTTTACAGGCAGTTTCAAGTTCATTGATTGAAGGTGTAAGTGTTTTTTCATCGCGAAGATCGCTTATGGTTAAATCCGCGCCATGTTTTAAAAGGTATTTTGCAGTTTCAAGCCCGCCTCCATGCAGGCCAAACCCCATTATCAGTACTTTCATTCCTGAGCAATCCATGATATTGTATATTATAATAATAACGAGTGATATGTAAATGGGTGGACAATGCCTCAAAATGAAATAACTCAAGGTGTCTCTGTTTTAAATGATATGGGGATACCGCAAAATTTCGGCTGGTCGCGCGAACCTGTTTTCTTTTTTGATCCTGCGCAGGTTTGGTCGCCAAGAAGCAGGCTTTCGGAATCAGATCGTTATATAGTTTTTAATCCCACGCATATCGTTATTTTTGAAATCCGCGATGACGGTTTCGTAGGGCGTATGGGAATAACCCTTGTTTACATAAAAGAAAAAAAACGTTCCACTCAGTTTTTTCAGACGCTTTTTCCGCTTGGGTCCTACGAAATGCCGTCAGGGAATCAAAGCGGGGCATTACGTTACCGGCGAAAAAAAATGATTTTAGATTTTGTGCCAATGGAAAACGGCGCAAGGATAATTAAAGTTGATATTCCTAAATTCGGCCTTAGCCGCGCAATGAGGGGCAAGCTTGTGCTTTTGGAACCTTTATTTGCGGAGTCTTTAGTCTGCAACCAAGGTTGGCAAAGGACAAAAAACGCCTTTCGTTATTCACGGTGTTCGCCATGGTATACTGTAGAAGGCGTTCTTCAGCTAACATCAACGGAAGTAATTTTTACCAGCGGAAATGCTTGGGGTATTTTTGACTGGAACCGCAGCGTCCGTCCCCGGTTTGATGTCCGTTATTGGGCGGCTGCCTGCGGTTTAAGTTCCGGGCGGCTTGTCAGTTTTAGCGTAGGTTACGGTTCAGGAGATTCTTCCACCGGCACTGAAAATGCTTTTTTTCTGGACGGCCAGATACATAAACTGGATCAGGTTACTTTTCATATATCGCCTTCGAATTGGCTTGATCCATGGCGTTTTACAAGTAACGATAACCGTCTGGAAATGACTTTTCACCCAATACAGGAACACACTGAACGCAGGCGGGTAATGCATCATTCGTTTAAAAGGCGCCAGGTTTTTGGCAGTTTTTCAGGCAGGGTAATCCTGGATGACGGCGCAGAAATGGTGTTTCATAATATCACAGGTTTTGCAGAAAGGAATAAAATCCGATTTTAGTTTTTTCTTTTTTTTATGCTCTTGTTAAACAGCAGGGAAAATGCTTCAATTGCGTTATCTGCAAATTCAACTTCAATTGAACTGCGTATATCCTTGTCCATATCGTCCCATTCATCGCGGTTATCCAGAGGCAAAATAACTTTTTCTATCCTGTTGCGGATGGCTGCAAGGAGTTTTTCCTTTAAACCGCCTACGCTTAGAATCCTTCCCGTAAGAGTGAGTTCCCCTGTCATGGCTATGCCTGTGCGCGGGGCTTTTTGGCAGAGCGTTGACATAAGCGATGTTGCAATGGCAATGCCCGCAGAGGGCCCGTCCTTTGGAATGGCGCCTTCGGGAACATGAACATGAAAATCGGTTTTGCCTATTTCTTTAACCGCAAAAGCATAGTCCGGCTGAAGGCTGCGTAAAAAAGAAAGGGCTATGCGGGCGCTTTCCTTCATTACATCGCCTAAATTGCCCGTAATAATCAATTCCCCGTTTCCTTTAAAATGAGCGCTTTCTATAGGCATTATTGCCCCGCCCGATTCTGTCCAGGCAAGGCCGCAGCTTACCCCTATTCTGGCATCGCTAAAAAAAACATCCCTTTTATATTTTTTTCTTCCCAAAAGTTTTTCAAGGTTGGTATTTTTTACCGTTTTTTTATATTCATTTACCGGCTTTCCGTTTATGCCAAAACCTTCACGAACCGCCTTTCTCGCTATACGCCTGATACAGCGGGCAATTTCCCGCTCAAGCCCCCGCACGCCCGATTCCATTGTCCAGTAGCGGATTATTGACCGCAAAGCATCTTCCGTTATGCGTATTTGGGAATTGGAAAGGCCGTTTTCCGCCATTTCTTTAGGGACAAGAAACTGTTTTGCAATTGAAAGTTTTTCGTTTTCACCGTAGCCTGGAATTTCAATTATTTCCATTCTGTCCAGCAGAGGATAGGGTATTCCGTGCAATGAATTGGCGGTTGTAATGAAAAGCACCCTGGAAAGGTCGTAGGGCAATTCTATGTAATGATCCGAGAAAGAAGAATTTTGCTCGGGATCAAGCACTTCAAGAAGGGCGTTTGCAGGGTCGCCTCGGAAATCGCTTGACAATTTGTCAACCTCGTCCAAAAGGATAACGGGATTCATAGTCCCGGCCTTCCGCATGGATTGAATTATTTTACCGGGCAGCGCCCCTACATAAGTTTTTCTATGCCCTCTTATTTCAGCCTCGTCTCTTAGGCCGCCAAGCGATATGCGGGCAAAGTTCCTTCCCAATGCCCTGGCAACTGATTTCCCAAGGCTTGTCTTGCCTGTGCCGGGCGGGCCGACAAAGCAAAGGATTGGCCCTTTTACAGAATAATCGTTATTGTTATTTTCTTCGGCGCCTAACAATTGGCGTACAGCAATAAATTCCATAATACGGTCTTTAGCTTTTTTCATTCCAAAATGATCTTCGTTAAGGATTTTTTCGGCATCATCCAAACTGCATGAATCGCTTGAATATTCGCTCCAGGGCAAATCGTTTATCCATTCAAGATAGGCGCGAAGCACCCCTGCTTCAGGGGAAAAAACCTGAAGCTTTCTAAGTTTTGCAATCTCTTTTTTTGCCCTTGCCATTACTTCCGGCGGCGGGTTCTTTGCTTCGATGTTTTTTTCCATCTCGGCAAATTCATCTTCAATGCGGTCTTTTCCAAGCTCTTTATTTATTTCCTTTAACTGCTCGTGCAGGTAATACTCCCGCTGCCGTTTTTCCATGCGGCTTTTAACTTTGCCGGAAATATTTTTCTGTATGCCGAATATTTCATTTTCCCGTTCAAGCGTTTCGAGTATCGCTTCCAGCCGTTTTTTTACCCCGGCTATTGCCAGCAATTCCAGTTTTTTATCAACCTTTAATTGAGATGAATTACAGATTAAATTTGCAAGGCGCTCGGGGTTATCCGTCTGCTCTACTGCCTGTTGCGTTTCCGTTCCAATTTTTTTTGAAAGTTCCGCATATTGGGAAAATGACCTTTGCACTGCCCGCATCAGGGCAAGTTCCTCAGCAGATGAACCTTCTGTTTCAAAATTATCTTTTAAATTTGTTTCGATGGGGATGACATTTACAAGGGTATAATTTTCATGCCTAAGCTGGCCTGTAATTTTCCCCCTGTACTCGCCCTGAAGCACCACCCTAAAAGTATTGTCCGGCAGCCGCATGTATTGAATAATCCGCACAACAGTTCCGACTGTCGCCGATCTCCCGTCTTTTCTATGACAGGAGGCAAAAATCCGGTAATCCCTCTTTAGGGATTCTTCTACGGCGGCTATGCCTTTTTTTTCGATAATAAAAACCGGAATAACGGTGTTTGGAAATAAAACCATATCGCGAAGGGGAAGCAGGACAAAAGATTCTTCATTGTTAAATTCAACAGGATGATTCTCTTTTTTTGTCCCAAATAATAATGATGTAAGGCCTTTTTTCAACCTACTCTGCCCTATGCGCTTTTTTGAAGAGACTCAATAATAGGCAAAACATTTCTTTTTACCACATCTTTGGTAATTATTACCTGTTTTTTCCCTTTAATTGACGGTATCTCAAACATAATGTCAGCCATGAATTTTTCAACGATTGCCCTAAGGCCGCGCGCCCCTGTTTTTTGTTTGATGGCAGTATCGGCAATTGTGTCTATTGCTTCGTCTGTAAATTCAAGGCTTACATTATCGTACATGAGCGATGCCTGGTATTGTTTTACAATTGCATTAACAGGTTCGGTGATTATCCTTTTTAGTTCTTCGCGGTTAAGTTCCTCTAAGCCTACGGTAATGGGAAGCCTGCCTATAAATTCAGGTATCATGCCAAAATTAATCAAATCATCGGGGTGAAGGGCATCGTACAATTCTCCCAGCGAGCGCTGGCTTCCTGAGCCTTCAGAGCCAAAGCCGATAGGATGCTCCACTACCCTTCTTGCAATAATTTTATCAAGGCCGACAAAAGCGCCGCCGCAAATAAAAAGTATGTTAGTTGTATCAATGCGTATCATTTCCTGATTGGGATGCTTGCGCCCGCCCTGCGGCGGCACCGAAGCTGTGGTTCCTTCGATTATTTTTAGAAGAGCCTGCTGCACCCCTTCCCCGGAAACATCACGTGTAATTGAAACATTTTCCCCCTTGCGGGCGATCTTGTCGATTTCGTCTATGTAAACAATTCCCCGTTCAGCATTGGCTATGCTGCCCCCGGCATTTTGAATCAACTTAAGTAAAATATTTTCGACATCTTCGCCTACATACCCTGCCTCTGTAAGCGTGGTCGCATCAACAAGGGCAAAGGGAACTTTTAATTTTTTTGCAAGTATCTTTGCAAGCAGGGTTTTTCCAGTGCCTGTAGGCCCGATTAAAAGAACATTTGATTTTTCGATCTCCAGTTCGCTTGAAATATTCTTGCTTGGATTGGAAATCCGTTTGTAATGATTGTAAACCGCAACCGACAAAGCTTTTTTTGCCAGATCCTGCCCGATTACATATTGATCCAGATACATTTTAATTTCCCTGGGCGATGGTATGTCGCCGGAAAACTGGCTTGAAATTTCGTGATCTTCATCGGTAAGTATCTTGCGGCATACCTCGACACATTCATCACAAATAAAAACATCGTTAGGCCCTGCAATGAGCCTTCTCGCCATATCGGCGCTTTTTCCGCAAAAAGAACATATCCGTTCTATGCCCATGCCAGGGCTACGTAGACGTGCCATCTTTTTCCCTCATTAGTATTTTATCCGCTACACCGTAATCAACCGCATCCTGGGCTGACATATAAAAATTCCTTTCCATATCTGCGGCAATTTCTTCCTGAGATTTACCGGTATGCCTGGCAAAATATTCGATAGTCATTTTTTTTAACCGGATAATTTCTTTGGATTGAATGCCTATATCACGCGCCTGCCCTGAAACATAACCCCAGGGCTGGTGTATCATCATGCGCGATGACGGAAGAACAAGGCGTTTCCCCGGAGTTCCTGCGGCTACAAGCAATGCCGCTATACTGGATGCCTGCCCCAGGCAAATGGTCTGCACATCGGATTTGATATACTGTATAGTGTCATAAATGGCAAAACCCGCTGTAACAAAGCCGCCCTGCGAATTGATGTACAAATTAATGTCTTTTTCCTTTTCCTGCCCGTCTAAAAAAAGAAGCTGGGCAACTACCAAATCGGCCTGCAAATCGTTTATATCACCGTCGATAAATACTATCCTGTCTTTCAAGAGTCTGGAATAGATATCGTAAGCCCTCTCATCGGCTCTGGTCTGTTCAAATACTATCATACTTATAATTTACACATTTTTTCCCATAAAGTCTACATATTTTATTTCATTACCGAGTTTTATTGTGTTTTCTGACAGCAATAAATCAAACATTTTCCTTTCTTTTACGGAATCTTTCAGATACGCCGTTGCTCTTTCGCCCTTATATCTGTTTTCCACATCTTCGATTGCTACCCCGTTTTCCAATGCAATTCTTTCAAATTCATTATTTATATCTTCGTCAGAGGCTTCTATGTTGTTGTCTTTAATCAAAGTATCTAAAATAAGGTTTGAACGAAGGGCAAATTCCGCTGAAGAACGGAATTTTTCCTGCGCATTGTCTTTTCCATCGCCGTTTTGACTAAGCATTTCCATGATTTTTTCGCCGTCAACGTTATACTGGCTGGCAATATTTTGAATCCGCCCTGTAATTTCCGTAATAACCATGGATTCAGGGAGAACCACCGGTGTTGTTTCAATTATTTTATCCATAAGTTTTTCGACATTAATCTTCTTTATGCCGGCTTCGATATTTTTTCCAAGCTTATCCCTTATACTGGCTTTTAAATCATCCAGCGTTTCAAATTTTTCATCAACATCCTGCGCCAGTTCGTCATTTATATCGGGAATAATTTTTTCTTTAATAGCCTCAAGCGTTAAAGTAAAATCTTTTGGAGGGGTATCTTTTGGAAATGTCCTGGTTAATTTTTTTGCCTCTCCTTTTTTCATTCCTATTATATCATCATCAAATTGATACGGGATTGTTTTGCTGCCTAATGTAAAAGAAAAATTATCCCGCCTTGAATTTGGCAATTCTTCCCCGTTTTCCCCGGTTTCAAAATAGCTTATTGTAACCTCATCGCCCTCCTCTGCCGCGGCATCTTCATCACGGTCAATAGTTACGGTATTTAATTCACGGATACTTTCCAATTCCGCAGAAATATCTTCGTCTGAAATTTTTACCTGCGGAACTTCGACTTCCAGCCCCTTCCATTGCCCGACAGTAATTTTTGGCATAACATCATAAACAAGGGCAAAATTTAAATCCTCTCCAAATTCAATTTTTGCCTCATCCTGCATCTGCGGCCGTGAATAGGGCAAGGGTTTTTCATCTTCTGGCATTTCAGTACCGTCAAAAATTTCTTCCAGCGTTTTTTCGATTGTTTTGCCAACCGCCTCTTTTTTTAGAGTATCGCCGAATTTCCTCTCCAAAACATTCTGCGGCACTTTTCCCTTGCGAAAACCGGGCAGCTGCACATTTTTTGTGTATTCTTTAATCATTTCATTGTACTGAGATAAAACATCTTCATGGGGGATGGTCATGCTTAGCCTGACATTTGATTTTTCCAAACGGGTAATTTCTTTTGTAATTGGCACCTTTAACTCCTATTTACCGCCTTTACGGTATGCGAAAGAAGGGACTTGAACCCTTAAGCCTTGTGGCACCAGATCCTAAGTCTGGCGTGTCTGCCAATTCCACCACTTTCGCTATTCTTAATTAGAGTTTAACCATGTATGAAAAAAAAGTCAATATAATACAATTTCTTAATACGTTTTCTTTGCAAACGAGTTGCCTTCAAATCAAAAATAAGGTAAAATAATTTTGTATTGAAGATGGAAGCTGAAATTATTACCAGGGATTATTTGCGTGATTTTTTCCGACTAAGCGAATCAGAAACTGATATAAACCTGCTGAATAATATAATGTCCCATTTGAAACTTCAGGAATATTCGCATAATCATTATATATATAAAAGAGGTGATAAAGCAACTCATATTTATTTTATCGAGTCGGGGGCTGTGCTTGTAAAGGATAAGAACGGGGATATAATCAATGAATTGCAGCAAGGAAGTGTTTTTGGGGAATATTCTATTTTCTCTGGAGATAACCGTACGTCGGATATTCTGACTCATGGGACTGTGCGTGTTTATGAATTTGATAAAGAAACTTTGCTGGAATTTGCAAGGCAGCATCAGGAAATTTTCGGGACTTTTTTAAGAAACCTGTATGCGCAATCGGCACAAAGATACCGTAAACTGGTAAAACTGCTTAATTTAAGGCGCGGGTACAGTTCTAGGAGTTCCAAGAAAAAGACTACATTAACTTCCCTATTGTTAAATTGGGCTTTTGTGGCGGCGGTTTTCCTTTTAACCATGTTTTTTGCGCCTAATCCTGCCGCAGTAGAAAAGATGCCTGCATTATGGCTCTGCGCTCCTATATTTTTCATGGTTATCTATATGTTTATTACCAAGCGCGCTCTTGAAACTCTTGTGGTGTCGACATTATATGTCATGCTTTTACTTTCAAAAACAGGTTTTATAGGGAAATTCAGCGATTATTTGCTTTTTAAGACGGGCAATGTAGTTGATATAATAATTATAATCCTGCTTATGGGTTCCATGACCAAGCTCTTTTCCGCATCAGGCAGTATAAACGCTTTGCGTGATCTTATTAACCGGAAAATAAAAAGCGCGCCGGGAACCATGTTTTCGGGGTTTTTAACAATGGTTCTTATTGCCTTTGACGAATACCTTTCTTTGCTGATTAACGGGGTTTGTTTCAGGCCCTTGCTTGACGGGAAAAAAATTCCAAGAGAAAAAACTGCAATAGTGATGGGAATGACTCCAAGTGCACTGTGTATTTTAAGCCCGCTGTCAATTATCGGCATTTACCTTACCGGTATAATTGCAATGGCAACCGAAGGAAACAGATACCTTTTTCTGGAAACCATTAGGTATAATTACGGTGCTTTTTTTATGGTTATTTTTGTGCTATTTTTGATTGCCAAGAAACTTCCTCTTTTTGGCGGGCTAAAGCGCGCGGAAATACGGGTAAAAGAAAATGGCCCGCTCTGGCCCGAAGGCACTGAAGAGAGCGAATTGGAAATTGAGCAATCCAAGGGCCGTTTGATAAATTTATTTTTACCGGTTTTGGTTTTTATTGTTTCTTCGATTGTGTCAGGGACTCTTGCAAGCGGCGTTTTTCAGGTAAATGTCCTTTACGGGATGTGCATCACAATGATTTTTATCTTTATATTCTACTGCGCCCAGCAGTATATGACGCCGGATCAGTTCTTTAAGCATTTTATTTACGGAATTGAAAACATGATTTTCCCTGTCGTCATTTTTACCTTGGGAAAATGTTTTGCTTACGGAATGATAGACCTGGGGTTTACCGACTGGCTTAACGAGTCGGTTCATAATCTGATTGGGGAACAAGTTTGGCTCTTAGCGCCGATGGTTTTTATCGTTGGGGTGCTTGTAGCCGCTCTTTTAAACGACCATTGGGCAATGTTTGCCATCTGCATACCTTTTGCCGTCCGCCTGGCGGAATCATTCAACGGGAACATTGCTCTTTACCTTGGGGCTGTTTGCGCTGCCGGTCTTTTAGGTAATGAACTTGACAGCGAAAATATTGATGTTATAGGATCAACCCTGGGCATAAACTATAAAAGCTATTACCGTGCCAAGCTTCCGTATATTATTATTTTAATAATTCTTACCCTTGGCGCATACATGCTAACAGGGTTCTTAAAGTTATAGTAATGAAAAAAACGTTATTTGTTTTAATCGGATTGATGACAATCGGCGAAGGGCTTTTTGCGCAGAACGCAGGGACAGATTCTCAGAGCGGGAGCTACAAGCTTGGAGATACCGGCCCTGCCGGAGGCTTAATATTTTATGACAAAGGCGTTTTTTCAGAGGGCTGGCGTTATCTGGAGGCGGCTCCAGAGGGCACTGATTTTACCGCGAAGTGGGGAGCGTATAGACAGAATGTGGCTGGTACAGGAACTACTGTCGGCTCTGGCAAACGGAACACGCAGCTTATAGTTGGTAGGTTAAAACAGCTTGGTGAAAACGATCGTGCGGCTCAAATTTGCACAGGATTGGAGATAAACGGTTTTAAAGATTGGTTCCTGCCGTGTAAGGAAGAGCTTGATTTTATGTACAAGAATTTGAAACAGAAAGGCTTGGGCGGTTTTGGCAATGTCTGGTACTGGTCTTCGTCTCAGAACAGTAATGGTGGCGCATGGGTACAATATTTCAGCAGAGGCAGGCAGCTCAGTTACCGAAAGAATTATTCACTTTCGGTTCGCGCTATCCGGGCTTTTGAGTAAAAGAAAAGTGAAAAGTAAAGCCCCCCACCCGCCTTGCGCCCCCCCACCAGCGATGCAAAATTGAAATAATTTGCAAAGATTAATAGCAGCAATGAATACCCAGAAACGGGGAACTTGAGTGGCATAGGAAAAAATCGTGCCTGCATGATTTTTTCCTATGACGAGCCTCACAGTAAACCACTTCAGGGTATTCATTGCTGTGTGTTCATTGTTTGGCAGAATTTCAGTTTTTCAAGAGCAAATTTACTCTAATTTATTTTTTTAATAAGCCGATATACAAAAAAGAGGTATAGTATGAATTTCGATAAATGCAGAGAAATACTGCTCAATGAAATTGAACTGGTAAAAAAGATTTCAGGTTTGCAGGAACAGATTCGCAGTGCCATAGTTAACCGCGGCTGGACCGACTTTGAAAGCCATTTTTCCGAATTAAGCGTGATTGGAGATGAATTTACCGCTCTGGAAAAGGAGCGGGAACATTGTTTTAACAGCAATTCATCCCTTGCAGATGGTTTTTATGCCCGAATTTCGTGTTTTAACAGGGAACAGCGCAGGGAATTATCAGAAATTTACAGAGATTTAAAGCTCAGGACATTACAGGTAAAAATAACAAGTGAAATTATAGTTGATTTTATTTCTAAGGCACGTGCTACAATAGCCGGGTTTTTTGAGATAGCTTTTCCGGACAGGGGCGGGAAAATATATACACCGCATGGGAAACCTTTTTCCCATGATATGCGCAGCATGGTTTTAAACCAGCGTTTTTAAGGAGAAGGTATGACATCTACATTTATGGGTCTTGAAATTGGCAAAAGGGGCGTTCAGGCGCATCAGCAGGCATTGTATGTTACAGGGCATAACCTGGACAATGTTTCTACAGAAGGGTATTCAAGGCAGCGTCTTGAAATGTCCGCATTTGAGCCGATTTATCTTCCCGGGCTTAACCGGGCGGAAACTCCCGGGCAGATTGGGCAGGGGGTAATAGTCGAACGCATAGAAAGGCTAAGGGATCAGCTCTTGGACAGGCGCATTGTAGCGCAGGCCTCTAACGAAGGTTATTGGACTGCCCGCGATCCCTACATCCGCTCGATGGAAAATTTGTACCTTGAGCCGGGTGAAAATTCAATACGGTCAAAAATGGATGCGTTTTGGGATGCATGGCAGGAACTTTCAATGTACCCTGCAGACGGCGCTCCCCGCTCTGCCGTTATCGAAAGAGGGAAAACCCTTATTGACGGAATTCACAACCGCTACCACGGATTAAAGACACTGCAGGAACAGGCAGACAGCGATATTCAGTTAACGGTGGAAAGGGTAAACGAAATTAGCCGCCAGATTGCAGCGCTTAACAAAGATATTACACGGTCAAGGGCAATGGGGGATATGCCCAACGATCTTATGGACCGCCGTGATCTTTTAGTAGGCAGGCTTTCTTCAATTATTGATGTCACCATAGAGGATCGCGACCCGGAAGAATTTAAGGTTCACACATCCGGTTATGTGCTTGTGCAGGGGCAAATAGGACGGCAGTTTGATCTGAGGAAAGGCATAGACACAGAAGGTTATGCGCATATTTTCTGGCAGGATACTCAAGAGGAAATGCGTTTCCAGAGGGGCAGTTTAGGGGCACTTTTAGAAGTCCGTGATGAAACAATAGGCAATGAAATAAGCGTATTGGACAATATGACAATGAATTTTGTTGATTTGGTAAACGAAATTCACAGGGCAGGTTACGGGTTAAACGGCGCTACAGGCCAGGATTTCTTTTCGGAATATCCCTTTGTGTTAAATGTAAACGGCAATTACGACCGCTCTGGTGACGGTGTTTTTGATTCAAGTTATATCTACAGAATTAACGGCCAGAATGTTCTTGAAGCGCAGGCACAGCCAGGGCTTCAGGGGGTTATAACCCTTTCCGGCGCAAACGGCGAGGTCAGGGTGCCTTACTATTCAACCGACACTGTCGTTGAAATTATCAACAGGATTAACAATGCAGGTGCCGAAGTAGTTGCGCGGCTGAACAGGGACGGAATGCTTTCGTTTAAAGGTACCCCCGCCCAGCCGGTCAACGGCCTGCGCGAAAACCCGGATTTTGTTATACGCCACTTAAGCGATACAGGGCATTTCCTTACAGGGTATGCAGGGCTTTTAAATGGCACGGAAGGCGGCTCCTTCGACTGGGGCGGCCCTGATGCGGTAAGCAGCCTGCGGGACGGCGCTAATTATTCCGTTGCCCCCATTGCCCATCCTTCGGGCTGGATAGAGGTAAACCCCGCGCTTATCAAAGACAATATGTCTGTAGCTTCCGGTTTTGGCTTTAACGGGAATACGGCAAACCCGGGCAACGGGGAAGCCGCCGCCGCAATAGCGTCAATCAGGAACAATCCCGTAATGGTCGGGCAAAATTCTACTTTTGACGATTATTTTGCCGATTCGGTAGGCAGGATGGGGCTTCTGGGCGAACAAAGCGAAAGGGCTTTGGCAACAGAAAACCTTATAATGAAACAGTTAAGCGATCTGCGCCAGTCAATTTCAGGCGTAAATATCGATGAAGAACTTGCAAATATGATCAGGTACCAGCACGGCTATAATGCTGCGGCGCGTTTTATGTCGACAGTCAATTCCATGCTGGACGTATTAATGAGACTAGGTGCATAAAACTGGCATCCATGCCAGTTTTATGCTTTGGAGTTTTGCTTTGCAAAACTCCAGCAAAAAATTTAAGGCAGCGGCATCCTTGCCGCTATAATCGCCGAAGGAACGGCGTAAGAGAGGGTGCGTCACCTTCGGTGACGTTCGATTAAAATCGCCGCTGGAAGCGGCGTAGAGAGAGGTTAAAGAATGAGAAGAATTTCGAGTGATATGGCAAATACTGATGTTCAGTTTTACATGAGGCGTCAGGAAGAGAAACTTGCAAAAATCCAATCGCAGATTTCATCGCAGAACAGAATACACGAACTGCGCGATGATCCGCTGGCTGCATCCCATGCAGTGCGCTATGCGTCATATCTTGCAAGGCTTGAACGTTTTGAAAAAAATACTATGTATGCAAAAGATCATTACAATGAAGTTTACGGGTATCTTAACGAAGCGGTCAATGTTCTGCACAGGGTCAGGGAACTTGCAGTACAGGGTGCTAACGGCATATATACACAGGATGATCAAAAGTTAATGGGTATGGAGATTAACGAACTTCTCAAGGAACTTGTTGCCCTGTCCAATACCACAGGGCCTGACGGCAAACAGCTTTTTGCCGGCGACAAGGCATTTACAGAACCCTTCCGCATTGTAGAAGGAAACATTCCGGGCGGCGGCGAAAGCATGGTTGTCAGGGTGGAATATCGAGGGGCCGGTTCGTCAAGAAGGACTGAAATCAGCGATAACACATATACCGATCTTGATTTAGGCGGAGGTGAGGCTTTCTGGGCGGAAAAAATGCAAATTTTCTCCAGTGTTAATGCGACAAATTACCGTGTTAATGAAAAAGGTTCTTTTTTTATTGACGGCGTTGAAATACAGGTGAACCCCGGAGATACCCTGCCTTCGATAGTTGCAAAAATTAATGATTCCACGGCTCCTGTTAAAGCCTATGTCGATCCCGATACAAGGGGCCTTGTCCTCGAAGGAACCAACCCTCACCTTATCCGTGCAGAGGATAATTTTGAAGGGCCGACAGTCCTTAGAGACCTGGGTATTATACGCGGCAATATGGATAATAATGCGCCTAACTATGATACAACAAGATCAAGAATTTCCGGAGGTTCCGTATTTGATATGGTAATCCGCCTAAGGGACGCTCTGTACCGCGGGGATAATGATTTTACCGCAAGTCAGGGAATCGCAGGAATGGATCTTGCAATTGGCAATATCACAACAAGAATTGCAGATATAGGAAGCCGGCAGGAACGGGTGGAAACCGTTTGGACACGGCTTAACCGTGAAATTCCCGATGTTCAGTCAAGCCTTTCCCGCGAGGCCTCGGTCAATATGGCTACTGCCGCAACAGACCTGAAGATGCTGGAATTTGCCCACAAGGCAGGGCTTCAGACAGCGGCACGCATACTGCCTGTTACGCTTTTAGATTTCCTGCGCTAGTAAAAGAGGTTTTTTATGAATGTTGTAACAAAGGCCTACGGTCCGATTGACGTTGATGAATGTCAGAAAATTGTTTTCCCGCAGGGCCTGTTTGGTTTTGAATCTCTTAAAGATTATATTCTTCTTGATTCAGAGCGGCAGCCTTTTTACTGGCTTCAGTCAATTGATATGGAAGAGGTTGCTTTTATCATTGTAAATCCGTTTTTATTCAGGCCGGACTATGAAGTAAATATTGAAAATGAAGAGCTTACAGAGATAAAACTTAATTCACCGGATAAAGCCTTGATTTTTTCTATCGTTACAATTCCTAATGAAGGCGGAGCCCCTACGGCAAATTTGCAGGGGCCGCTTGTTATTAACCGTGATACAAAGATGGGCATACAATCGATTCTGTCAGACGCCCGCTGGAAAACCAAGCACGATATAATGGCAGAATTGGCCGCCATAGGAAACGCCTAATGTTAATACTTTCCAGAAAAGTCAATGAAAAAATAATGATAGGCGATGAAATATCAGTCTGCATAATTGACATACGAGGCGACCAGGTGCGTATAGGAATAGACGCCCCTAAAAAAATCAAGGTATTCCGCCAGGAAGTTTTTGACGCAATCAAGGAAGAAAACAAAGCCGCCGCCGAATCCAAGCCAGTACTGCCTCAGGTAAATTTTGGCAGCTCAATTCAAGAAAAAGCCAACGAAATAATTAAACCGCTTGCGTGAATTGGTGCGGGTGCAAAGCGGGTGGGGCTGAAGCGAAAAAGGTAGCTGCTACCTTTTTCTTCCCCTTGTTTTAATATATAGTGGTTAGTGGATAGTGACTCTAATCACTACCCACTTGCCACTAACCACTAAACTGGAGTGTATTCTTCCATCGCAAGGCGGCTTAATTCTTTTACGGATATATCATTGAACAAGCCTCTCTGCCATTCCGTGTAATCAAACGGTTCTCGAATAATGAGACTTATAAACCGTTCCGCTTCCACATTTCCGAGGTTATTTAATAAAACTCTCATACCTTCGTTTCGTAAAGCCATTTCAGTGAGCATAATTAATCCTCCAATTCATTGATAAAATTCAATGGATTTATAATTTCAATTTCTTTAAGTTTCAATTTGAACAATTGCTTATCGGTTGTTATAAAATAGTTGCATTTTGAATAAACGGCACATGCTATATGCAATGAGTCTTTTGTTCTTATTCCTTTTTGTTTTAAGTTTTCAGCGTATTGTTCAATG
>Ga0099364_10003714_pt1 | contig 23542 bp, 18 predicted proteins | sample TergutTh196P3_FD_73070 | JGI IMG/M metagenome (GOLD analysis project Ga0099364, IMG submission 73070) | Microcerotermes parvus P3 segment gut microbial communities from Pointe-Noire, Republic of the Congo - Th196 P3 | ecosystem: Host-associated > Arthropoda: Insects > Digestive system > Gut ...
CCGAACAACCCGTTTACAAATATAAACGAGGGGTTCGGATTTGAAATAATCTGGCGGAAGAGGTGGGATTCGAACCCACGGAACCTTGCGGTTCGCCGGTTTTCAAGACCGGTGCATTCGACCGGACTATGCTACTCTTCCAATACATCTAACATAATTCTACATTATGTTAGAAAAAATGAGAACTAAAACGAAGTGTTAGAAAAGTGTTAGAAATCCATATAAATCAATAAAACTGAAATGCTTGAAAGTTCCCATAAATTCATGCTTTCAAGGAATAAGCCTTTTAAAATTCGAGCGGTTTTCAAGACTACCTCGTTATGACCGCTTCGATACACTTCCTCAAATTCACACCCATATATTCTATCACAGTTATTATCTTTTGTCAACAGTAAATCGTCAAGATTTTTTTATTCCGGCGATTTTTATTTTTTTTCGTATAAAACGATGCGTAAAATCTGTGTAAAATGAACGGGATAAACGAATTGTTTTTAAAATATTCATAAATATATGTTACTATGCTATAATATAAACGCAATAACAAGCCGCGGGCGAATGTCGGAACGCCCCGGCGCATATAAATATAAAATAGTATAAAGTTCGGCGGGTGATAATAAATCATGGGTATCTTACTCGAAAACGGTAAGTATCAGGTTCTGGAAAATATAGTTTCCGAACCCGGATATTCCGCGTCCGTGTGTATCGACGTGGAAACAAAAAACAACTTCAGCGAGTATATTTTTAATATATATTCGGAAAGTTCGTATATTAACAAATTTTTGCCGCTCTATCACGCGCTTCCCCACAGCGTCTGCGGGGATTTTCATAAAGTCCTGCCCGGAGACCGGTGCGTTATGGCGGTTTTTGACTACCATAAAGGCGCGCCGCTGAAAAAATATCTCGACTCCCTCGCGAAAGACGACTATCCCGCGCGCGCCGAGGCCGCGGGAAGCTTTCTGGACGCTTCCCTCGTACTGGCTACCCTTCCTCCCGTCTTTGCCGCTTCGGTACTTCAGCCGCCTTATACGGTCTATACCGCGAAAGATAAATCCGTACGGTTCAATTATATAGTCCGTCCTCAGCCTGAGACGGAAAGCCAAACGGAAAGTCAAACGGAAACGCCGGATGAAAAAATTCCCGCGGAGTTCGTTTCGTATCTCGAAAAGGCGTTTGTGAAAAACAGATACCTGCCGGAAACCGCGTCCGGTTTCGTAAATAAAATCCGGACGGGGGAAATAACGGGTTTCGTCAACATCTGCTCGGCGTGGCGCCGCCTTTCGGCGGACGCTATGAACGAGTATCTCGCCTACAGGAAAGAAACGTTTTTCGGGTATATAAAAAGACTCGCGCTAACCAAATCGAGAAAAAAAAGAGAAAAATTAAAAAATTTGTAGAAATTGCATATTTTTTGTCGTATAAAGCTATTGACTTTAATTGACGAGTGTGTTATAATATATTTCGCAGACAAGTCTGTAAATAAATAACAAACCGTAAAAATGCGGGGGCTTGCGGAATCCTGCGGCGCGGAGAAAGGCGTTACTGTGTTCAGGGTAATAAGTTTAGTATTGATAATGGCAATATTGTCGGCGGGAGTCTTCGCCTTGTCCGGAGAGTTTTTGGCGGGTCTGTTTATCCGCGGCGAATCGGCGGCGAGGGACTACGCGTTTACCGTCGACCAACTCGGCAATATTTTTTTTGTGCGCAAAGACGGCGGCGGTCAGAGTCTGATCGTTCTCGACTCCACCGGCAGGGAATGGCTCAGAACCCCGCTCGGTCCGTATTTCGCCGAAGCGTCCGCTCCCGAAGAGGATTTCTTCGTCGATATGATATACATACTCCAAAATAAAAATATATGGGTTACGGGATATAGTTATAATCCCGGCACGCTCGTCATATCCGGCGTGAAAATCGTCGCTTTGAGAGAGGACGGAAACTATATCGGGAATGTCTTCTCGAGAGAGGGAACGGTTTTTAAAGACGGACTTTACAGAATGGCGTCGTCTCCCGGCGAGGACGACCGGCTTGCGTATTTCGCGCTCCTCGGCGAGCCGGACGAACCCGAAGGAACGATAGATATCTATGCGTATACTAAAGACGCTCCCGATTCCGGAGACTCGCAGCGTCTGCGCAGAATAAGACAGTACAGACCGGTTTTCGAGACGGGGGTAGATATAGTCGCGATGCACGCCCTCCCCGGGGGGGGACTCGTCGTCTCGGCTTCCGACGGAAGCATGAGAATGTACGGCTCCGGTTCCGAATCGAACGAGGAGATACTGGACGAGAGAAACGGGTGGACGGGCAGACGGGTCGACCGGTTCTGGAACGGTCCGGGGGTTTTCTATATGCGCGACGCCGTCAGCGGAACTGTTTTTTCTTCCCTTACCTGGAATCTCCGCCCAGTCGAGAGCGTAAACGGAGATTTCGTTATTTCAGAACAGAGAGACATATTGTTTAAAGACATGCACGATATTTCAGTCAGCGGGGTCGGAAACGTTCTCGGAGTGCTGAGAACCGAAAGCGGAAGCGAGCTTCATCTGGGAGGGTTTACGTTTCTTCCCCATATATCTTCGGTCAGCGCGGTTAAACAGGCGCAGATGACCGACTGGTTTATCTTTGTGTCTCTGGCGGTCGGGATTATTATAGTTTCTGTTTTAATATGGGAATTTTACGTGCATTTCATGCGTATGAGAATGTCCATGATAATAAGGCAGACCCTTCTCGCCGCGCTTACTATATTCGTTTCGTTTTTCGTCGTTATGGAATATTTTCTTATACCGAGCGTCACCGAAACGCTGGAGCGTTCCTACAGGGAAAGCCTGAGTTCAAATTCGGGAATTTTGCTGTCGTCTCTGAAAACGGCGGTCGAGCCCGGTTCCTCTTCCGGCGAATATAATGACTTTATGGGGAATTTCGGCGATAGATATAATCCGGACGGCAGCCCGGTGTTCGCGTATCTGATTGCGGACGGAGGCCGCTCCGGCAACTCCGACTTAATTCTTGCGGCGTCCAGCGGAAAGCATCCGCCGGGGATTATTATAAACGGCTTTCTTCCCTATCACGAGATTATAAACGCGGTCCGGGAAGGCGTTCCCCCCGAAGGGCGCTACGCGGCGATTTCGACCGAAACCGGCGAAATGGTAGCGTTTATCCAGCCGTCGGGCATATCATATATAAGCGATGTACTTAATATAGATTATCAGAATCCGGAACGGACCGATATTCTATTCTGCGTTATCGAAAATCTTTCCGAACTTGAAAACAGTATCGGCGGCTTCGCCGCGATGGTCAACGGCAGTCTGCTCATAACCGGCGTACTTCTGTCGGTTCTGATTATTCTGATAACGGTATTTCATGTGTTTACACTGAGAAGACTTAACAGAACCCTGCATAACTTCGGGTTGGGGATTTACGGTCCGGTGCCCGATATCCATTCGGGAGACGAGACCGGAGAAATGTACGGCCACGTAAAGAAACTGTCCGAAGTGCTGCGTAACAACGAGGAAAGCATAAGGACGCTGAGTACTTACTATAACAGGTTCGTACCCGCTCGCTTCATGAAGCTTCTGGGAGAGACCAGGGTAGAAAAAGTCGGCAAGGGTCTGCAGACGAGAATCGAGGGGGCTTACGCCGTGTTTATCCGTTTCGACGTCGAGGGCTCGGACGGGGACGGGGGGAACGTTTTTCAGAATACGAACAGGATACTCGAGAGTATCGTGCCTCTGGTCGGCCATTACGGCGGAACGGTCTATAATTTTCTGTACAACGGGTTCGACGCGGTGTTTGAGAACAGCGCGAACCACGCGCTGAGCGCGGCCCTGTCGATACGCGACTCGTGCAGGAGGTTCAACGCGGCGAATATAAACAGGTCCGGCAGTCAGGCCGATTTGCGCGCCGTACTCGCGAAAGGAGACTTCACCCTCGGTTTTATCGGAGACGAGAACCGTATGGAATCCGCCGCCATATCGGACGCGCACAGGCTTATCGAGCCTCTCGTCCGGACGTGCTTCGGCAGCGACATATTCGTCGCCGTAACTTCGGAACTGTACGCCGGCATAAAAAACGAAGACTACTGCGTACGCAGAATCGGCAATATCAACGCGGGAGTTTCGGGGGAGACAATCGGGATTTACGATATATACGACAGCGACCCCGCGTCGCTTATGGAATTTAAAAAAGGTTTTTCGGATAAGTTCGAAGCCGGGGTTAGTTTATTCGCCAGGGGAAACTATTCCGGCGCGCGCAAGATGTTCATGGAAATTATAAAACATTCGGCTGAAGACGGCGCGACGAGAAATTATTTGTACCTCTCCGAATATAATATTAGAAATACGGATAAGCAGTTATATTATACGGCGTTTGAAAACGAATCCATGAAGAAACATTTCGGCAGTCTTTCGGATTCGTATTACAGCAACGCCGGGATTAAGACAAATTAAAATTAAAATCAAGACGAAAGGAATGATAGGCGTTTGATTATAACGCTGCTGCTGCGTAATTTAAACCAGATATTCAGAATTTTACGTAATTTTATTACGCGTCCTTTCCTGATGTTATTTTCAAAGTTTCGATATATGACGAATATCGGCAGATACTTCGCCAAGCTTCCCGCTATGTTTATAGCCCTGCCCAGAGCTATAAAGGCTAAGCCGAAAAAACGTTCGGACTACGTAGCGGTCGGCAACGTCTTCGTCGCGAAGATTATGCTGGTTATTCTTCTTATTCTAATCGTCGTTATTCCGTTTGTGTTTTACATATATCTGTATCCTCTTCTGGTACGCCTGTTTTTTACGGCGAAATATACTCTCGAAGACCCGAAATACGACGGCTACAGCGGCAAAGTCGAGATTTATTACGACAAGGAAAAAAACCGGGGGTATTTCGCCGGACGTTTGCAGGACGGCGAATTTACCGGCGCGGGGAAATCGTTTTACGAAAACGGCTCGGTTTCTTACGACGGCTTTTTTGAACAGGGGCTTTTCGACGGGCGGGGCGCTCTCTACGCCGAAAATTCCATGCTGCTGTACAGGGGGAATTTTTTTATGGGCATATATCACGGCCGGGGGACCCTTTACAACAGCTTAAACGGGAATCTTCTCTACGACGGGGATTTCGACATGGGAGTTTACCACGGACGGGGGAGATTATACGACGACGCTAACGGGAATCTCCTTTACGACGGGGATTTCGACATGGGCGTTTATCAGGGCAGGGGGCAGCTTTACGACGGCTTCGGGAATATATTATACTCGGGGGAGTTTGCGAACGGTTTGTACAACGGACAGGGAACGCTGTTTTTTCCCGACGGGAGCGAACGCTACTCGGGAGGTTTTTCGGCGGGGATGTATCACGGCGAGGGCGAACTTTCGGACGAATTCGGCAGGACCGCGTTTATAGGCTCGTTCTCCCGGGGGAAGCGTTCGGGCATGGGTACGGAATTTACCCGTAACGGAAACGTTTTATACAGGGGTTCTTTTGCCGACGATATGTACGAAGGCTCGGGAATCCTGTTTGATTCGGACGGCTCGGTCGTTTACGAGGGAGGTTTCGAAGCCGGACTGTTTTCCGGCGCCGGTTTGTTCGCGGCGGCCGGGGATTATACGTACGAGGGGAATTTCAGAAGGGGAGCGGCCGAAGGAACCGGCAGATTGAGACACAGGGGTCTGGAGGTTTATTCCGGAGACTTCAGGGCGGGATTCGCCGAAGGCGAGGGAACGCTGACCGACAGGGGAGCGAGGTTTTCATATACGGGAACGTTCGAGAGGGGTCGCATATCTTTCGAACGGCTGGCGAATATGCCGCCCTCGGAAGTTTACGCGGCTTTCGGTCCGTCGACTTCGGAAGCGCTGTTCGGAGACGATTTCTATTTATATAACGCGGAGTTCGGAGTCGCCCTGCGGTTTGAATACGCCGGGGAGACGAATCCCGCGAGACTTACCCGTATGTTTATGAAACCCGCGGCGGAACTGCCGCGCATCGGGGTTTCCGCGGGAGCTTCAAGCGGAGATTCGGCGCAGCCGGTAACCGGCGGCGTTCCGAGACCTCAGAGAAGGGCGCTGGAACTGCTCGGATTAAGCCTGCCGTCCGGTATTTCCGCGACGGCTGAAATATACGGAATTACGCTGATGACAAATTGGTTTTATAATAATAATAATTCGCCGGGGGATAACGCGGGAACTCCGATTCTGTACGTTTTCGAGACGACGGAAAACGCGGCGGAGCTGCCCGTATTTTCCGAAACGGGTACCGGACAGGATAATCCGGGTAATATAAATAACCCGAATAACCCGAACGAGACGGGCCGCGCGGACGACGCTTATTACGCCGAACTGGGCGTCGGCGCGATTTCCGGTCCGCCGCCGTCTTCAAATCAGGCCCAGACGCAGAGCGGGGTCTTTCTTCTGGATTCCGTCGCCGCCGCTCTTGAAAATAACGCCGAAGTATCTTCGATGCGGACAAGGGAAAAAAATATGCTGGACAGGCTGTCGGGGCTGAGGACGAATCCCGGGGAGTCGCCGGACGCGGAAATCGCGGAGCTGCTTTCGTCGGTTTATCAGCTGTGGGAACAGAACGCCGCCTGGCGTTACGATATGACGGCGGATATTCTGAAAACGCTTATTAATATCGAGAGCGAAATAAATATAAAAGCGGAGCTGACAAAGATTTCCGAAGAAGTGTCTGAATGGCTCGAAACTGCGGAGACTGATTTCAGAATGTCGAGAATAGACGCGTCGGTTTTGAGCGCTCTGCGCGCGAAAAGCGAAGCGGCGGCGCGCGGCATAGAAGAAAGCGAATTGAGACTGGACGCGTATAATAAACGGTTTGAGGAACTGACCGGTTTTGAACTGCCGCAGGACTTTGATTTGGGAGACGCCTGGCTTATAGGAGACGCCGAAAACCCGGAAATTCACGAGGCCGCAGCCTTGCGCGAAACCGTTCGTTCAAGGCTGCCGTCTGGACTCTTTTCGGAAATCGCCCGAGTTATCGCGCCGGCAAACAGAGGCGGAGAGCTCCCGCAGGCGCTGCTGAATAGCGCGCGCGCCGAACTTGCGAATCTCCACGCGGCAGTCTCGGGTTACGCCGCCGCGGATAAACTAACCGGAGATTACGAAATGCTGTTCAGGAGAGGCGAAATAAACAGATATATATATTACGACGCTCTCTATGAACGCATGAACGCCCGGATTTTGGTTCGCGAGAGCAATAAAAATTATGCGTCGGCCATGGTTGAACTCGATAAAAATCTCGGAGGAATTATAAACCCCCTGTTTTTTGCCGAATCCGCCGCGTCTCCGGACTGGATATACGAGGGCAGACTAAGCGCGTCCTACGCATGGGCTGAAAATACCGGGGGAAAATGGCGCGCGTTATATTTTACAGAACAGGAAACGGGCATAAGAAAAACGGAGTTTAAGATATACGAGATTCATCCCGGAATCGCAGGAAATATATATAGCGCGGCAATATATTATAACGGAACGCTTCTGGCTTCGGGAGAAATCGAAACAGAAACAGGCATTGTTTTTGACCCTCCGGCTTTTGGCGGGAACAGTTTGTTCGAAGTTTCGTTCCGGGACAGAGCCGGTAACGAAACCGGACGATTTTATATAGACGGTTTCGCAAACGCGGGGTATTTTTTTGAGTATAACCCCCCGTTAATACAGGAACAGGAATTTATAATTGATAGTGAATAATTAATAGTTGAAAAATCAGGAAGAAGAAACAGTAACAAGAGGAGGATTTATATATATGGGAAGCAGCAACGCAATCGCAGAAGCGGGAATTTCTCTGGTGAATATGCTGAAAAAAAATATGACTCCCGAGCCGATAGCGTCGCCGGAATCTATCGGATTATGTCTGCCGACGGAACCGGAGGATTTTCAGCTCACGGTATGGATGTATAATTTTGAGGAGCAGAACACAATGAGCGGAAGCGGTTTCAGACCCGACCCCGCCGACCCGTCGAGGGAGCGTTTCTCGCCTATGCAGTTAAAGCTGTATATGCTGATAACGGCTCACTCGAAAGCCCCGCCGCAGATTCGGGCCGCGGACGAATACCGGATTATCGGACGGGTTATGCAGCTTATGCGCGATATGCCGGTAATCGAACCCGAGTATCTGGAAGGTTCTCTCGCCGGGGATTCGTCGAGGGGTTTAATGATGGAGCCGCTCAAACTCGCGCCCGAGGAAATCGCGAAGATTATGAATAATCCGTCGGGAAACCCGAAAATGTCCTTTGCCCTGACTTTATCGGTCAGCATCGAATCGAATCTCACCCGCTCGGTAGAACCGAGGGTGGGAGACGCCCATATCCGGCTGACGCAGTTAAATCAAACGAGAAAACAGGGGTAGGGCAGTATATATGCAGATTAGGCTTTCCGCAGTTTTGCAGTTTTTCGACGGATACAGAAGACGGCCGCTGCGCGCGAACGAAGCGACGTTCCTCGTTAATTTGAGCCCCGCGCAGCCCGTTTACAAACAGAACGGATATTTTGTCTTTTCTAATCTCAATCCCGGAAACGCAAGAATCGACGTACTGTCGCCGTTGTTCCTGCCCGAAACTATAGAGGTATCCGTTCCGGAAGAACCGGGGAAATATTCCGTTTATTACAGGGTGTTAAACCCCGCGAGAGGATATCCTTTCGGAGCGTCTCCGACGGCGCTGCGCGGGAAATTCATGAAAGAAGGCTTGCCCGCCGTCCGCGAACGCATACTGATATGCATACCGGAGACCCGTGAGCTTCTGAAAGTGGCCCAGGACGACCTCGAGGCGGGCGGCGCGCGCATAAAGCTGTTTTCGAGTATGCAGACGTGGAGACTGCCGATTCCCGGGAAATTCATGATTGCGGACAGGGACGAAAGCAGGCGCGAGCTGTGCATGATTACCGGAGCTCCCGACAAAGATAATTTTTATCCGGTGAGCGAACCTCTCCTGTACTCCCACGCGAGGGGGAGTCCGCTGGTTGAAGTCATGGAGTTCAGGACGGCGGCGGACGGCGCGTTTTACATAGCGGTTCCCGAGAGGCACGAATCGCTCAGGCGGGTGGAACTGGAAACTCCCGGGATTTGCCCCGGAAAGTCCTGGACCGCGGAACTGGAACGGGGCAGGGAGACCGATATGGGCGTAATAAGCGTCTGATTAAGATAATTATTGAGAAAACGGGTTGAAAATGAAAGTTGAAAAATTTGCGGTTAGATGTTTGATTGCTTTTTTCTCGCTGGCGGCGGTCTGTTCGGGGTTGGCGCTGCAGTCTTACATAATAAAAAGGGACGCGGCGCGGCTGCTTTTCGAAAACCTGACGTTCACGAGAATATCGGTCGAGGCGAGGCAGCATATACGTAAAATAGAATACGGCATAAAAAACGGCAGGGAACTTGAGCAGTTCTATAACATGAACGATATTTTACGCGATATACAGAGAAGCTCGTCGTATATTTCCGGGGTATATATCGTCGGCGGAGGGGATTCCCTGCTGTACAGCATAAGACGCAATCCGGAGCAGAATTTGTCTCTGCGGCGTCCCCGGGCAACGGAGTCCGGAACGGAAAGGGTTTACCGGATGATTGAAAACCCCGAGAGCTTCGATTTGTTCCTGCCCATACGCGACCCGGACGGACTGGACACGGCTTACGCGATAATACGCCTCGACAAGGACGCGGTATATTTTTCGACGCTCGAACTGACCAGGCAGGAATTTGTTCAGGGAGCGATAATAACCGCGCAGATTCTCGGACTCGGACTTATAGTGATAATAAAGAAGAAGCCGAAGGCCGGGGGAATCGCCCTGATGATATTTCTGATGGCTCTCGCGGGTCTCACGACCGACGCGGGACTGTCGTTCAGCCGGTACAGGGGAATAGTCGAATCCACGACCGTCCAGTCGGTGAACCGGATTACCCAGCTGCTGCAGAACGACGTGGAGATTATAAGGGCGATGGGGGTTGAACCGAACGTGATACGCGACCAGAACAGCTGGCTTCAGCAGGCGGCGCGCGGCATACCCATGATACACTCGATGAGCATGAATTATAATATGCGTATAACACCGACGGTCTCGGACGAATATATTAATCAGTACAGCTCGGACCTGCTTAAAAGCTTTATCGCGGTATATATAGTTCTTTTCTTGACGGGGGCCGCGGTTTTCGCGTTTATCAGAATCCGTAAGAAGAAAAGACGAAGTTCAGAATAAAATAAAAATTAAAAATTAAAAATAAATTAAGGATTAAAGAAGTATTAAAATGAAAATAACGAGTATTTCAGGAGTTCGCGCAGACGAAAAAACGCGGGATATACCGGAGGACAAACTCCGGAGAGCGCCGGTTCTGCGGACTTTGGCAAGCGGAGAATACGATAGTCTCATGAGCGCGGGCCGGTCGGTCAGAATACGCGAAACAAGGAGCGGGTATTATTTCTTCACGGTAGACGACGCCGGGGATATCCCGGAGCTTACGGATGATATAAAGGCGGACGGCGGAGTAAAGCGCTTTATCGCCGTAGACTCTGAATGTGAAAACGTCTGGCGCGGAATTTTCCCGGACGCCGAATACAGATATTTTAACATGACCGTTATTACTCCCGAAACTCTGCGTCCGCCGTACGACGATATACGGCTTCCGGGTGACGTTCGAATGACGGAGACCGACGATTCGTGGGACGAACTGATAATCGGCGTGTGCGCGGACGAAGAATTTACGCCGGAATTATTAAAAAGGCAGTTCAGGGAAAATTTGAGCGCAGGCCTTGTTTCGGACGGTAAAAAAATCGGCTTTGTTTCGACGCATTTAAACGGCGAACTCGGCTCGCAATGGATATCGCCGGAATTCAGGGGCAAAGGCATAGGGCAGATTCTGCTGTATAATTATTTGAACGAATATTTTAAGAGTAATCCGATAGGGTTCGCGCTGTGCGCTCCCCATAACGCCGGGGCGAAAAAGATGGTGCTTAACTTAGGGTTCAGTATACTGGACAGACAGGCGCTACTCATAACGGTTCACGACAGAAAATAGAAAATAAAAAATAAAAAGATAAGGAGAATGAAGATGAAAGTAACCGGCAGAAAAATAATTGCCGCGGCGCTCGCGCTGACCCTGATTTTTGCGTTTATGAGCGGGTGTTCTCTGTTACCGGGACTCAATCAGGCGGATTATATCGATATCGATACGCGGGAACAGCGGCGCGGTACAAATTCGGTTTCCCCCAGAACAAAACCCGACGGCAGCGCGTTCACCCTGGCGTACGTCGACATAGACCCTTTCCCGACCACGGGCGCGGTGCTCTACTATATTATAATGGGATTCAGGGAAGAGGGCTGGATATTTTTTGACAGTCTGCCTTTCGACCCCGCCGATACGGACGCGGGCGCGCTTATCGACTGGCTCGCCGCAAGGGATATCGGCCCGTACATACGTTTTGACAGCGGCGCGAACTATTATACTGATTACGAGAGCGAGGGGAGACCCTATCAGAGCGAAGCTTATATAAGGGAAAGTTTAGAAAACCATGTGAAAAACGGAACCGTGGACGCGGTACTCACAATGGGTACGCAGCCGGCGGCGCTCGTCAAGTCTTTCGGACTCGAGGTTCCCCTCATGATGTTCGGAAGCGTAGACCCCGTGGGAAGCGGTCTGGTCAATTCGCTTGAAGACTCCGGCAGTCCGTATATATGGACTATGTTCGACCCGACCGTTTACGAAAGGCAGCTTATGTATTATCATGACCTGATACCGTTCTCGAAGCTGGGGATAGTGTATTACGACGAGACGCGGGCTTCGGTCGGCTCCTATGAAAGGGCGGCCGAAATTCTCGGGGTTGATATCGTACGCTCAAAAATGTTCGGAAGAATGGGTCCGTTCGACGGGGAGGCCGAAGAATATGACGCCGACGAGGAAACCGAGGCGCATCGCTACGAACGGATAGAAGGCTATTATTCCGGACTGAAGGACGAGTTCAGACGTCTGGTCGAACAGGAAGGCATAGACGCGTTCATGCTTACGACGGATATTATCATAGACATGTCGAGAACGGAGTACCTGCTCGAGGTGTTTACGGAAAATATGCTCCCCGTTTTCGTGCAGGTCGGGGAAAGCTTCGTTCAGCGCGGCGCGCTTATGAACGTTTCCGCCGTCGAAATGGTGGGCTCGGGGATTTTCGGGGCCCGTTCGATAACCCAGGCGCTATCGGGAACTCCCCTCGCGGAACTGCCCATGGAGTTCAGGAACTCGCCCTACCTGAGCCTTAATCTCGACGTCGCCGAAAAAATCGGCTTCAGACCCACGTTCGAAATGCTTCTGGCGAGTGAGAAAATATTTACGTCCGATTAGTATATAGTGAGAGTAAAATTAAAGAGGTATGTTTATGCGGGAAATAAAATTATCGGCCGGTAACGGCGGAAACGAAGCGAATGAAACAAACGGCAAAGACGGGAAAAACAGGAATATCTCGGATATTATCGTGATGGCGGTTATATTTCCGGTGTTGTCGGTCGGCGCGCTGATGTTTGTTTTCTGGCTCGGATTCGCGTCTTTTGAAAACAGCGCCTTTGATATTACCAGAAATATGTACGGAACTATACTGGGGCAGAGCGTCTCGGATATCGAGTCGTCCACGCGTTACGGAAAAACTCTGGAAAGCTTCTTCGGCATAGACAGACTGCTGGTTCAGACGACGAGATTTACGCAGGACGACGTCAGGGCGTTCGTGACGGACGAGAACGGGGAACTGCTCTACTCGACGTTCGGCGACGGGGAATTTGAGTTTTATCACGGAATTATATCGGCGGACCACGTAAGAAACCAAATGGCCATGGATTTATCCAGAAGGGGCGGGAATACCGTCTCGTATAACGAATATGAGATTTTAATACAGCCTATATACGGCCAGAACGACGTCCATTCGGGCAATATGGCGCTTATATATCCGGCAAAAAATCCGGCCTTTCTGGAAAAGCAGGGCAGGGATTTGATAACGCTCACTATGAGTATAGCGGCGGCCGTCGTCTTTATTATAGTCGCGCAGCTTATTTTTGCGGCAAAAACGCGGATAGCGCGTCTGGCAAAGCTGAAAGCCGTGATTTCCGTGGCCATTCTCGCGGCGGGCATACTTACCCAGAGTATATTCAGCTTTTTTCTGTACCAGAACCAGTATAAAAGCATGATGCTCGAAAGCGCGGTCACGGTCAGTTCCTATCTGGAATCCCTCGTGCACCGCGTGAAAGAAAAAGAAGTGCCGTACGAAAGAATGAACGGACTCGACGAATTTTTCGCGGACAAATTAAAACAGATGCCGACTTTGTGGGATATAAAGCTCGTCTTGGTAATGTCCGACAGCCAGGAAATCATGTCCAGGGAGAACGAGTATCAAATCAGCCTGCCGGTCCAGGACGAAAACCGGAGGGATATAAGGCTCCAGATGAATATTTCGGTGCAGTATATTAACCAGAGAATGGCCGAAACGATGATACTGTCTCTCATAACCCTGATTGTGTGTATCGTCGCGGTCGCGGAGATTATGAGGTTTCCCGAGCTTCTTCTGCTAAGGATGAGCCGGGGCGAATTTGACAGGGCCTCTCCCAGACAGTGGCTCGGCGTACAGAGCGGACTCCGGATGGGCGCGTTCCTGATGTATACCGCGATTTATATGGTTCTGCCGTTCTCGGCGATGCTCGTGAGGGAATGGCGGCAGACGATGTTCGGGCTGTCTCCGGACGTTTCGGCGGGAATGCCGCTGACTCTGGAACTGTTCTCGCTTTTGGCGGGGACTCTCGTCTGCGCCGCGGTTTTCAAGAAGAGGATTAAAACGGGTCTGGTTATGTCGCTGATTATTTTTACGGGCGCGAATCTCGTCTGCCTTTTCGTTATGGATATTTATCTTCTGTCAATACTTCGCTTTGTTTCGGGGCTCGGGTTCTCGGGGATACTGTACGCGGCGAATTTTATAGTTTCTTACGGAACGGACGGAGAAAGCGGACGTTCGGCTGCTCTTGCGGGAATCAACGCGGGTCTGCTCGGAGGCATAATGGTCGGGGGTTCGCTCGGCGCGGTAATCGCGTCGACTCTGGGGGTACGGCTGTGCTTCGCGGTCGCGGCGTGCCTGTGCGTTGCCGCGGGAGGCGTATATCTCATGCTTATGCCGTGGAAACTGCTTGCGTCGAAAGCCAAAGAAGCGGCGGACAGCTTTAAGAAAAGCGAAGCCGTCTCGAATCGCGCCGGCGCGGTCAAGGCGCTGTTCCGTCCGGACGTTCTGCCGTTTTTAATATTCATAATGGTCCCTTTGAGTTTCGGGCTTATGTTTATCGCGGCGGGTATGCCCGCGCTGGCGCAGTCGAACGGCCTGTCGCCGCTTATATTGAGCGGGGGGTATATCGCGAACGGTATCGCCGGAATATATCTGGGGCTGCCCCTGATGAAACTGCTCGCGTCGTTTATGAAGGGAAATATTCTAATCGCCTCGTCGCTCGTCACGGCGGGGGCGGCGCTGGCAGTCATATTCCTGCCGCCTATGTGGTTCATGCTGATATTATGCGCCTTTCTCCTCGGGATTTTCGACGGGGTCGCGACCCCGGTCATTATGAACGAGTTTATTAATCTTCCGGGCATGAAAGGATTCAGACCGATGGATTCCCTTATAACCGGAAACATAACGATGAAGATAGTGAACACCGCGTCGCCCATAGCGTACGGGCTGATTATCGCGGCCTCGGCGCAAAGCGCCGCGGTGTTCGCGGTTATCGGCGGAGCGGTTGCGGCGTCGGGGATTATATATGTTTTTATCAGTAAAGCGCTCTCGCGGTTTTCAAAGGCGGATTAATATATATGAAAAGTTTTGATTTCGATTTTATAGATTTATTCGGCTGCGGGCTTATACTGCTCGGCGAAGATTTCAGGGTCGTCCGCTTTAACGTCGCGGCAAACGGATTTTTCAGGGGCGCTCCCGGCCTTCGCGAAGGCGCGCCGTTTCATGAGATTTCCGGCGCTCTGAAAGATATGGCGGCGGAAGAGAGCTGCGGCGAAGCCGAACTTCTCGAAGAATATATGCGGGCTTTTGAGGAATGTACGGTGGATTACAGAAGATTCGACCGGAACTGTTACAGGATAAGCGTTAAAAGCGGATTTTCGGCGGATAATAAAAAGCTTACGGCGATAGTGATTGCCGATATAAGCGACATAAGCGAGAGCGAACGCTTTCTTGCCGGACAGGTAAAGGAACTTTCGGATAAGTGCGGCGCGCTGCGGTCGCGGCTGGAACTGGCGGACGCGATGATAACCGGACGCGAGAGAATAAGCCTCGAACAGAAATACGCCGAAAGCCTGTCGCGCTTTTCAGCGACTCTCGGCCGCTTTGAGAGAACTCTCAAAGACGGGGATACTAAAACGGGTCTCGCCGAACTGAAAAATTTAAGAGAGCATTTAAAAACCCTGCTTCCGGCAAACGGACAGTCCGGGGAGCAAAACCGAACGGATTTTGCGGAGCGCCTGAAAAACGCCCTGACGAAAGCGGCGGAGGATTCAGCCGTAAATACCGGAGAAGATAATAATAATAATATTAAGATTGTTTTTCATCATATATCGCCGCTGTCTATTCCGGAAGACGCTTTGAACAAAAACGGCGGAGAAATCGAAAATATAACCCGGAGGGAACAGCTCAGGCAAATGGAAAACGATATAATCGAAGCGGCGAGGGAGAGCGTCCTGCTGATTGTCCTGTACGGCGCGTCCGGGAGAATAGACGTTAGTTTGAGGGCGAATAAAAACGGCGCGGAACTGAACGTGAGGAGCGGCGGGCCGGTAGTTCAGGATTTCGAGCGGACGGAACAATACGCGCGCATAAAAAAAACCGCGCGTAAAATACGGGGAAGACTGGAAACGGATTCGGTAAACGGCTTCGGCGTAAAATTAAGATGCGCCTATCCGAAAAAATCGTCCCCGCCCATCGCTCTCGTCGCCCTGTCGGACCCGGAATTTTCGGACGTCGTAAGCCAGGCTCTGGGAGGGGGTTCCGAACCGGCGCTGCGCTGTATTACGGCTTCGCCGGATATCGATTTACTCAAAGCCTGCGGCGAATACTCCCCGTCGGTTTTGATTATAGAAGCCGAGAAGATTTCTAAAAAAAATACTCTCGCAGACCGCGCGCAAACCGTTTCGCGCCGCTACGGGCTTACGGAGGTCGAACGCAGGATAGTGTCTATGTTCGGGCAGGGCGGGGGAAGCGAGGAAATCGCGTCGTCTCTGCATTACTCGCAGGGAACTCTGCGTAATATGCTCTCGGTCATATATAAAAAAATCGGCGTAAGCGGCAAGGCGCAGCTCATGTCTTTCGCGATATTCAACGGTTTTTCAGAAAATTTTCAGGGAGAACGGAGGGGAAATAATAATGCCGGAGAATCAGATGCGGCGGCTCAAACGAAGCGGTAACAAAAATAACGCCGGAGAAAGCGAATACGCAAACGACGCGAGACGTTCGGTGGAAGCCGAACTGGCTCAGATCGCCGGTCTTGAACTCGCGGTTTCGCGCAATCCCGTTCATCATTTAATCGAGCACAGCCGTTCTCTTTTCGACGCAATCGGCAAAAATAACGCGGAAAAGATGTCGACGGAAAAATCCCGTGAAAAAAAAGACGGGGAGGAAGTTAATACAGATAAAGATAAGGATAAAGAAACAGAAGAAGATAACGGATTTTATAAAAGATTTTCTGAAATTGCGTTTACCAAGGGAAAAATGCTCTGCGCGGTCGAACAGAACGGCGGCAAAGTGATGATGACGTCCTGCATAAAAAGAACGATAGACCAGAGTCCGCATGACGATAGCCGTCAGGGCAAAGTAAGGGAGAGCGGGGCGACGCGTATAAATCTGCCGGATTCAAGGGCGAAGCTTTCCTATCACAGATATACCAGGGCGGCGCTGGAGCTCGTCGTCGATACCGCGCAGAACCTAACGAGAACGCTCGCGCTTTACGAACGTATGGCCGCGGGCGAAGCGGACGGCAGACTCGGACTGCCGGAAATCGATACGGCTTACAGAATGTACCCGTTTTTGAATATTAATAGAGAAAAAGAAAAACTCGCGAAATACAAAGAAGAAATGAAATCCCTGCCCGAAGACAGCGCGAAGAAATCCGCGCTTAATTTCGGCGTAAATAAATTAAATTCTGTAATCGCGCATAAAAATCACGCCCGCCGGGAGTTTTATGTTCAGCTGAGAAAGATTATAGCGAACGCGGAAGCGGCTGCGAAACTGTTTTCGTCCCCGGAAACCGAGGAGGAAATAGTCGAAGATATTTTAAAGAGCGCCGGAATCGGCGAAGACGGCGGCGGCGACGAATCAGATAATACGGAGAATAATACGGATAATGCAGATGATATAAATCATACGGGAGAGAATTTATGATAAATAACCGTAACGAAAACGCGGACGAAAAAATATCCGAGGCGGGTAAGAGCAGAAATAAAGGTCGGCGGAATCTGCCCGCAAACAAAAAAGGTTTGTTTGAGCCCGTAACGGAAACGGAAACGGAGAGCGGAACGCAAAGCGAAACGGCGGCGGCGTCTCTGATGGGTTCTCTTGCGTCCGGGCTGCCGTCTCCCCTGTCTGAAGAACAGACGGAGGAGTCCGCGGGTATGCTGGGAAATCAGAACGTCCTTTCTCTGACGGAACGGGGGGAACGGACAAGAAACGCGCTGCAGCCTCAGGACTCGGGTATAGATACCGGAGCTCTCGCGGGAATACTGGGAGAATCCCCGGAAGGTCCGGTAAATAACATGGAAACGGTTTTTTAATTCAGGAGGATTATGACGGCCGATAAAATAAAAGGTTATTTTGAATACGTAATGAGCTCCCTCGGATTTTTTTATACATGGGAGAAAGATTTCGCCGTCATGACTTCGGGAGCGGGCGGCGTAAGATGGAAGACGGCGGTGAAATGCCTCGAAGACGGACTTGCTTTCTACTCTTCGTATCCCTGGCGTATCAAGGGATATGAAGAACGCCTGAAGAGTATTGAATATATAAATAAATTAAATTCAGAGTCGGGCTTCGGCTGTTATTTTCTGCTTGAACTTTTTCGCGAACCCGGATATATAATAGTTTACAGGCGCGGAGTTTTAATTCCGGACGAATATTCGGCGATGGAATGTATAGAGAACGGACTGAAAAATTTCTGCTCCGAATTTTATTCGGAATGGACCGGAATTTTCAGATTATTAAATATTTAAGTTTTAAATTAACCGGAGGCGGGGAAAATTAACGGGGATATGAATATAAATATAACGGACGGCGATTCGGATATAAGTCTGTACGGCGAGCCTTTCGAAGACCAGTGGGAGATGACCGGGGATTTTATATCGGCTCTCGACGTATGGCTGTATTATCACTACGCGCACCATCAGTGGGTGGGTCCGGAAAACAGGATGCAGAATATGCTCGGTCTGTCTGTCACGAGGGCGGAATTTGAAAAAAATCTCCAGATGTCGGCGAAGTCGACGGCGGGCGTTAATCTTACGCCCGAAGAATCCGCGGATATTTACATGCTGAGGGATTATTTTCTTTCGCGTCTGTTGGCGACCCTCGAATCGAAATCGGATATACCGTTTATCGAGCTCATGAAAAAATTTGAGCTGGACGAGTTTTCGACTCTGTGCGTACTTCTCGCGTTCGCGGCGGCCCACGAACGTAAATATGAAAAAATATTCGCGTATCTCCAGGACGATATAACGAAAAAATTCCCCCTCGCGGAATCGGCAATCGATATTCTCGCGGTCTCCGGAGAGAAACTCGCGGAATATTATCACTATTTTCTGAAATCGTCGCCTCTGCGCCGTTTTTTACTGGCGGACTCTTCGGCGGCGGATTCGCTGAGAGTTCCCTTAATACTTCACCCCAGGATTCTCGACTATCTTCTGGGCGACGGTCAGGGGAAAAATCCGCCCGGGTATATCACGAGACAGGAAGACATAGATATCCACGATATATATATAAATCATGAAATCACCGCGAATATCGAGGGCGCTCTCGCGGGAGAGCATAAGACGGCCGTCGTCTGCGTTACGGGAAAACCGGGTTCGGGAAGAAAGTTTCACATAGCGAACGCGCTGAAAAATGCCGGAGAACGGGCTTTATTTATAGATATGCGCTCCCTTTACGAATCGGACGGCGATATGGAGACGAAAATCAGGGATATAGTCAGGGAAGGCGCGTTATACGGCGGGTATTTATGCTTTTCCCGTTTCGAGCCGCTGCTGGAAGACGCGGGCGCCCTCGCGGGATTTACCGGGGCTTTGTCGCGGTGTCTGGGATTGACGAAGAACGCGGTGTTTGTCGTTTCGGAGAAGCAGTGGAACGACCCGGGTCTCCCGGCGGCGTTCTTGAAAATCGACGTGAATATTCCGGACGCGGGACAGGAAGAGCAGCTTGTTCTATGGAAAAGCTTTTCAGCCGGTATGCCTCTTGCGGAGAATATAAACCCGGGCGAGCTGACGGCGCAGTTTAACTTCACCCCTCTGCAAATCAAAAACAGTCTGAACAAAGCGGACGGAATCAGGCTCGCGTACGGGAAAGCCGAGATAGACGCGGATATATTATATCCGGCGTGCTACGAACAAATCAAAATAAATCTGGACGCTCTCGCGTCGCATATAAAGCCGGTGTTCAAATGGGAAGATTTGGTACTGCCGGAGGACCAGCTGCGGCTGCTTTTCGAAGCCTGTTCCCACGCGAAATATAAGCATAAAGTCTATCACGAATGGGGTTACGGCAAAAGGCTGGCGTACGGACGGGGGCTCTCGATGCTTTTTTCCGGGCCTCCGGGAACGGGTAAAACTATGGCGGCCCAGATAGTCGCGGGGCATCTTCGCATGGAGCTGTATAAAATACAGCTTTCGTCGATAGTCAGCAAGTATATAGGAGAAACCGAGAAGAACCTGAGGAACGTTTTTCAGGAGGCGAAAGATTCGGGCTGCATACTTTTCTTCGACGAAACGGACGCGCTCTTCGGCAAGCGCAGCGAAGTAAAAGATTCCCACGACAGGCACGCGAATATAGAAACGGCTTTTCTTCTGCAGCAGCTCGAAGAATACGAGGGCGTCATTATAATGGGAACGAATCTTCTTCAGAATATCGACAACGCCTTTATGAGACGCATTAACTTCGTGATACATTTTCCGTTTCCGGAGGTTCACGTGAGAAAGACGCTGTGGCGCAAAATGATTCTGCCGTCCGCTCCGGTAAGCGAAGACATAGACTATGATTTTTTGGCGGAACGGTTTACGATTGCGGGAGGGAACATAAAAAATATCGTCGTCCACGCCGCTTTTCTGGCCGCCGCGGGAGGCGAAGCGATATCGATGAGGCATCTTCTCCGTTCGGCGGTCGGGGAACTGAGGAAAAGCAACACGATAGTCTCAAAAGAAGATTTGCGCGAATACGCGGATGTTGTTTTCGGGTAATAAAATATTAAAATAAAAAAATAAACGGAGGTAAATTAAATAAATGGCTGTTTGCGTATGTAACGGAGCGATGCTGCGGTGTCATTTGGGGGATATGCCGTCGGTTTTGCAAGTTATTCCGTCGACTGTGAATACCGTGTCCAATCCGGCGGCGACGATAATGGATTTTACGCCGATGCTGAATATTATGCCTTTCGGCATGTGCGGCAGTATGTCCAATCCGGCGGTGGCGTCGATTAACGTTCCCGGCGCGCTGAGGGCGAGATTTAAGGCGCCGTGCATACCAAATACGGCGGCTCCCTGGATTCCTGGCTCTAACAGCGTGTTAATAGAAAATCTGCCCGCGCTCAACAACACCTCAAAGCTGCTGTGCCTCTGGGCGGGCATAATAACCGTGATGAATCCGGGACAAAATTCTGTAATGGTCCCGTAATATTTCAGGGAATTTCATATAATTTCAGACAAAAGATGACAAATATCACGGGAAATAAACGCCGTATGTGAACAATGTCACGGGATTGCGGGGTTGTGTTGACAACGGAAAATTTCTGTGATATCATAAAATCAACAGTGAATCAAATATTATTTAAATGAAAAGGAGGAAACCGAAAATTGTTAAGGAGCGCGGCCGAATAATAGTGAAGCGCCGCGGTCAGTAAACAATTTCGGGCACAAATTTATGCCAGAATATTTGTCACCGGGCGTATATGTGGAAGAAGTAGAGTCCGGCGCGGTTGCCATGGAGGGAGTCGGTACGAGTACCGCGGGCTTCGTGGGTCTCAGCGAAAAGGGTCCCGTCGTCGGAAAACCGCAGCTGGTTACCAGTTTCAGCGATTTCATGCGTATCTACGGCGGGCATCTGTCTGAAACGAAGTACGGCGCTTACCGGTATTTGCCTTTTGCCGTCGAACATTTCTTCATAAACGGCGGTTCGCGCGCCATGATTATGCGCGTCGCCCCGTCGAATGCGAAAGCGGCGGAGGGAAAATCCCCCAAGGTACTTTCTTTCACGGCGTCCAGCCCCGGGGAGTGGGGCAACTCTATCAAAATCTCTGTCAGTTCAGAGTCAAAGCAGAAAACCCAGGTCACCGAAGCGAACGGAAACGAAGGCGTCCTGAAAAACGCGGACAGTTTCTACGTGGGAGATTCAGTCGAATTTTTCGACGGAAAGAACAGCTCCTACGCTACTATAACGGCGATTTCGGGAAAAACGGTTACGTTCGACGTACCGGTTCCCCTCTCGTGCGTGGATAAAGGACTTGTTCCGACGAAGTTCGTGAAAAGCTGCGAACTGACCGTGGTCGTCAAATGCGGCGATACCGCGGAACAGTATACTTTCGTTACGCTTAATACCGAATCTCCGGATTATATTCTTTCGAGAATGGCGAAATCGGAACTTGTAAAACTCGAGGTTCTTCCGGAAACTCAGGCGGTCGCCCCGGCTAAAGCTCCGGCTCCCGCGGCGAAAGACGACAAGGCGAAGGACGGAAAAGAAGAGGCTAAAACAGAAAGCGCTCCGGCCGCAGCTGCGGCGCAGGTCAACGGCTCGCTGTTTGCGAAAGTCGGCGGAGAACCGGGCAAAACCCTTCTGGTCGCAATGGCCGGGGGAGACGACGGTTCGATAGGCTCTATGTCCGCGAGCGACTTTATAGGAACGGACGGAGGTCCGGGAAAACGTACCGGAATCCAGTCGTTTATCGAAAGCTCGGGGGTCAGCATAATGGCCGTTCCGGGAGTGACGATACCCGACGTCGCGCTCTCGCTGATTGCGTACTGCGAAAATCAGAAATCGGCGTTCGCGATACTCGATATGCCGAGAGACAAGAAAAAACCCGACGAGATGCTCGAGTACAGGGATATGTTCGATTCGAGCTACGCGGCGGTATATCATCCGTGGCTCGAAGTTGCGGACCCGCTCGCGAAAAAGTCTATTTATATACCGCCTTCGGCTTCTATGGCGGGCGTGTAAGCCCGTTCAGACATTTCCGTCGGGGGACATAAAGCTCCCGCGAACGAAGTGGTGCGCGCCTGCACGGGGCTCGAACACAGCTTTAACACCGGAGAACAGGATATGCTCAATCCTAAAGGCATTAATTTAATCAGAGCGTTCCCGGGACGCGGCGTGAGGGTATGGGGAGCGAGAACGCTCAGCTCCAACGCGTCGTGGAAATATATAAACGTGCGCAGACTGTTTATATTCCTTGAGGAATCAATCAAGAATAACACGAACTGGGTTGTATTCGAACCTAACAACGAAGCGCTCTGGAGCCGCGTGCGGCGCAGCGTCGAGATGTTCCTGACGACTGTCTGGAGAAGCGGGGCGTTGTTCGGAACTACTCCCGAAGAGGCGTTCTTTGTGGATATTGGACGCAATACGATGACGCAGGACGACATAGACAACGGCCGGTTGATATGCATAATCGGAGCGGCGCCCGTGAAACCCGCAGAATTCGTTATATTCCGCGTCAGCCAGTATACGGCTAACTCGCAGTGAGATTCTCTATAATAATATACACATAGTTTACTTGAAAGGAGTGAAAAATTATGCCAGAACTTACCTATCCATATGCTTCGTTTAGATTTAAAGTTGAGTTTGACGGTACGGAAAGCGCGGGCTTCTCGGAAGTGTCCGGCGGGGATATATCCGTCGACGTAATAGAATACCGCGAAGGTTTCGACGCGAGGGGTACCCCCCGTAAACTGGCGGGACTCACGAAATACGGCAACATAACGCTCAAATGGGGCGTCGTCGGAGGAATGGAGATGATGACGTGGCTCCAGTCGGTTTCTTCGGATAACATGAAAGGCGCGAGCGGTATCGAACGCAAGACCCTCCTGATTACGCTGATGGACGTTAAAGGAAATTCCGGACCTTCATGGGAAGTCATAAACGCGTGGCCGTGCCATTACACCGGACCGGACCTCAACGGTCTGGGTTCAGAGGTGGCGATTGAGACTTTGGAAATCGCGCACGAAGGGATTTGGCGCAACGACGCTGGAGCGAGCGACACCGCGTCGACGATATAAGAACAAAGAAATTAGTAAAGGACGCCGCTCCCGGCGTCCTTTCGGGATAGGCTTATATACTTCAGGGACGCCGGGAGCG
>Ga0099364_10003715_pt1 | contig 23535 bp, 34 predicted proteins | sample TergutTh196P3_FD_73070 | JGI IMG/M metagenome (GOLD analysis project Ga0099364, IMG submission 73070) | Microcerotermes parvus P3 segment gut microbial communities from Pointe-Noire, Republic of the Congo - Th196 P3 | ecosystem: Host-associated > Arthropoda: Insects > Digestive system > Gut ...
TGGAGCTGTATGAGAAAAAACAGGAGTATGAAGTGGCTGAAAAAAATCTTGAGAAGGTAAAAATCGGGCTTTCTTCATACATGCTCAATTATGATGAAGCGACCTGCGGGGACTTTAAAATGCGCTGGACGGTTAAGAACAGCCGCAGCGTTGACTACGACGCGTTAAAACTCGCGTACCCGCTTATTTACGCAAAATTCGTAAAGGAAAAATGTAATATGGGCTTTGAGGTAAAAGTCAAAAAAATGAAAAAAGGGGAGGCCGCGTAATGGCAAAAGCTATGGGTTGTACGGTAGTATACAACAATGAAAATAACGCCGTTGAAATCAATGTTCACGGGGATATGTTGCCGAACTCAGTCTTTTTAGAAATTCTTGACGTATTAAAACAAAATAAGGATAAACGGCATGTGGACTTTATTGCCGATAACCCGAAAATCATGCTCCTTATCAGGGAATCATTGCCCGGGGAGTGTTACAGGAAACTGGAGTTGAAAAGCCATGACAGTACGATGCAGCCATACAAAAACGCTGTTTAATCAGCCGGATGTTGACTACGTTATCGCGGTATATATGGCGGAGCCGGGCGGTGAGATTGAAGGGGAATTTGTCGCGAAAGGCAATTCCCTTCCCCTTGACCCGTTTCTTGATATAACCTTTGAGGGCGAATTTGCGCTGGATAAGCAGAAACGCCGTGCGTTTGCGGTAAAATCCTGCTCCGCCCGTGTGCGAAGGACGAGGGCGAACGTGTTGGGGTATCTTTCTTCCGGCGCGGTTAAGGGAATCGGGCCCGCGCTTGCAAGGGATATAGTAAACGCATTCGGGCTTGAAGCTGTTGACATCCTTGAGCAGAACCCCGAACGCCTAAAAAAAATCAGCGGTATCGGGGAGTTTAAGCTCAACATGATTATGGAAAGCTTCGGAGAAAACCGCGAAATTCAAGATTTAATGCAGTATCTCGGGCAATTCGATATTAGCATAAACAAAGCCCGGCGCATAAAGGCAAGGTTCGGTGTCCGCTCTGTTGAGATACTGCAAAATGATATTTACCATTTATGCGAAATTAAAGGCTTCGGGTTTACGAGCGTAGACCAAATGGCGAAGAAAATCGGACACCCGATGAATACGTTTCCCCGCGTTAAGGCGGCGGCTGAATATGTTCTAGGTGAAAACCGCCAAAGCGGGCATCTTTGCATTGACCCTGAAAACTATTTGAAAATTCTCAAAAAGGCGCTTAATCATAAGAAAGCAAGTTATCAATTTGAGGACGCCGATTTGCGGCCTATGGCAAACGATACCCTGCGCACAGAAAAAATCGTGTATTCGCAAGGTTGTATCTATCTAAAGCAGGACTACCGAAACGAACGTGGCAGCGCAATCCTTATCGCCCGGCGTTTGGCAAATGAAAATCCCGCCAAGGTAGTTGATTACGCCATACCCTCAAGCGACGGCATACAGTTGTCTAAGGAACAGGAAAAAGCTGTCCGCATGGCGTTGGCGCGAAATACAAGTATTATTACAGGTGGACCGGGAACCGGCAAGACAACCACGCTGAAAACTTTTTTGGCGGCGTATTCAAGGCTATTCGGGAAAGACGATATTCTTCTGTGCGCGCCGACCGGCCGCGCTGCGCGGCGCATGGCGGAGGCCACAGGCTATGAGGCGTCAACAATACACCGTGCGTTCGGTCTCGGTTCGGAGGATGAAGAAAATAACGACGAACAAAATGCCACGAAATTGAATCTCGTTATCATAGACGAGTTTTCGATGGCGGACCAATGGGTTACATTCCAAGTGCTTTCGCGTATTGACCATGAAACAAAGCTTGTTATTGTCGGCGATGCGGGACAGCTTCCAAGCGTCGGACCGGGAAATGTTCTGCATGAGCTTTTGAGCGTGGGTGAAATACCACGCGTTCAGCTAAAGCAGATATTCCGGCAGGCCGGGGACAGTGCGATAGCCGAAAACTCCAAACGAATCATGGACGTCGAAACCGAACTTATCTATGACGGGAGCTTTATGTTTGTTCCCGCGGAAAATCAAAATAACGCTTTAAAAATCATCTGTACGCTATATCAACGCGCGACAGAAAAGCTAGGGGCGGAAAACGTGCAGATACTCACGCCGCAACGCAAAAACGGGGAATGCGGCGCCAATACATTAAACGCCGTTATCCAGAAAATGATACAGGAGTATCCGGAAAAAGGAAAAAAAGTCTTTGACCGGTATTTCTGCGAGGGCGACCCTGTGATACAAAACAAAAACAACAAGGGCGTTGCAAACGGCGATGTGGGCATTGTTTCAAAAACGGCGCCCGCACATGTCAAGGTGGAATTTTCGTCCCTTGAAATTGAACGGATCTATAACGATGAAAGCCTGCGTATGCTGGAGCTTGCATATGCGCTGACGGTTCACAAATCGCAGGGCAGCGAATATCCCGTCGTAATAATACCCGTTCTGCGGGAACACCGTTTCATGCTGACCCGGAACCTGTTTTACACGGCGGTTACCCGCGGCAAAAAGCGGGTGGTTTTGGTAGGGCATAAAAGCGCAGTCAAACGGGCCATTCTAACCGAAGATATGTCTAAACGGCGCACAATACTTTCGCAGAGGATTCATACGGCATTATCTGAACTGAAGGGGGAAAATCCATGTATGCAGGAAGACACGCTCGCAAGCGCGTAAAAACCAAGAGAAACAGCGACTACATATTTATTTTGGAGGGGAGTTAATGTGGGATACTTCTCTGAGCTTGAAACGGGCATACCGAAACATATGCCATCTGTTGAAGAGATTGCCTTTGAAGATTTGCGTATTATTTACGCAACACATGGCGAGGACAGGTCTATCTATCGGGAAAGCACAGACGAAAGACAGCTTGTAAAATTCGATTACCGCAAAGGCTTCTTAACGCCTTTAGGGGACGTCGAGCAGGACGAGTGGTATGCTCTTGCCGAAAAACTGATTAATCTCAACTATGAGGGGTGGATAACCGACAGCCTGCAAGAATGGCTTCTGGAACATCATCCGCCCTGTAAGGGAAAAGACGAATCAACGGTGTGGCATTTCGCCCTAAAATCGCATATCCACAGAGATTTTGACCGTGAAAAATGGGTTTATTATATCCCGTGGAACCGTAAATACCGCTCTGAAATTCTGACAGGAAAACTTTTTCCAACCGTAACGGCTCCATGCTGTAACGTGCCCGGTGAAACAACCGGCGCACTTTTGCGCTTGGAAAACAAAGAAATCCACGGATATTGCCCATACTGCTACAAAGCGTCGAAATTAACGATACTAAACGACCCGTGCGGAAGCCGGCGCTTGCTGATGAAAAAAGAGTTTGATGAAGCAAGCTGACGATGATTTCGTTTGCTACGAAAAAACAGCATATTTATAATAAAAAAATATATAAAATTGGAGGAACATTATCATGACAAAAAGAGATTTGAAAAAGTTCTTGGAAAGCAAACATGAAGCGGCTATTCAGGCGGCTAAAGACAAGTATTACGAGGACAGGGAAGCGTATCTTGAAGCCATGTACGCCGAGCTGCACATTCCCGAAGCCGCCGAAAAAATCGAGGCGCTTGCTGCGGAAATTGATAAAGTATGGGGTGCGTGGAAATTGAAATACGGCATCCGTAGTGGAGTTCACCTGTGGTCCCCGTATCACGGGCTGGATTACTTCATAAACCAATTTTCCGGCGAAAAAGGCGCGGCGCTTAAATATATAAGCCGAACGGAGATTAAGTTTGAAGATGATGGTATGAAGGCCGCTCATAAAGCTTATAATGAATTGCTGATAAACATTGACCGCAATTATATTAACCTCATTGAAGCGGTAAAGGTATGCCGCACGGCAAAAGAAGCGGCGGAGTACCTAAAACAACTAGGGTTTGATTTGAGCGGACTTGAAACCGCCGAGGCTCCGATTACGGCTTTGGCGGTTCAGATTAACCCGAAATACCTGTTTGTGGGAGGAAAAAATGCAGCATAAGAAAACATTTCTTGACCTTCTTCGTTCAGGCGGGGAAATCGACTGTGACCTTATCATCGGCGGCGCCGATATGTCTGCGACGTTTGTGTGGGATAAAGAAAACAGTATAACCGATTATGGCGTCGAAAAATTCAAGGCGGTTTTGACCGCAGAGTATACTAAGCTGCCAAACGGCAACATTGAAATCCATTGTGACGACTATGAACTTGGCGAGGAATTTGTGCTTGCGGCGGCCGGATATATCGGCACGACCGAATTTGCAAAAATCTTTGGGGAATTGTAGATTTAGGCTGTTTGCCAATAAACATCTGCTGTGCTATACTTAAGTTAACAGTTTTAGTTGTTTATAATAATAAACGCGATAGGAACTGATTTATAATGGAAGCATATGACGGTTATTTCGAGAACGGCAATTTCCACCCTGCCGGACAGTCAATACATATACCGGGGCGTCGCAGAGCAATCATAACCATTCTGGACGAACCGGGGCATAATGATACAACGGCGGAGCGATTAGCCGCGATTGATGAATTTTTCTCTGCAATTGATTCGAGCAACGAAGATGCGCCGGATTTCGAGCGCTTGCAAATTACGAAAGAATAATTAAATACTGATTATAACGGATAGGACAAACCCATTTGCGGTTTGCCTATCCGTTTTTTCATTTTAGGAGGATTATAGTGGATATGAAAATGGACCTTACTTTATCTGAACCAAACAGTAACGACCCTATGCCACAGCTTGAAGAATTGAGCAGGTGTGTTGCGGAAGATGTAAAATCGTATCAAGATGCCATGCTAACTAAAGACAAGGACGCCATATACGACAGTGCCTATTACATACTAATTGCTGAAAGAGTAGGCAGCTTCTTTAAAAAAGTTGATTGGGAAGCATTTGAACAATGCGGGGACTCTGATAGGTTCATCGAGTTTCTGTCGTTTAATGAGCCCTTTCTTAAAAGCTTTATGGATTGGGGCGACATATGTGACGGCATTGATGCTTCCTCTGTTAGGTCAATCGAGGACGAAATATTTACTTTTCTTATAGGAAAAACAAAAGGATATGATGAAGATGATATGTGAAAACAACGTGGCTAACACAATATTGCAACAATAGAAAGGGGTTTGATTATGTCTAATATAAAAGCGATTGACACACGAAACGGCGATGAGGTTGTAAACATATTTGTGTCCTTATATCTCAATTCTTTTGACAGCCGTAAAGGATTCCATCCGATATTCGCACAGCACAGAAACCCTGCGCATAATTTCACGGCGCTAATCATTCAATTTTTATATAACCTTAGCAGCATGACATGCTACGACGGTCGTAACGAAGCGTCTGTGCGTCTCGCAGGCGAGATGGTAAAGGAAATGCAATTATACGAAGGTTATGATTTTTCTGCGAATTTCCGTAAAACGGCAACGGTGAAAAAATCGATTATTGAGATTGCCAATTATCGGAGTGATGAGGAAATGGCATATTTGATGAGCTGTTTTATGAGCAACCCGCCCGAGGAAAAGAGGGCATATATGAGCTTTATCAGAAAAACACTTCATGCCCATAACACACTGCAACAGAGCTTTACACGATTCTGCCGCGACTGGTGCCGGTTTGTGGTAAATGAAAAACCGTTCGGCGAAAAATCAACAACTATTCGGCTTGCGAAAGCGCTTGCTGAAAGCAAATACGCGTTGCCAATGATTTAAGGAGGAAAACAAAATGGCTGATTATAAAAAAATGTATTATTCACTGTTTAATGCAGTAACAAAGGCTATTGAGCTTTTGCAAAACGCACAGGCCCGTACTGAGGAATTATATATTGAATCAAGCGACACGCCGCTCGTTTATCATGAAGGGTTAGGCGATAATAACACAGACGGAAAGGATGATTAATACTACACATGATAGCATATAAAGCGTTTGGAAAAGGGCTTGTTTGCCTCGGGTATAAATTCAAGATGGGCTTGAATGTTACAAGCAAAGCGAACTGCTGCGAAAATGGCTTTCATTGCGCGGCAAACCCGCTTGACTGCCTTACTTATTATCCCAACATTGACAGCGCCGAATACTACATAGTAAATGCCGGTGGCGATATTGACGAAGATGATTGTGATTCAAAAATTGCATGTACGGAGCTTACAATTATAAAACGCCTGACGCGGGAAGAGTTTTTTCTGCACAGCCTTGCGTACATAGCAGACCATCCGCAGCAAGAAAAGCATCGCCATGCCCAAGAAGGCCAGGCTGAAGCAGAAAGAGGATACGCCGTCGCATACGGCGCAGATCCGATAGCAAAAGGAAAATTAGGAAATGTTTTGGCATTTGCAAAAGAAGACCCGATTAGCGGGAAAATCATTCAAATCGCATTTTCTCGAATAGACGGAGAAACATTGTTGCCCGGAATCTGGTATGATTCCGACCTAAACGAAAGGAGTGCAGTCTGAAATGAAAAAACAAGAATTAAAAAAACAGCGCCCGTTAAAGGCGACGCAACAGATGATGAAGATGGCGGCGGACGATACCCCGCGGCGCCAAAAAGACTATTACGGATATACAACCGTATACGACCGAAGTTTCTATATGCGCTGTCGAATCAAAAAAGGAATCTTAACAGTGGCATTTTTCTTCACGGAACATTTAAGATCCGACGGTCGAAGTCCGGCTTATGAATTGTTCATTGAACGCAAAAATAAAAAGTTCATTACTTACGACCATCTGCATAACTGCTGGCGTACCGCCACACTTAGCAGGCTTGTATGGCCAAACTGTACATGGTATGCGAAGCACAAATGGATGAGCCAACGTGAACATGACTTAATTAAGTCATACCTAAACGTAGAAAAGGGCGGGTATGACGGGTTGTTGGAGTACCAACTGCAAATACGGGCGTGGGAATTGGAAAAGAGGCATAAAATGCAAACAGACCCGTGGGACGCCGATTTGGCTCAAGTTCCAAAGCTGCCGAAAGACTGGACCCGATGGGTTAGTAAAGTGGGCGTCACGCAGAACTACATCTACTACAATTACTCTAAAAAAGGCGCTGAAACCGGATATTGCACGTTTTGCGAAAAAGATGTTCCGATAAAAAAGCCGCGCCACAACAAACAAGGGCGCTGTAAAAAATGCCATCGTGAAATTATTTTCAAGGCAATTGGAAAAGCGGGGCCTGTAATGGCAGGCAGAAATATAATGTATCTTATCCAGCGATGCAAAGACGGTTTTGTTATCCGTGAATTTTTAGGGTATCGTATGCACCGCAAAGGTGAATACAAAACGCCGGAAATCTCCAGTATGGAAGTGCGGCGTACCATTTGCGACAAAAGCGGGAAGCCGTTAAGGTCATATTATTGGGATAGGTATAAGATGCGCAATTATCGTTGGATACAGACAAACTTATGCCCTGCTTCATGGTGGGGCGCTGAATCCGGCAAGGTTTACGGGAAAACCATCCCAAGCCTTGCGAAAGCGGAATTGCGTGGTACCGGTTTGCCTGAAGCGATACGAAGCATGAACATAATAGACCCGGAAAAATATCTTGTTATCCTCCCGGTAGCTCCGTATCTTGAGAGACTGGCAAAAGCGAATCTGCCGCGCATGGTAGAAAAATGTATCAGAGAGAATTCCGGGTTTAAACAAAAAATGCACGACGCTAAAGCGACGAGCCTTACAAAAATGTTCGGAATCAACACCCAGACATTGAAACGCCTTCGTAAAAATAACGGGGGATTATGGTTCTTGGATTGGGTAAGATACGAAAAATCAACGGGTAAGCATATTCCGGATTACATAATTGACTGGTTTTGTACCGAGGGAATCAAGGCAGATAAACTACGGTTCATTGCTAGAAAAATGAGCATGGTGCAAATCTACAACTATATCCGGCGTCAAATGGTTGCCGGAAAAGCTTCAAGCAAAGATGTTCTTACCACATGGGCTGACTACCTTTCTATGGCGAGGCGACATAAAATGGATACTAACGATGAAATCGTATACAGGGCAAATAAACTGTTTCAGCGCCATAACGAGTTGGTTGAGTTATGCCACAGCAAAGATTTGACGGTAGAAGCGATTCGGGTTTTAAAGTGTTATCCGCATGTTGACGATGTTTGCATGTCGATAAAAGAGAAATATGAGTACGCGAATGATAAATACACAATCATTGTTCCCTCGCGCATAGAAGACATTTTGCAGGAGGGCAGGAATCTACACCATTGTTTGGGTAGAAGCGACCGTTACTGGGAAAGAATAGAGCGGCGGGAAGCTTACGTCCTTTTTCTCAGAAGGACGTCCGATATTTCCAAAGCCTATTACACCTTGGAGGTCGAGCCTAACGGAACAGTACGCCAGAAACGGACGATGTACGACAGACAGGAAGCCGATATTGAAGACGCGACTAAATTTCTGGTAGAATGGCAGCGGGTACTTTCAAAGCGGCTGACGCCAAATGATTTCAAACTGGCCGAAACGAGCCGAAAACAGCGTATAGTGGATTACGCGCAACTAAGGGAAAACAAAGCTGTAATCCAGACAGGGGAATTAGCGGGCAGTCTTTTGGTAGACGCTTTGCTCGCCGACCTCATGGAAAACACAATCATCAATCAAGCTGCGTAACAAAATTGTCGGCGCCCCTTTTGCGGGCGCCGATTTTTTATGTAGCTATTCCACCGATAATATTTAATACACGGTTAAGCTTGTCCAGTGGTCTTAGGTCAATCTTAACCCTTCCTTCGTCCGTTTCAATCCCGTGTCTGGCAAGAGAATTCATACGTTTTCGGTTTAACATATCATCCTTGATACGTTCGGATTCGCGTTCGTGGGCTTCGGAATTTGCGGCGGGGATTATAAGAATAATATTTCTTTCAGCTTGTTCATAGTTTCCGCGTGTTTTCCGCCTGCCCTGCTTTTTATCAAGAGCGAGCGCACAAGCAAAATTACATCATCATCCGACAGCAGAGTGTCAATAACGTTGCTTGAAGCAGCAGCAGGAATCGCCGCCTTGTTTTCTTTCGCTGGCTTCTCCTCTTTTACAGGTTTAGGTGCAGATGTAGGCTTAGAAGTAAATTTCTTTAGGAAACTGTTCAATGTCTTTTCCGTACATTCCCCTTTGGCGTTTGATTGTCCTATAATGTACAAAGGGTCAACATTCAAGGTTTGTGCGATTGGAGTTACAAGCTTTGCCGATATATTCCCGGTCTTGTATACCCGCGCGATAGTCGTGCGCTTAACTCCCGCCAAATCCTCAATCTTTAGCTTATCCTCGTTATTGGCGCTTTTCCAAAGCTCTTTAACGCGCTGTTTCGTTTTCCCGGCGTCGGAGCTTATATTGGTCTGTTTCATTTTTTGGATTACTTCCGCACTTACCATGTTATCCTCCAGCAATTTTATTTGTTGATAGAATTATACCGCTAATTACAGTATTTAACAAGTATCATTTGCGATGTGTGGTTATCTGCTGTTGTGTATATTCTGAAACAGGCTGAACAATTCCGGCAATTCTTTTTTAAGGGAAACAGGGCGTTTCTTTTGGCTGTGGAAATAGCAATGCCCGCTTTCGCCGGTTGCGCGAAGCGCACCGGTTTCCTTGTCGGTGACTTTATATATAAGCGTTATCCTTGTGGGGGTTAAGCTTTCAATTTCGAGGAGTATATCCACGAAATCGCCGAAGCGGGTCATGGATTTATATTCGCACAAAACGCCCAACACGGCAAAATCAATTCCGCTGTCCGCGGTTTTCTTGTATCCGTAGCCGAGCTGTTCCATGTAATCCACACGCGCTTCTTCAAACCAACGGATATAGTTTGAATGGTGCACAATCCCCATCTGGTCTGTTTCATAGAATTGAACCTTGTGCGTGTACGGGCTTATATTCATGCGTTCGCTCCTTCACGAAAAATACGAAGTTGAAAAGCAGAAAATTTATTCAATTATGTACTCGCGAAAAATTTCGCACCCTTCGCAAAACCAATTATGATATGTTTTAATCCATTGATATTTTACGATAACAGATGGTTTATTGGATGCTTTTTTTATATTACTGACAATAAAATCTCTATGAGCCTTTATATATGCAGTAGCATTATCTACCCAACCAACGCCAATCCTGTTAAGCGAACATAAGTAATTACAATGAAGCAGCCCATCAAAATCCCTTCGCATCAGATACTTTCGTTCGTTATAAGGAGCAGCTTTAATGCCTGTTTTTTTCATTACATCATTTATTCTTATGATTGCTTTTTTACTTGCTTCAGGTGTATAGATTTCTTTATTAATAATAATCCTTGGATAACAAGCAAGTTTACATTCTGTTTCATGTGCATCAATTAAACCTTTGCCAAACAACATATCTTTCTGATTGGTATAAAAGTCGCCTATTGTTATTCCTCCCCGTACAGGCAGGACTCCGAACATAGTAATATTCGCCATTTGAATTGTGTTTATATATAATAAAAATTCATCAAATTGAACACGATCCATTGTTTTCGAGTCATTTTCGATTGGAGTACTAATAATTATTGTATCCGAAAAAATGTTTAAATTATAATTAAAGCTATCTATTTTAAATAGCTTCGGTATGTTAATGAAGTTCTCCAAAATTTTATAAACATTTTCTGACGATTCTTTTTTTACATAATCAGAAAACCCCATGAGATCTATTAGTGCAATAAAACACTTTTTAGTCTCCATATTTTCACCACAAAATCATTATTAATTGAATTGCCGATTATAGGAGCAATCTCAAATGCAAAAAAACTTATTCAATTGTTACTGACAATTTTTCGTTCTCACTACTTTTTTCATCTTCCTGCCCGCGCTTATACTCCAGTTTTTCTTCCTTGGTGGCGCCTCTCACCATTTTATGTCCGCAGTTCGGGCAGGCGTCAACAGGTCCTCTGCGTTCAAAACAAAACCTGCATTTACTGCATATGTAAATTGCCAAAACAAAATCCCCTTTTAAATGCTTTTGAATTTAACCCCGTTCGCCGGTAATAATCTTTTTTACACGCCCAACCTGCCTGTCGTCTAGCATAACCTTGATACCATGCGGATGATTCGCGCTTTTTGTAAGGATACGCGTTACATTCCCCCGAGTTAACGCACCCGTCGCCTGGTCTTTTTTCAGAACAATGTCAACTACCATACCGATATTAATATCTGCCCGGTTTCGTCCGTCCAATTTCACGCTTCCTTTTAAAAAGTAATTAACTTAAATTATAAATGTTTATGCGAAATATTACAAGCAGGTATATAGAAGCTTGCGAAAGGTCGCGAAATACACAATACATAGCTTGACAAATACAAAGTTATACTATATACTGTATATATTGTAATTTGCGGACTTCTTGGCTGAAGTTATTATGCAGGTAGTTTGGCTACTGCCGATGGCAAAAGATAAATTATGCGCGGTACTCCCTTAAATGGGCGTGTCGCGCTCTTTTTTGTATAATAACCAAAAGAAATTTTGAATATAAAAATCAAATAAATATTGTAATAAAAGGGTTTGTGTAAAAGCGAACCCTTTTATATATTTTTTAGGAGGTACTGAAAATGTTAGTTAAAAATCTTAATCGCTTAACCCCGGATAAAAAGATGAAATTCAAGCGCAGAAACAAACGGAACCTTAAAATTATCGAGGATAATTTGAGAAACGCAAAAAAACCACCCGAATGGATGCAGGAAATTCTTTTTTCGGCAAACGACGATAAGGGTTCCGGCAGAATAACAGCATGAAGGGGGAATACAATGAACATTTATCAAGAAAACGGCTACAAAAACCGCGACGATTACCTTGACAGTCTCATTGGAAATTATGGCGTTGAACCGTGCCTTATTAGTGCGGCCGCAGAAATGCTTGATCCCGGCGAAGACTTTGACGGGTTAATTCTATCATTGGAGGATTTACTGTGAATAAAGAGTATATACGCTTTTTAGTGGCAGAGCTGCGGAAACATGGTTTTGTACATGCGGTTTATCTGCCAAAAGAAAACAAAATCCAAATAAATCCCGACCCGTCACAGCTTGACCTTATCAAAAAGGCGTTGGAATACAGGCTCGAAAGCGACGACAGTATTTCTACCGGAGATAGCGACAAAACTAGAGAACTTGCATCGGGGCTGGATTTCATTGTGGAATATTTTGAAAGCGGGGATGATGAAAATTGAAGATGACTATAAAAGTAAGCAACCACTCTTTAACGCCGGAAGAATTTAATCTTGTATGTTTCTTTCTGCAAATGGCTCACGGCTCCTGTAACCGCGTTGACGACGGGGTTCTATTTACCGATATTCCGGTTGAAGAAAAACGCCGGTATGACGATATGGGCTGTGAAGCGACAACGGAAGAGTATTTCCGGTGGAAAATAAAAGATATTTACACCCGCGCGCTCATGTTTCGTGGCGACCCCTGCAACGTGAACAAAAGCTATGCGCTTGATATTAATTACAAGGAGGGCTGAAATTGAAAGATAATAATAAAAAGGACGTTGACTCAATCAGTAAAATGCTGCAAAAAGGGCTTGACGAGCTGTTTTCATGCGATAGATACGAAGCGTTCTTAAAAATGATTTCCCGTTTTCCGAATTATAGCTATCGGAATATTCTGTTGCTATTGCGCCAATGCCCACACGCGACTTCTGTGAAAGGCTTCCGCAGTTGGATTAAGCTTGGCAGGATGGTGAAAACAGGTGAAAGGGCGCTGAGAATAATTGCGCCTTTTGTGAAAGAAGAACACCGCGATAAGGAAAAGGGCGAGGATAAAACAGCGGATACTTTTCGGCGCATTAGCGTATTTGACATTTCGCAGACTGAGGGTATCGAGGGTTTCCCCGATAGCGCCGGAAATATGGCGCCAATTCAAATCGCCGGGTACCCGTTTCATGTTACAGAGCTTAACGGGAATGTTGAAAACTTCCACGCAATCCTTGCCGCCATGCGCGAAATATCGCCGTATCACATAAATATCGAGCCGGTTTCCGGAATCAGAAAAGGGTACTGTAACTATTCAAGACGGGTTATCGGCATAAAACAAGGGCTTAGTCAATTACATACGCTCAAAACCTGTGTTCATGAAATAGCACACGCGTTATTGCATGGAGACGTAAATAGTAAACAACGAAAAGAAATAGAGGCGGAAAGCGTGGCGTTCATTGTCTGCCGGTATTTTGATATGGATACTTCGGATTACAGCTTTAACTATATCGCCGGTTACAGCATTGGAAAAGAAAAAAAGGAGCTGAAAAAATTCCTTGATTCTATCCAAAAAACGGCGTCGTTTTTGATTGATTCCATTGAAGGGGCAATAAAAGCCCGTGAGATTGGATATGATAGCGATGAATTTTCCCTGTTAGTAAACGAAAAAACAATATTGCGGCTGTTCGGGCAGGGCGAAGCGGTTTATCTTGTATACCCGGGCAAAGGCGAGTTGTTTGTCATGGATAAAAAACAGCTTGACGGGTACGGCGGGCCTTTTGCCGTTGAACGCAATGTCTGGCGCCAAACGCTTGACAGCGGCAGATTAGATGCCGCAAATGCGGCATGAGCCTGAACAGCGTTGATATACGCTGTTGTGTGTGTTATGCTAAACATAATAAAAATAAAATGGGGTTTCGTATGGAATATGTTGTTGAATTCAGTTGGGACGACGAGGCGGGCGTTGGGGTTGCCATATGCGACGCTATCCCCCTCGCCCTTGAAAGCAACTCTTTTGATGCGCTGATAGAAAAAGTGAAAGTATGCGCCGCTGAAATCATTGCATAAACAATGCCTCTCATGCGCCAAAGCGGGATTAAATATCATTTTTAGATAACCCGCGTAATAAAATAAATACAGATTATGAAAAGGAATCCTATGCCCGAAAGGGCAAGGGGTTCCTTTTCCTTTTTAAGGGGAGTGCTTCTAATGAAATATCAACCGGGCGGTGTCAAAATACCGCTCCCTCAAAGGAAAGCTTTGAATGAAAAATGTCTGAGGGCATTAGATGAATCCAACATGACAATGACCTTTGACGAAATCTATAACAGCTATACGGGCATTGGCGGGCTGCATGGGCTTAACTATGTGGATTACGGTAACTATCACGATTTTTCCGAGGCGAAAAAAGAAATTGAACAGGGGCAGTTCTTCACATCGGACGCGCTGTGCGCCTGGGTGATGGATTGCCTGCGGCCGGATAACAAAGATAAAATCGCGGACTTAACCTGCGGCAAGGGTTCATTTTTCAATCATTGCCCTGTGGAGTCGAATTTGTTTGGTTGTGAAATCGAAATTAACAGTTATACAATCGCATCGCGATTATTTCCAAAGGCACATGTTCGTTTGAACGATATGCGCGCATATTCTTCCCGTGTGGGATTTGATATGGTAATCGGGAACCCGCCGTACAACATAAGTATAAAATACAACGGCAAAAAAATGAGCAGCCAAACGGTATATATTTTAAAAGCCGCGGAGCTGCTATCGCCGGGTGGATTACTGGCCGTGATTGTGCCGGAAACTTTTTTTGGGGAATCCACGCCTAAAGCTGAAAACAAACGGATTTACGATGTTTTCAATCATGTAGTTCAGCTTTCGCTGGACCCTAACGCGTTTGCATACCTTGGTGTGCGAAACTTCCCCACCAAGCTGCTTATATTACAGCGAAGGGCATATGCGCTTGAAGCAGTCCCCTATTCCCCCGAGCTTGTTTTATGCGAAAACAGCGGTGAGGTATATGAAAAGTATATTGAACCTGCAAAAGAATTACGGCGCAAGGCGTATCCAAAAATCCAGCTTGAAAAAAGCCGGAAAGAATCATCAAAAGCGGAAAAAGGCCGGTTGTTCAATAAATTGCTGTATCAAATAAAAGTACATCCGCAGACGTCGGGAAGTTATCAAGAATGTTACATGCTGGTTGAAAATTACCGCACGCAGAAATGTCCGCCCGGTATGAAATACGATGTTTGGGAACTGACCAGGCTTAAAAGCAAAGATGTATTAGAAAAACTACGCGGTGTTTTGTCCGGGCAGAATAATATTGAATTTGACAAAGTGGAGCTTGTTAAAGGAAAGGGGAAAATATTTTACAAAGCGTATTCTGAACGGACAAAAGACAAAGCGGCAACGCTCAATAATGACATGGATGAGCAGGAAATCAACCGATTGATACCGTTCGGCAGCCATGAAGACATTGAAAAATGCGGTCAGTATCGGAAAATGCTAATGAAAAAGAAGCGGGCTTATAAACGGCAGACGACGCCGTTTTCAAAAATGCGAGAGGACACAAGCCTTCGCGAATGGCTTCAAAATTGGGAGCTTTCCCGTTATGATGAAAATTTTAAAGAGGTAAAAGTCAAGCTTAACGAAATGCAGCTTTACGATACAAATTTGTCTTTGCAAAAGCGGTACAGTTATCTTCATTGGTCGCAGGGCTCGGGGAAAACGGTGTCCGGCACGGCGCACGGGATGTACCGTTTAGAAAAGAAACAAGTGGATTACGTCATTGTGGTTTCGTCTGCAATCTCAATCGAAGGCACATGGGCGCCGTTCCTGTCGGATTACGGCATACCGCACCGTGTCATACGCTGCCGCTGCGATTTAAGGCGGGTATTCCCGGGCGATTTTATTTTGATTACGCTCGGGCGTGTAAAAAATTATAAGAAGGAAATTAAATATATCCTGAAACGCGCCAACCGAAAAATGTTTTTGATATACGACGAGGCGCAGAATTCATCAGCCTTGGAGCAGAACGAGGATACGGCGCGTTTGACGAAAGCCACGCTGGATTGTTTTCATCGGTTGCCGTATAAGCTGCTCATGAGCGGAACGTCCACCAATAACAATGTTGTTGAAGCGTATCCGCAGCTATATCTTCTCTATAACGCTTCGTGCAATATGCTCTCGATGGCAAAAACCTTGTATAGATACAACGAAGAAGGCGACTATTACGACGAATATTACAATAACGATTACGGCAAGCCTTACCCGCCATACATAGGCGGGCGAAATTTATTCAGAATGAGCCACTTGCCGGAAAAACTGACTGTGTTCGGCGTGGTAAAAAGAACACCGGACATATTTAACGCCGAGGTTTTGCGGGAAATAATCAGCTATACCATGATTACCCGTACATTCAAAGAGGTAACTGGAAAAGATTTAGAGCGGCGAAGCGAGATACTGGCCGTATGGACGCCCGAAGAAATGGAGCTCTATCAGATTGCCCTAAAAGAATTTAACCGCTTGGAGTACCTGTACTTTCACAGCACAAACATGTCCGAACGCAAAAAGGCGCAGGCACGCATTATCGCGCAAATTAAAATCATGCTTAGAATCTGCACATGTGCGGGGGTGTTCCCCGAATATACAGGCGACGGCATGACGGGGAAGTTGCATGAAATTTGTAAAAGAATCAGAAAGCTTCCGAATCAGCGCATTGCTATCGGGGTACGCCAAAACAAAATTGTGCGTGAGTACGCGCGGGTATTGAAAGAACAATTCCCCGACCGGCCCGTTATTACAATCACCGGCAGCGAATATGGTCCGCGGCAGCGCAGGGCGCTTGTGAACGGTGAATTTGCTGAACAGGAAAACGCCATATTGGTGTGTACCCAGCAAAGCCTTTCCGAAAGCATCAGTATTGATTTCGTGGATTATTGCTTTATCACAGAATTTCATTGGAACGACTCCCGCATGGCGCAATTCTATTACCGATTCATACGGTACACCAGTATGCGGGAAAAGCATATATATTACGTCAATTATTCGGAAAGCATTGAAACAAACTTAATTTATCTGCTTGTATCAAAAGAAAGAATGCTCAGATTTTTAAAAGGGCAGGACATTTCCTTTGACGACCTTTTTGCCGAGATGGGATTTGATTTATCGAAACATCAAGGGTTTATTACCAAGCAGTACGACAAAGACGGTCGCGCAGAACTTAAATGGTGCCGGAAAGACAGAATTGCGGCGTAGCAAGATTGCACCTTTAAACGAAATGGGGTATAATAATTTTACCATCTGGCGAAATTAGAAGTTTCGCCAGATGGCCCCTAAAACATAGAAGGATTTCATGTTATGATTAAAATAATGAAGGTGAGGGTTATGGATAAAATTTACGCAATAGATGAACTAAAAGAAAAGCTGCATCCGATTTTTGTAGACGCTCCGGTCTATCAGGCGATTTTGTTCGGTTCGTATGCTAAAGGTATAGCCGACGATAAAAGCGATATTGATATTGTACTTGACAGCCACGGAGAGCTTCGCGGAATCAGTTTTTTTGGTATTCTTGAGGATGTGGTAATAGCTTTAGATAAGAAAATTGACCTGTTTGAGATATCGGAAATCCGACCAAACTCTCCAATTATGGGTGAAATCATGAATGAAGGGGTTGTTCTTTATGAGCGAAAGGGATAGAATAATCCTGCAAAAAATCCTCAAATACATAAATGAGGCTATGTCGTACACAGAAGGCATGGATTTCGGCTCCTTTTCGCAGGATTCAAAAACTATGTCGGCTACGGCTTTTGCGCTCGGTCAAATTGGCGAGTTGGCAAAAGAAGTAAGCTCTGAAATCGAATCAAAGTATCCGCATCTCCCATGGAAAGGTATGCGCGGTATGCGAAACCGCATCGTGCATGACTATGAAAATGTTGATTTGAATATGCTGTGGGACGTCGTTTCAAATTATCTGCCGGAGCTTATCGGACAAATCAATAATATTCTGAAAGATTAGTCCGTTCTCTAAATTGCAAAGAAAGGATAACAATTATTAATTAACAATAAGAATTAACAATAAGCACAAAATACAGCTTGACAAATATCAATACATGCTATATAATGTATATATTGTGATTTATGGACTTCTTGGCTGAAGTTATTGTACAGGCAGCTTGGTTGCTGCCAATGGCTAACGAAAGACTAGGCGCAGTACTCCCTTAAATGGGCGTGCTGCGCCTTTTTTATTGCTGAAAAAAGGGAGGGGAATTGAACCAGACGCACAAAACAAAAAACAATAGAGAGGAAAATAAAAAAATGAGCGAATCAAATCAGGGCAACGTCTTAAAAAGTGTATTTCCAAATGGGAAAACCAGTACCAAACCGGGAGAAATAACGTCTGAATACGTTATTGCCATATGCCGTGTTTACGAAGCCCGTTCCGCGTCTGAAACGGAATATGCCATCGAAGAATACGGAATTACCGAACGGGCGGCAAATGATAATCTTGCGGTTTGCTACGCTGAAGCATCCCAAATAGCGTACAGTAATATGATTGCGCGGCTATTTGTGCTTTCAGCCCAGGCGCCACAACCCGCATCAGCCGTCAACACGAACGCCAAAGCCCCTGTAATTTCAATTTATCCTCAACAAGAACAGGATAAAACCGAAAAAACTGCTGATGATACGCATGAACCGGATAACGGCGCAGTTATCAGCGATGATGTGTGCGACGACAACAAAAATCCTATTGTGGAAGATGATACTCAACAACAGACGACAATACACAAGATTGACCCGGGCCTTGGATTAATGCCGGTGTCATCTATTGGAAAAGGGGAACCCGAAGTTTCCGAGGATGATGAGATTACAAAAGCAAGAAACATGCTCATTACTATTGTGGGGAAAGCTCACGATTGCTTCAACTGGACGGCCGGAAGAATTTTGGACGAAATGCCGGACGTCATTGTAAATTTTACTCCAAGGTATTCCGGCGAGAAAAAAGACGAAAAGGCCGCATTAATGGCGCTATTACCGGAAGCAACGCGCAGATGTAAGCAATCCACATAGCTTTATCGGAACATTGCGCGGAAAGGAAATTACAGTGACAATTTTTGAGCAGGTAAAGAACTCTGTTAGTATTATGGATGCGGCACAGCGGTACGGCTTGACAATAGACCGTAACAAAAAAGCCCTTTGCCCATATCACAACGATTCCAAGCCCAGCCTTTCTTTTAAAGGCGTGCGTTTCAAGTGCTTTTCCTGCGGCGCATCTGGAGATGTAATCGACCTTGTTTCGTGTATTACGAATTCAGAGCCGCTTACCGTTGTGCAGGAGCTGAGTGATGTTTATCATCTTGGCATTGACGTCACAAATCCGGTTGATAAGAAAATCGTGATGTTGGCGCGGGAAAGACAGAAAAGAAAGGAAGCGTTTGAAGCATGGGAACGTAACGCCGCGAACGCCTATGCCGAATACTTTAGGCTGTTGAATGAGTGGCGTGACGATTATGCTCCAAAATCCATAAAAGATGAGCTTGACTGGCGATTTGTTGAGGCGTTATCTAAGCTCGACCATATTGAGTTTATATGCGATAGCGTGTTCATTTGCGGTGATATGGATACAAAGAAAAAATTCTATAAAAATTGCAAGTTAGATGTATTGACTGTGAAAAAGCGGCTTAAAGAAGCAAAGGAACAAAAGATAGATGAATTGTTATTATGGCATCCGCGCTTGGGCGTTTTTAACGAACCTCAAGCGGCATAAATAAAGGAAAGGGAGAATAATTATGGGCGATTATTTAACGCCGGAAATCGGGAAAGTAATCCCGCAGCTTGCACAAACATGCGAAGATTTGGTGCGGCAGGATTTGATTCGTTGTCTCACCAGTAAAACGCAGGAATGGTGCGAGGGCGACCCGGAGCTTGCCGAAAAAATTTTAGAAGGCAAAAAAACACTTCCCGGTTGCGTGAAATATGTTTTAGAAAAAGCAGCGGCCTTACTAACAAAAAAGGTTGAGGCTATGCCAAAGGATGAAATTAATGCGCTTCCAACGCAAACCATAAACGGCAACAGGGCATCCTTAGCGGGTGGAATGGTGGACGACGAAACGGTTTACGGATGGGCGCGAGATTATTATTACAAAGAGGAGGCACCAAACAATGCGAGTAATACCAGTAAAACAACCAACAAAAAGAGCACAGGCAGAACAAGGCAGAAAAAAGAAACGCCAAGCCCCGCGGCACCATCGTCTGCAAAAGATGAAACTGGCGAACCGCAGGCTTCGGATAATCAAGCGCCGGAGCAAATGACGCTCATGGGTGCGGCGACCGGCGCAGCGGCATAAAGAAACGGAGGTATATATGAAACGGTTAGACAAGCTTTTGATAGTTGGCGTTGACCACGGCAATTACAATATCAAGACGGCGACCTCGTGCTTTGTCGCAGGCTACAAATCAGTCGGCAAACATTCAAGTTTCAGCGATATGCTCGAATATGACGGGAATCATTACTCGTTATCACGGCAGAGGCTTAAAATGCGGATGGATAAAGCCAATCATGATTTCCTTGTACTCACCCTGTTCGGTATCGCAAAGGAACTGGAGCATTACAGGCTTGCAGGGGATGTTTACGACGTCGCGCTTGCTGTCGGGCTTCCGCCTGAATTTATCGAGCGAATGGACCTCAGAGACAGACTTCGGGAATTTTACCGCGGCGAATGGGTCTTTACATACAATAAAGGAATGGAATACGGCGTAAGGGTTGACAAGGTTTTTGTATGCCCGCAGAATTTTGCCGGCGCTATGGCAAGAACAATGTCGGACGAAATGAGCAGGCAAAGCTCGCTGTTGAATCGCCCGTTTGATATTCTGTGCAACGAACCGGAATCCCTGCTCATTGACATAGGCGGCGGAACGGTTGATGTCGTGGGTTTACAGTATGGGCGACCCGTGCCGGAATACCATAAATCCCTGCCGGAAGGTCTAATCAATCTGTATAAGCTTATAAACGACGACGTGCGCGCCCGAACGGGTAGCGAGTTAAGTGAAACGGTAATCAACAGCGTTTTACGCGACGAGCCCAACTGTGTGTCGGGATTCGATAAAGAGCTGATTCTAAACCATATGAACGAATATACCGATAAGCTTTTGTTGTCGTTGGACGAGCACCGTTTACCATTCCGGGGGAGCTATAACCTCGTGATGGGCGGCGGTGTCAAGATAGTTAAGAAAAACTGGAAAAAACACGGTGGCTTCGGTAAGCTTGATTTTCTAAGTGATATTCGGGTAAATGCGCAGGGTTATGAGGAAATGGCATATGACGCATTAACTCGCTAGGGGGCGGTGTTGTGAGCAAAATTCCGCTATCCTGTAATCTTCGGTTCAATGTGAAAAACGAAAGGCACATGAAAGCCGCGGAACTTCTTTCGATGGTTGGTTCACGATACAAAACGGCGTTTGTTGCCCTCGCGGTTGAAGCATACATAAACACGCACCCTTCTGGCATTGACATAAACGAATTGCGGGAAGTGCAAAGGGACACATGGCATAATGAAAAAGAGCCTTCGGATGGGAACACCAAAAAAATTATAAAAGATGCATGTAAAATTAGCGAGGCTGCTTTACCCGTTGTTAACGATTCTGAACCCGATAAAAACGGCGAGGCCGTAAAAACCGCTATGAATTTCTATAATATTTAACAAACCGTATGTTGACGAGGTATTTCAAAGTAATTTGGAATACCTTTATTTATTGGAAAGGGGGATGTATATGGCACAGCAGATATTTGATTTTGCGGCGATGACATTAATACGGCTTAAAGAGATTTCTTTCAAACGGGCCGCGCTATTAATGATTGCCATTGAACTGCTTGTTGTAAAACCGGTGGGGCCTATTCTGTCAATAGCTGTTTTGGTTTTCTGGCTTGTAAACAATAATCGCCGCAAGCGCGAATAGTTTTCAGAAAAACAGGCGTACAAAAAGCTTAACTACAATCCGTTAAGTTTATTTATAACAAATATTTATATGGAAAGAGGGTTAAATCATGTCTACAAATGAAACCACAAAGACTAAGACCACGTTTCAAACCAAAGTCGTCACCGGCAAGGGAAGGCTTTCCTACGCTTATGTGTGGGAACCGCATGTATCCGAGGATAGCGAAAACAATGAAGCCAAATACAGCACCAGTTTTCTTTTTCCGAAAGACGACAAGGAAACAGTTATAAAAATCAAGGCCGCTATCGACGCCGCAATAGAGCAGGGGGTACAAAAACTTTGGGGCGGGAAAATGCCTGCAAATCTCAAACGCCCTGTTCGCGACGGCGACAAGGAAGCCGATGAAAAAGGTGAGGATTATAAAGGTCATTATTTCTTTAATGCTTCCACTAAGAAAGCTCCTGAAATTGTAGACCAGAAAAGAAACCCCATCATTGATGAGGACGAGGTTTACAGCGGCTGTTACGCGAGAATCAGCGTAAATTTCTATCCGTTTAATAAAAACGGAAATAAGGGCGTTGCAGTCGGGCTCAATAACATTCAGAAATGGGCGGACGGTGAACCGCTGGGCGGCGCCCGCAGCAAGGCGGAGGACGATTTCGACGCATTGGAAAGCAGCGACTCACCATTTGGCGACGACCCAACTGCCGGAGGTATTTACGATAAAGATGGCGATTTACCGTTCGGTGATACAGACGAGTTCGCCGCATAGTTACAGGCAAAAACTGAAGATATCAATCAAAACCGAAGCCGGGAACCCGCACAGGGTTTTCGGCTTCGGTTTTGATTGATATAGTTTTTTCTGAAGTTTTCAATATCTTTTTAGGAGTAATTTTATTAACCAGCTCGCATTTCGTTTTTCACATACCCCCAAATCACAGATACGCCCACTATGAACAAAACACAGAAAATAGTATCGCCAAAAGCACGTAAGCCTAAAAGATAGAGCACAGAGGCCACGGCGAATTCCACGCAAGCAATAATTCTCGCTTTCTTTCCGTAAACCTTTTTTTCGAGCTCGTCTAAAGGCTTGTTTGCGTCCTGTACAGGGGATAGAAACAATATTATCAATCCTCCGATACTTGCCTTAAAAATAGTTATTGCTTCATATTTTACTGCAAGTAAAGCCCCTATTAATACGGCAGCTGATAATAAATAGCACTTTAAGTGCGCTGATGCATGAAACCCGCCTGTATAAGAACGAAGTGGTATGAGCGCGATCAAAAACAATATGCTTTCCGCTAACATTCCAAAGGCATAACCTATAACGACCGTTGTAATGATATTGAAAATCATTGCAAGGCCAACCTCAATGCCATATGAGTATATTTGACGGTCTTGTTCGATTATTTCACCGATTTCAATTAACTTATTTGTTATACTCATAGAAATGTTTGTAAGCATATTAGAATTTTCTTAGTGCTTTTGCTGCGTCAGGTATTTTAGGCTGGTGGTAAGTGAACAGACATCTTGTATTTGCATTTATCATTGCAACTGCCAAAGCAAAAACCGAGACCAAATGGGCGAGTGAATAAAACATTCTTTTCATTTTTACATTACTCCTTACAAAAAAATAAGACTCTTAATACATAATAGCATTAAAAGTCTTATTGTGCCGGAATTAGGCACAATTGGGCGAAATGGCGGCATAATTGGCAAATTTATTTTAATTTTCCTTTTGAGGTTCTGAAATATTGAATAATACTATCTTTAAATTGAAATAATTATTATCTGTAGATACATCCATCAATCCATCATATTTTTTTATAGTTTCACTGATATTTCTTAAACCAATGCCATGATATATTTTATTTTTTTTCTTTGTTATCAATTCACCTGAATTATCATACTCCAAAGA
>Ga0099364_10003716_pt1 | contig 23535 bp, 25 predicted proteins | sample TergutTh196P3_FD_73070 | JGI IMG/M metagenome (GOLD analysis project Ga0099364, IMG submission 73070) | Microcerotermes parvus P3 segment gut microbial communities from Pointe-Noire, Republic of the Congo - Th196 P3 | ecosystem: Host-associated > Arthropoda: Insects > Digestive system > Gut ...
TCAGCGTTTGAACATCGCTCGTGCGGTGCTCAGAAACCCCGATATTTTGATTTTAGATGAAGCCACTTCAGCGTTGGATACCGAATCGGAACACATGGTACAAGAAGCGTTGAAAGCCTTGCTACAAGACCGAACTGCGATGATTATCGCTCATCGATTGTCGACCATTCAATACGCCGATGAAATTATGGTGATTGACAACGGAGAGATTATCGAAAAAGGAACACATCACGAATTAATCAATAAAGACGGACTTTACAAACGTTTAGTCGATTCGCAAACATTTATCAAGCCATAGAAAAAACTTGCTAAAATCAGATATTTTTCGTATCTTTGCAAAAAATTCCGTAAGGGCGATGCATGCGTCGCCCAAGTGATTAGTGAATAGTGGTTCCAATGTACGATTTACAAATGTACAATTTACGCTTCGCCAAATAGTAAATGGTAAATAACAAAATCGTAAATCGAAAAAAAAAAATGAAATGCTTTGCATTTCATTTTTTCCGCTGCTGGCGCGGACTTGCAGTCCGTGCCGAAAAAGGTTATGATTTATGATTGCGACAAGGCGAAGCAAATCATAATTCATCATTCATAAATCATAAATAAAAAATTTACTCTCAAAAAAGTATTAAGAAAAGATTTGCACAAGTCAATTTTTTTTTGTAACTTTGCGAAAAATTATGTTATGAACAGACGCGAGGAAATCAAGATGGTTTATGGATATTGCCAAATACGTGGCAACAGCCGTTGTGATTAGTTCGTTTTTGGGGGAATTTACCCAAAAATGGGTATTTTATGTGGGAGGAATTTTGACGGTTTCCATTTGTTTTTTTATTGGTTTTTACAGCATTAAAAAGAAATAATTATGGGCTCAATTTTAATGATGGCACTACTTTGTGCTATGGCAATCGGCTTTTTTATTTTTGACAACACTAAAGTCGGAGAGAGATACTTGTCTCAGTAAAATAAGGTGGCACGGGCTACAAGCCCGCGCCAGCGGTGAATAATGAATCGTAGGGGCGAGGCACGCCTCGCCCTTACAAAAATTTTCATAAAAATTTGGTAGTTTCGATTTTTTTTCGTATTTTTGCAGAACAAAAAATCAAACACCCAGAAGTAATTATGAAAAAAATCTCGTTCTTTTCGATAGTATCAGCAGTAGTTTTGCTGGCAATCCTTACATCTTGCTCCGGAAAATCCGAATCAAACATGACGTATCGTATCAATCAGCACACCGGCGATAAAGTCGCACTGTTGGGCTTTGGCTGTATGCGATTACCCATGATGGACGACGGAAACGGCAATCATATCCCGGATCAAGATTCCATCAATTTTCTGATTGACGAAGCCATTCGTAACGGAATCAACTATTTCGATGTAGCACCAAGTTACATGAACGGCATGAACGAATCCTCCGTAGGAAAAGCCTTAGCACGTCACAAACGCGACAAGTTTTTTATCGCAACCAAACTCTCAACCAGCGAAACCACGCTTGAAGCACAAAAAGGTATGTACGAAAAATCGTTCAAAGAACTGCAAGTGGATTATATCGACTACTATCTTTTGCACAATGTCGGACGTGTTGACAAAGACTTGTTCAGAGCCCGATTTATAGAAAGCGGTATACTTGAATTTTTGCTCGAAGAACGCCAAGCCGGTCGAATCCGCAATTTAGGTTTTTCGTTTCACGGCGATGTGTCGATATACGACACTTTGTTTGAACTTGGCATTCAGTGGGACTTTGTGATGATTCAGATGAACTATATCGATTGGCAAAACGCAACTGCTCCTCGCAATGTTAATGCTGAATATCTGTACAACAAAGCTTTGGCAAACAATGCACAATGTGTTATTATGGAGCCTTTGTTTGGTGGGCGATTGGGCAATTTAGGTCCGGTAGCACGCCGACCGCTTGAGGCTGTTAATCCAAACGCAACTCCCGCAGAGTGGGCGTTTCGCTATGTAGGCTCGTTCGACAATGTGTTGACCGTGTTGAGCGGTATGAATCATATCGATCACCTTAGGGAAAACGTCAAAACATTTTCGCCGTTAGTGCCTTTGAATCAAGAGGAACACGAGGCTTTGGCAGTCGTTACCGAGATTATGACCACAGCCGGATTTATCGATTGTACAGGTTGTAACTATTGCGTACCATGTCCGTTTGGCGTGCCGATTCCCGATATTTTGTTGCGTTACAACGAATATATCAGCGAACGCAAAGAAATCGACAAAAACGATCCCGTTTTGCAACAGGCAGGCACGTGTAAAGGCGATATCTGTAAGCTTTGCGAGAAAGAATGCCCCCAACGCATCGGCATCGTCGAACAAATGAAAAAAATCTACAAATTAGTGAGTGAATAGTGATTAGTAGGGGCGAGGCACGCCTCGCCCGATAGTGAATGTAGGGGCGTATTGCATACGCCCGATGAAAAATGAGTACAAAAGAAAAACTGATAGAACGATTCAAGAAACAACCTAAAGATTTTACATGGAACGAATTGGTTAGATTGTTTGGATTTTTTGGGTTTGTTGCGGATAACAAAGGAAAAACATCAGGATCGGGAATAGTTTTTAAAGATGGAATAGTAAAATATGAGATACATAAGCCACACCCAACAAAGATCCTGAAACGATATATGATGAAAAGCATATTGAATTTTTTGATTGAAGAAGGTTACATAAAAATAGAGGACTAAAACAATGGAACAACTGAACTATAAAGGCTATAAGGGAAGTGTAGAGTACAGCGAAGAAGACAAATGTTTTTTCGGAAAAGTGTTGGATTTGGCACATACCCTTATTCTCTTTGAGGGAGACACGAAAGAAGACTTGAAAAAAGATTTTGAGGAGGCTATTGAATACCATTTGGCTTATGAATGCAGCGAAATGGATCATAGTATTCTTGCAAAAAATGCTCCCGTGAATGTTCGCATACCGGCGTATATTCACAAGCAAGTTGCAACAACTGAAAAAAAATTACAATATAGTTAGTGAATAGTGATTAGAGTTTAGATATTAGAGTTTAGATATTAGATAAAAAAACCAAATAACAACAAAAATGCGAAGCGTTATCAATTATGAGGAGCGTAGCGACGAATACATTACCGCAGGAAATGTCAGAGCGTAGCGGAGACATATTTCCTGCAAAGAGTTTTTTTGAATACTTTTTTTGCTCTCAAAAAAAGTATTAAGAAAGAAATCATAAACCATAAATAAAAAACAACCCAAACCAAATCTATTATGAAAAAATTATTGACATTCCTCGTGCTGATGCTCGCGATAGTGAGCATGAATGCACAACCTTTCGCAAATGTGAAAGCGAACCCAAAACGAACCCAAATGTTCACGCAACCAAGCGTGCAGATGATGCAGATGGAGAACGCACAAGTGCGTACAGACCAAATGCCTACCACCGTTTCTGCTATCGAAACAAACGATGTGCAAAAACAAACCAAACAAATTTCGCCGTTGAAAGGCAAAAGCAGAACAACCGAAACCCGATTAGGTGCTACAACGACCGACAGATTTTTGCAGTCGGTAACGTCCGTACCTGCAGACGCAATGGGTCTTTTGGCGAGAAGTAATACGAAAAACGCGGATTTGGAACTAACCTACTTGGGTGGTGACTTAGCCATAGTAATTGGCAACACTTTGACTAACCCTTCTGTTCATATAAGCGGTGCTATCAATTTCACTGCGGGGCAAATGACAAGCTATGTTGGTGGAACATTGCACACGATTGCAATACCTCTTCCGCAGGCATCGTTTATGCAAGGTTGGTCAAGTGCCAAAGTTTGGATAAAAGGGTCGCTTGGAGGAGCTATTATCCACGAACAGGCATTTACTCCAACATTATCGGACTGGAATTTGGTTACCCTTACTACACCGCATGTTATTACAGCAGGCGAGTTTGTGATTGGTTTTACAGTTTCATTTTCTAATCCCGGTGGAGCGAGTTTCAATATGCGTCCGTTGTGGGGATCAGATGAAACTGACCCATACAAACCCGGAGGATTCAATTACATCATGGCAGCAAGTGCGACTGCTCATGAATCAGGTGCCAGTTGGAATCAATTTACATCTGCCGGCAATTTGGGTATAACAGGCTTGGTTTCAGGTGTTTCATTATCTGACAACGATCTTGCGGCAACACTTCTATCTGCAAATAATACTATACAGGTAGCGGGATCCCCCTACACCTACACCGTTGCGGTAAGCAATACAGGTACAGCATCTCAAAACAATTATACGGTTCAGTTGATCGACGCTGCTAATAATGTTTTGGCATCGCAAGCGATGACCACGGCTTTAGCCGCAGGTGCATCTACCAATGTTAATCTTACCTATACTCCTACTACGGCAGGCGATTTGACGCTTAGAGGAAAAGTGGTTCTTACAAGCGATGAAGTTGCTGAAAACAATATTACCGAACCGGCTACTTTTAGAGTATATCCATTGCCACCGATGCACTATTGTACGTATGCAGATATCAGCGGAATAGGAACAAATAATCCCGCCACACTAAGTGCAGCTATCGGCTTTCCGACCTCTGCTATGGATCCATTTGCAGAACGGCTTTTAACCACGATTGAAATAGGTATAACTGCAGAGCCGTCAATGCTGAGCAATTGTGTGCTTTGGATACGCAATTCATTAAACGGGTCAAACTTATACAGCCAGTCGTTTACACCTGTAGAGGGATGGAATACAATCCAATTAACAACGCCTTATCTGTTGCAAAACGAAAATACCTTTATCGGCTATACCTTGACAACCACAGGCGGATTTCCGTTAGGAACAACCAACAATACGCAAAATGCTGCCAATGGCGGACACTTAGGCATGGAGGGCGACTGGTTTACTCTTTCGGATGTTCCCCTTTCGGGCAATTGGGCAATCATCGGTACGGTAATAGACGACCCCAATGCGACTTGTACCCCTGTATCGAACTTGCAAGCCAGCTACAACGGTAGTTGTAATGCTGTGCTAACATGGACAGCATCAGATGTGCCGGGAGCAACCTACAATGTATACAGAGGTGCAACCCAAATAGCAACAGGCATAGCTGCAACGACCTATACCGATATAGCAAACGATGAGTTTCAAGGCTACACTTGGTCGGTAAGAGCAGTTTGTGGTTCAGAGGAATCAATTGCAAGAACTGTTTCGTTGCCATATTGCACAGATCCTTGTGGAGATTTTGTGATAACTATTGGTACGACTCCATGGACCGAAGGGTTTGAGGGAATAGAGTTTCCACCGCAATGCTGGACTGTGCACACACTTGAGCCAGACTATTATACATGGGAACACTACGTTGATGATGATCCGGATCTGCCCCGCCCCGGAGGAAGTGGAATTGGCTATGCCATACATTGGGATACAGAGATGGGTGAAGATCAGGAAAGCTGGTTAATCACTCCGGCGATACAACTGCCTCTCGACGGAATTTGCGAGCTCAGTTTTTGGTCGACCTCGATATACGCGGACTGGGTTGAGCACAATGGTGTTTGGATATCAGAAACCGATAATAATCCGGGATCATTCTCTCCGCTTCACACAGTGACACCATCAAATTTTCCGGACTGGGAAGAAGAAACCATCCCTTTGCAAGCTTATGCAGGAAAAACCGTTTATATTGCATTCAAATACACAGGTGCGTACGCCAATATTTGGTTGATCGACGATATTTCGATAAAAAAACTTGCTGACAACGACGTAGAACTTGTTGCTATCACTCAACCTAATTCCGGAGCGAATTTGAGCAATGCAGAACAAGTTACGGTTACTCTCAAAAATAATGGAACAGAAAATCTCACAAGTGTTGGTTTAGAACTTTTCTTGGATAATACATCTCAAGGTACAGGAACTTGGACCGGCAACCTTGCTACAGGTGCAACAGCCAACTATACCTTTACTCCTACGTTGGATCTTTCAGCAGCAGCCACGTATGAAGTGAAAGTTGTAGCAACAATGGTGGGTGATGAAAATCCGGCAAATAATACTGTTGTGAAAAATGTTACGAATGTCATTGTTAATGTCGAATCAATTCCATATTTCCATGGTTTTGAAGGCTCACCGGAACCGGGATTCGTAACAGGTTGGTTAGCAACACCTGCTCCTGCCGCCCAAACTTACGGAGTCTGGAACACTAATCCGGACGGAGGCTTTACCAATGTTACTCCTTATGAAGGAAGTTTACTGGCAAGCATTGCTAATGATAACACTGCAGCCACTAATGGCTGGTTATTTACACCTGCATTCTATTTGGTTCAAGGAACAACCTATCGATTAGAGTTTTATCTGTTTTGTGCTGCTTCTCAAGCCTCACTCGCGTATAGTCCTCTTACTGTGAGAATAGGTTCGGGACAAGCCTCCGGATCTATGGACAGGACCCTTCTTGAAATCCCGGCTAATGCGGGAGGAATTGGAGCTTACTCAGATTGGGGAACTGCAGGAGTAACCTTTACAGCAGAAAGAGACGGTGTACACCATATCGGATTTAACTCTACTTCGACAACAACACCCGGTGTTCGTATACTTTTGGATAATGTTTCAATTGTTGAGGCTGTTGACAACGATTTGGAAATCCTGCCCGGTCCTTACTACACGCAAGTTCCGGTGTCGCAAGCAAGCTCTATCAAGCCATCTGCACAAGCCATGAATGTAGGAGCTATGCCACAAACCAACGTGAAACTTTCCGGAACAATTGATGGAACGGCAATCGGAGAATCTGCTCCCATAGCCTCTATCGCTCCGGGTACAACATCTGCAACGATGAGTTTCGCCTCTACCATGACGTTCGCGGCTACCGGAAACAGAGAAATGGTGCTTACCGTTGCCGGAGACCAAACCAATCAAGGTACCGGCAATACGGCTACGTTTAACTTTACGGCAACAGAAAACATGTTTGCAACCGATATGCTAACAGGAGCGACAGGTGGCGGAATCGGATTCGCTGAACCTGCAACATTTGGAGTTGTTTATGAAATAACTCAAACAACCTATATGTCTTCGATTCAACTTCTGTTTGCATCATCAAACACTACAACAACTGAATACACCGTTGCATTGCATCCGATGACCAATGCTACGACTATGGTTGCTACTCCGGTAGTAACTCGTACACAAAACAGGGTGCCGGGAATAGTGAATGTTGATTTTTCAGCCGCTCCGGTTCTATTAACACCGGGACTTTATGTTGTTACTCTGTACGCTGCCGAAAATATTCGCATCAGTTATGATAGTCGTGCGGCAGGTGGTTGGTACAATGTAAATCCTACTACCAATGCTTTAATTTACAATCCTGGCGGTCAAGGTTTTGGATCTCTCGGTATTCGTATGATTATTGATGATGATTATGAGCCGGGTGCAATTGTGGCACTTTCTACAACGCCTGATAACAATGCTACGGATGTAGCACTCAATGCTGTTGTAAAAGTAACATACAACCAACTTGTAACAGCAGCCGATTTGTCGGGTGTTACAATCTCACCTAATCCGGGTGGTGTTTCTGCAAGTGTTAGTGGCAACGAATTGATCATTGCACACAGCAACTTTGAAGAAAATACAGTGTATACTGTAACCGTTCCTGCCGGTGCTATCGCCGATTATGCGACGGCTACCACATGGTCGTTTAAGACTCTAACACCCAAAGTTTCCTCTACAACACCGGCTAACAATGCTACACAAGTAGCAGTTAATACCGTTGTAAGAGTAACCTACGACAGACCGATAACAGACGGCACTGCTCCATTGACAGGGGTTACGATCTCTCCTGATCCGGGTGGAGTTGTTGCAACAATCAGTGGCAGTCAGTTGAACATTGCACACAACAACTTTGCAGAAAACACGCTATATACCGTAACGGTTCCTGCAAATACGATCAAAAATTATGAAACTGATCTCTCTTGGTCGTTTGCAACGGAATCTCCATGGGAACAACCTACTAACTTAACCGCTGACGTGAACGGAAGAGATGTAACAGTAAAATGGAATCATCAATCAGGTTCTTACGCAGAGGTGGTTCTCACAGCAGGTAATGTTTGGGGAGATGGAACAGGCTATCAAATGTTGCTTGACCCGACTGCAACCGCTCACGGAACGACAATTCCCACAGAAGGACCATTGACCGAAAATTGTAGCGGTATTCCGGCAACTTTGTATGACATATTCACGTACAGAATTCCTGAAAACGCAAATCCTGCATGCAATTCGTCAAACATTATCCTAAATAGCAGCGGGTCGGTAGAAATTCCGGCAGGAACTTACGACTATTGTATAACTAATCCTACTCCCGATGATCGTATTTGGGTTGCGGGCGGAAATTTTGGACGTGGAAACAACTATGTTTTTGAAGCAGGAAAAAGATACATATTCACTGTTGCAAGGCAAGGTGATAATGATTTTGTAACGATAGCTATTGAAGATATCCCCGGATATACAGCTCCGCCACCTGCAAAATTCAACGTCTACTTGGACGGAGTGCAAAAAGCAACAGAGATTACAGAAAACGAATTTACGTTTATCAATCTTGAAGGTGGCTCTTATATTGCCGGTGTAGAGGCAGTTTACACCGATGGTGTTTCTCTGCGTTCAAACATTGAATTCAGTATCGTTGGAGATCTCGGAATTTCTAAATTGGTTTCTCCTGAATCGGGGAACTTGGGCAACGAAACGGTAACCGTAACCGTGAAAAACTTTGGTGCGATAGATGTCAATGCTGAGATTCCGGTTACATACCGAGTATTTAATTTCACAACAAACGTACTTGGTGATCCGGTAACCCAAACGTTCGCTATAAATCTCGCTCCGGATGCAACGCAAGATGTTTCGTTTACCACACAAGCCAACCTTTCGGCAAACGGAGAGTACGAAATTATAGCCTACCCATCATTTCCGGGAGACGGAAATCATGCTAACGATACCCTCAGAGAAACTATAGCCAACTTTAGTTCTATCGGAGAACTTGCCGATGGTTCGAACATTGGTATCTATCCTAATCCGGTATCCGAAAAACTGTTTATCAGTGCCGACGAACCGATCAAACGTGCTGAAATCTACGACATCAGCGGTAGACTCGTCAAAGTAGTTCAAGGCGATGTGAAGGATATCGAAGTTAGCGATTTGAGAAACGGTACGTATATCGTGAGATTCATAACCGACAAAGGTGTGGTGTCTCTAAGATTTGTAAAAGAATAAACGCTTTTGCAAGACTGCATAAAAAAAACGGAACGCAATGTGCGTTCCGTTTTTTTTATTTAACTTTTTTATTCCAAATTTTTTTTGTATCTTTGCGTAAAAATCAACACCATGAATTATTCCCAAATTCCAAGTCCGTGCTACGTTTTAGACGAATCGCTCTTGAAAAAAAATCTGCAAATCATCGACCATGTTCGGAAATGTGCTAATGTCGAGATAATTTTAGCCTTCAAAGGCTTTGCCATGTGGAGTGTGTTTCCGATTTTGAACGAATTCGGATTTCGCCGTGCTACGGCAAGTTCGTTGGCTGAAGCACGCTTGGCAGTAGAGGAAATGGGCGATTTTGCACATACCTACGCTCCCGTTTGCACCGACAACGATATAGATGAAATTGCAGCGTTGAGTTCACATCTGACGTTTAATTCGTTGGCACAGTTTGAACGATTTGCAAAGCGTGCAAAATCGGCAAACAAAGCCATTTCACTGGGACTTCGCGTGAATCCCGAATTTTCGGAAGTGGCAACGGATTTGTATAATCCTTGTGCAAAAGGTTCGCGTTTGGGAATCACCTCCGAACAATTATCAACCTTGCCCGATGGCGTGGAAGGCTTGCATTTTCACGCTCTTTGCGAATCCGATTCGCACGATCTGAAAAAAGTTTTGGATCATTTCAAACAACATTTCGGACATTTTTTGCCCAACTTAAAATGGCTCAATATGGGCGGAGGACACCTGATGACGCGGAAAGGCTACGATGTGGAATTCCTCATCGAACTTTTGAAAAATTTTCAAAACCAATATCCAAACTTGCAGATCATTTTAGAGCCGGGTGCCGCTTTCGCTTGGGAAACGGGTGTTTTAGTGAGTACGGTCGAAGACATTGTCGAAAATCACGGACAAAAAACGGCGATTTTAGATGTGTCGTTTACCGCACATATGCCGGATTGTTTGGAAATGCCGTACAAACCTCGAATCCTGTCTGCACTACCCGAACCAAACCCCAATTTCCCGACCTATCGAATCGGCGGAAATTCATGTCTGGCAGGCGATTTCATGGGCGATTGGTCTTTCGAAAAACCTTTGCAAATCGGCGACAAAATCGTGTTCAACGACATGATTCACTACACGATGGTGAAAACATCCATGTTCAACGGCGTAAAACACCCGTCAATCGGAATCTGGCGAGAAAATACAGGGTTTGAATTGGTACGCGAATTTTCCTACGAGGATTACAAAAAAAGGTTATCGTAACAATAATTTCGTGCAATATTCGGAAAAATCAATTTCGAAATCTTTGAAATTTGCAATTTTATGGGATTCAACCTGAACCACCGAAAACACACCTTCCGTTTGGCTTAAATCGTTGTGCAATTGCTCTTTCAAGGTCAAAAAACGATGGTCTTTCAAACCGTGCTCAAATTGCACCAAAAACCAAAAATCCACCTCAGGATAATTTGCAAACAATCGGTTGTCGCCGTGTTTATTTCCGATGAGATGATACGAACAAAGTTCGACTTCCGAAACGTAGATATAGCAAGGAAAATGAACGGATTTTTCATGTATATAACTTTCGAAATCGATGGTTTTTGCCAATTCAATATCGAAAAATTTATTGATGTGATGTGCCAAATTATAGACTTTCAACAAAGGGCTTTGAATGCCAAAATATGCCATTCCATCTAAGTGAATTTCTATACGACCAAGTTTAGGCATGGTTATTGAATTAATTTTTTTTGCCAATTCCAGGCACTCAATGTCATGTCGTCCAAAGATTTTTCGGCTTTCCACCCCAACTCCTCATTCGCAAATTTCGGATTAGCCCAAATTTGTTCGATATCTCCCGCACGTCGCCCGACAATTTGATAGTTCAATGTTTGTCCTGATGTTTTTTCAAAACTTTTAATCACGTCCAAAACGCTGAAACCGTTGCCTGTCCCAACGTTGAAGTATTCTATGGATTGTTTTTGTTGATGATTCAACATACGATTCAACGCCACAACATGGGCTTTCGCCAAATCCACAACATGGATATAATCGCGGATACACGTGCCGTCCGGCGTGTTGTAATCGTTTCCGAATACCGATAATTTTTCACGAATTCCGGCTGCAGTTTGTGTGATAAACGGCATTAAATTATTCGGTACGCCAAGCGGAAGTTCGCCAATCAAGGCAGTTTCGTGTGCTCCAATCGGATTAAAATAACGAAGTGCAATCACGTGGATTGAAGTGGCTTTGGTGCAATCCGACAAAATTTCCTCGCAAATTTGTTTGGTGTTGCCGTAAGGCGATTCGGCAGGCTGCAAAGGACTTTGCTCGTCTACAGGTAAGATTTTCGGCTGTCCGTAAACCGTGCAAGACGACGAAAACACAATCGGCTTGATAGCGTGAATCACCATATTTTCCAAGACATTCAGCAACGAACATAAATTATTTTGGTAATAAAATAAGGGTTTTTCAACCGATTCACCAACGGCTTTACTCGCTGCAAAATGAATCACAGCAACGATATCCGAATGTTTCTCAAATAAATTTTTACACGCCGATTCATTCGCTAAATCAACTAATTCAAACAACGGTTTTTTTGAAGTAATTTCTGCAATTTGCGAAATCACTTGTTCGTTTGAATTGGATAAATTATCTGCAATGACCACCTCAAAGCCACTGTTTTGAAGTTCAACAACGGTATGGCTTCCGATAAATCCTGCCCCTCCTGTAACTAAAATTTTTGACATGATAGGTTTTTTTTAGTAACGTAAAAAACGATCAAATTCCATCTTTAACACAACGAAGTGTGAGCCCCAAACTTTTAGACTGACTGAATTTTGGCGTGATAGCAGCATCATCTTTATAGATCACGAATCCCGACCAAAATGCATCGAAAGAATTATCCTCTGTTGACGACCAATAACGTGCCCATTCGTCTTGACGCTGTAGGGAACCATCCCATTCGGAAAGACCTCCGAAAGCACCGCCCCAACGACCCAAATACTGATCGGTAACGAATTGAAAATTATCGGTATTGGCAGGAGATCGATTCTCTCCCGAGCCGCCCATCGCAATATCCAAGTCGATAAAATCCTGTGCGGTAGGCACTCGCCAAGGTGCCGGACAAAGCGAATCGGCAAAAAGAGAAATCGCACACCACGAAAACAAATCGCCTTTTTGATCGGGATTCGAACGACAATCGGCATTGAACATCGTTTGGGTTTCAACACTGGAAAACGTATCTTTGCTGCAATTCGAGGCAGAAACAGCATCAGACCAAATTTGAAAAATGCTGTCATTTTTGATTTCCCATTCCTGAGAACCTCTACTGATAGTGCCAAGACTTTCGCCCCAGCCCTGAGATTCAGAATTACAACTGCTTGTGGGTTCCGGTATGTCATACTCTTTTTCGCAGGAAGTGAATACAAGCACAAATGCCGTTGCGAAAATGATTAGACGAAATAAATTTGTTTTCATAATGTTGTTCCGATTTTTTATGCAAAGATACGAATTTTTTTGAACTTTTCCTAATACTTTTTTTGGGAGCAAAAAAAGTATTCAAAAAAACTCTTTGCAGGAAATACGTCGCCGCTACGCTCTGACATTTCCTGCGATAACGTATTCGGTCGCTACGCTCCTCATAGTTTTTTAACGCTGTGCTGAATTGCCGTCATGTTGAGCGGAATGCACGAGAATTACAGAATGTCTTTATTCCCCTCCTTTGGAGGGGTGACGCGAAGCGTCGGGGTGGTTAAAAGCCCGTTGGGCTGAGGCTCTACCTCAGTCCGTCTATCCCGATAGGTTTCTAACCTATCAAATTAAATAATTTTTTGTATCTTTGCAAAAATAAAAAACGATACACGATGAAAAACCGAAAAAAATACACCCCAATCCTGTTTCTTTTATTGAGTATGTCACTCATAAACTCAACTTGTAAAAAAGAAAAGTACGATGATGTAATCTATTTTGATGCCACGGGTGTGGGTTATGCTTTTATATTCGATTATCGGGATAGCATTTGGTATCCAGCACATGGAGCAGAAATAACAATAACAACAAGTCTAAAAGGATCAGGAGGATTGTTCAGCCCACCCCTTCCAAAAGAAACGTTTATTACCGATACAACCGGCAAATACGAAGTACGCTTCATTAAACGGACTCAATTGAGCGATGCTATAGAGTATTATTTCGATTTGGATTGTTTTTCATGCAAAGGTCCGTTGTACGACAAACTGACGAATGTTTACTCCTATTTTCCGGAATATGGAAAATTTTCTATCTCAGTTGATGGCGTAAAAAACATTAAGCACACAATAGCACTTGATACTATAAAAATCAGCATATTTAAACAGGGATGGTAATATCAAAATCGCAAATATCATGAAAAAAACAACACTAATCTTTGCAATGACCGTGATTTCCCCGTTCGGCGGAGGTTCTCACCTCCGTCGTTCTATCCTGCGAGGCTCTGCCTCGCTTTTTTTTATGTCCCGTAGGGACAAGATATATCACGTCCCTACGGGACGTTTTTTGGGTGGGTGGGCATACGTTTTTCTACCAATATCTGACCCCTAGCGGGGTCTGCGATGTAGGGGCGACGCATGCGTCGTCCCTACACCCATCCATCGGTAAAACAAAAAAAAACGAAATGTCCCACATTTCGTTTTTTTTTCGTATCTTTGCAAAAAAAAACACCATGTTCACAAAAGACATTTACATCAATCGCAGAAACCAACTTCGTTCGGATTTGAAAACCGAACGCAAAGATTTCAAATCAGGTTTGATCTTGTTGCCCGGCAATCAAGACGTTTCTTACAACTATCAGAAAAACACGTATCGATTTCGTCAAGACAGTAATTTTCTCTACTTTTTCGGTCTGAATAAACCGAATTTTATGGGAGTTTTGGATCTTGATTCGGGTGAAGATTGGTTATTCGCCGATGATTTTGATATGGACGATATCATTTGGATGGGCGATATGCCTAAGGTTTCCGAACTTGGAGCCTCTGTCGGAGTTATCCATACAGCCCCGATGTCGGAGCTGCAAAACATGATTGCAAAAGCTGTCGACGAGGGACGTAGAGTGCATTTCTGCGATCCGTATCGTGGAAAAACACGGCATCAAATTTCTCAATTAATCGGCTTTCGTTATAGCTCGTTGAAAAATTTTGCATCGAAAAAATTAATTGCGGCTATTGTGAAACAACGCGAAATTAAAGCTGATTACGAAATTGCTGAAATCGAAAAAGCTTGTGATATTGCTTACGAAATGCACACCACAGCCATGAAAATGGCAAAACACGTGGGCACTTACGAATATCAAATTGCAGGACGTGTCGAAGGTATTGCGATGGAACACGGCGGTACGGTGTCGTTTCCGGTGATTTGCAGTGTCAACGGACAAACTTTACACAACCATTATCACGGTAATAAAATCACGGAAGGCAGAATGTTAGTTTTGGATGCAGGTGCAGAATTAGACAACTGCTATTCGTCCGATATCACGCGAACCGTGCCGGTTGGCGGGAAATTCAACGATCGCCAAAAAGCTATTTACGAAATCGTTTTGGCTGCAAATATGAAAGCGATTGAAATGTGTAAGCCGGGTATCAAATATCGCGATGTGCACTTGATTGCTTGTCTCACGATTGCCGAAGGTTTGAAAAAATTGGGACTGATGAAAGGCGATATGCTTAAAGCTGTTGAACATGGTGCTCATGCACTCTTTTTCCCGCACGGATTGGGACATGTGATGGGATTGGACGTTCACGATATGGAAAATTTGGGCGAAGATTTTGTGGGCTACGATGATGAAACCAAACGTGCGAAAGAGTTTGGTACGGCGTATTTGCGTTTTGGAAAAAAATTGAAAGAAGGTTTTGTTTTGACCGTTGAACCGGGCTGTTATTTTATTCCGCAACTCATCAAACAATGGCACAACGAACATAAATTCAGCGAGTATATCAATTACGAAGAAGTGCTGAAATACTTGGATTTCGGGGGTGTTCGAATCGAAGACGACATTTTGATTACCAAAGACGGTTGTCGTGTTTTAGGAAAACCTGTTCCGAAAACTGTTGCAGATGTTGAGGCGTTGATGGCATCTTAATTTCTTACGTCCACGAAATTTTTCTTGATAAAAAACCATGCAATTTCGGTAGCCAACGCTTAATCCGAACCATCAGTAATTCTGTGCTACCTACGAGAATTTCCGGTTTGTTTTTTCGGATACCTTTGAGAATTTGTTGTGCGGCTTTTTGGGGTGTGATGCCTTGATTTTGTCCGGCGTCCATTTTTCCGTAAGCCTTGCCATCCGCCATAATGGCGTGATAGGATACATGGGTTTTGATGCGTCCGCCGATGATGATATTGACCTTGATGTTGTGTTGAAAATTTTCGATTCTCACCGATTCAAAATAACCGTGCAATGCGTGCTTTGCAGCGGAATACGCCGAGCGTAGCGGGAATCCGAACACGCCGACTAAACTGCTCGTGCAAACCAAATGTCCTCCACCTTGCTTGATCATCTGTGGCAATACGGCTTTCGTCAAAATTACCGACCCAAAATAATTGACTTCCATCAGTTTTCTATCCACCTCAATCGGCGTATCAACAGCCAAAGCACGCTGACTGATACCGGCATTGTTGATTAAAATATCAATTCGTCCGAATTGCTGAATCAAGCGTTTGGCAATAGGTTCGAGTGTATCGGATTGCATTAGATCCAACGGCTCACAATGAAAATTTTCGGAACGAGATGTTTTGTTTTTTACAACGTTCAACTCATCCAAAATCGGAGCAGATGCAATTACAACTGCACCTTCGTCGATCATCGCAAGAGCTACAGCCTCACCGATTCCGGAAGATGCACCTGTGATCCAAACGATTTTATCCTTGAACATGCTCTTTGTTAAAAATTTTCAATTCACGAGCATAAAGCCAAATGAACAACGCAGAAATCGCTGTGTCGAAAACACCCGGATACTTGATCAATCCAAACACCATCGGAATAAACAACATGATGATTTGTGCCGATGCATAAAGATGAAATCCGAATTTGTTCAGTCTCCACATGAAAACTGCTCCGGCAAGACCGATTGCCAAAAGCAATGCTAAAAGTCCAAAATAGCCAACGCCAACTTTTTCCATCGTTTGAATGGATTGCTCTAAAACCGCAGTAAGTGCAGCCATAGACTCATCGTCCATCACATCTTCTACGTATTCGATGACCGAATCAAACGATGTCATCACATATACGTTTCCAATGAATGAAATGCCACTCCAAATGAACGTTAGAATGAGCAAAGTAGTTAATAAGCCTGAACGTGTCGGCTTGTTTTCCTGAGTGTTGAAAGGATTTTCCATGATAATTATTTTATGGTATAAAGTTTGTTAAATTTTCGTCCGTCTGTCAAAATAAATTCAATGCGATAGGTTCCCAAAGGTAATCCCGTTGTGCGGAAAGACCTGCTATCAGAGAGATTTCGAAAGGTAAACAGTTTGATCAAATGATTGTCTTCCGTGTAGATATTCAACAGTTCTACCTCATGATTGAATTCCGATTCAAAAAAAACAAGATCATCTTCTCCCTGAACAAACACAATAGATGAGATTTCCTCAATCGCAGGATTGACAACGGGTTCAGCGATAGTTTCAGTGATAGTTTCAGTGGTATTTTCAGTAATAGTTTCAGTGAAATTTTCAGTAATAGTTTCGGTGATTTTCTCTGAAATTATTTTAGACTTAATCTCTCTTGCCTCACCGTTTTCTGCTAATAAAATTCGCAACGTGTTGAGGTAAATATGTTCGATTTTTTCATATTCCGATTCAAGTCCAATCATTAACGACAACCGCCCGGTTTCATCTGTATTCACAAAAAAAGCATTATCCAAATTTTGTATATTTTCTAAAAACGGACGTCCGAATTCCTCCGGTTTTAGTTGCCCTGCAACGATGAAATCGTATTCGTTGCGACCAATTTTTACCGAAATAGGGGAGGCAAACGCCTCCATTTTACACACCCAATTCATGTTAAACATCACCCGATAATTGGTGTTGGGCTGAAGGTCTGTAACTTCTTTTTGCATGAACAAAAATAATTTTCCGTTTTCACTTTCGCCGGAAAAAGAAATACCATGACGATGATCCATCGGCGGAAACAATGCCGACCATTTAACGGATTGGTGCGATGTCCAACCTTGTTCATCAACTTCAAAATTGGCATTAATACTTCTCACGTTTTGCGAAAATAATGCAAAATTTACAATTAAAAAAACGGATATTAGCACTAATTTTTTCATGGATTTTACAAGGATTTATGTTTACAAGTTTTCAAAAGTTCTGCCATGTCCTGTTGCATGGTTTTAGCCTCTTCTTCGGCTTTTTCTACGAAATCCGATTCGCTCGACGCATACAAAATACTGCGAGATGCATTAATCAAAAGCCCGCAATCCTTAGTCATTCCATACTTACAGACTTCTTGCAAACTTCCGCCTTGTGCACCCACTCCCGGAACCAACAAAAAATGTTCGGGAACCCATTGACGAATTTTCATAAACCAATCCGCTTGAGTCGCACCAATCACATACATCATATTCTCCGGAGTGCCCCATTCTTTCGAGGTTTCCAACACAGATTCAAACAAAAATTTATCGTCTTTATGGTTTTTCAAAAACTGAAAATCGAACGCACCTTTGTTCGAAGTCAACGCCAATAAAATGACCCATTTTTCAGGACCGGTTAAAAACGGCATCACGGAATCCGCACCCATGTAAGGAGCAACGGTAATCGCATCAAAATTAAAATCACCATCCGGACTCAAAAACGCTGTAGCGTACTGCTGCGACGTGTTTCCAATGTCGCCACGTTTCGCATCTGCAATCGTAAACACATCGAAATTTTTCAAATAATCCGACGTTTTTTTCAAGGCTTGCAAACCTTTTATTCCGTTCGCCTCGTAAAACGCTAAATTCGGCTTATACGCAACTGCGTAGCGATGCGTAGCATCAATAATCGCTTTGTTAAATTCAAAAATCGGATCTTCCGTATCCAACAAATGTTTCGGAATCTTGGTTAAATCCGTGTCTAATCCAACACAAAGGAAAGACTGTTTGTTGAAAATTTCTGATATCAATTCTGAGCGTGTCATGTATTCTTGATCTTTGATTTTTGATTACCTTTTTACCCTTTACCTTTCACCCTTTACCCTTTATCATCCTACAGTTTCTTTCAATTTTTCTGCATTTTCCGCAAGTTGCAACGCATCGATTAAATCCTGAATATCGCCGTCCATAAACGTCGGAAGCGAGTACACCGTGTAGTTAATTCGATGGTCGGTAATACGACTTTGCGGATAATTGTAAGTCCGAATTTTCGCCGAACGGTCGCCGGTCGAAACCATAGTTTTTCGTTTGCTCGAAATTTCGTCCAAGTATTTTTGATACTCCAATTCGTAAAGCCGAGTTCGCAAGACTTTCATCGCTTTTTCCAAATTTTTGATTTGCGATTTTTCGTCTTGAATGGCAACGACCAATCCGGTTGGAATATGGGTTAAGCGAATGGCTGAATAGGTTGTATTTACAGACTGTCCGCCCGGTCCGGAGGAACAATACGTATCTTTTCGGATATCACTTTGTTTGAGTTCCACATCAAATTCATCGGCTTCGGGCAACACCGCCACCGATGCTGCCGATGTGTGAACGCGTCCCATCGTCTCCGTTTCAGGTACACGTTGCACACGATGCACGCCCGATTCATATTTCAAAACGCCATAAACACCATCTCCGATCACGTTCAAGATAATCTCCTTATACCCGCCAACCGTGCCTTCCGTGCAATCAACAAGTTCCATTTTCCACTTACGTTGGTCGCAGAATTTTTGATACATACGATACAAATCTCCTGCAAAAATACTTGCTTCATCACCACCTGTTCCCGCACGAATTTCGATAATCGCATTCTTGCTATCCTGCGGATCTGCGGGGATTAGCAACACTCGAATATCATCTTCCATCCGATCTTTTTGCTCCAAATAATCGCTCAATTCGACTTTTGCCATATCTCGAAATTCCTCGTCTTTTTCGTTAGCAATAACGTCTTTGGCGTGATGGATATTATCTAACAAATTTTTATACGACTTGTAAGCAAGAATCACAGGTTGTAAATCCTTGTAATCCTTGCTAATCTTGATATAACGCTTCATGTCCGACATAATGTCGGGCTCATTCATTTGCTGTTCAATTTCCAAATAGCGTTGGTGTATCGCCTCTAATTTTTCTAACATAGGTATTTATTTCTGCTCCGATTTTTTTCCCGGAGAAGCAATAGATTCGCGCATTGACGTATCAGCTTTGATGTTTTGAAATTTGTAATAATCCATAATTCCCAAATTACCACTTCTGAATGCTTCTGCCATCGCACGTGGAACCTCAGCCTCTGCCTCGATAACTTTTGCACGAGCATCTTGTGCTTTCGCTTTGAATTCTTGCTCCGTTGCAACCGCCATCGCACGGCGTTCTTCTGCCTTAGCTTGTGCAATTTTTTTATCGGCTTCCGCCTGATCCATTTGCAATTGTGCTCCGATATTTTTTCCTACCGTAATGTCTGCAATGTCGATCGACAAAATCTCAAACGCCGTACCGGAATCCAAACCTTTTGCCAATACAACTTTCGAAATCGAATCCGGATTCTCCAACACATCTTTGTGCGTTTGTGCAGAACCTACCGACGACACGATTCCCTCGCCAACACGAGCTAAAATGGTTTCTTCGCCTGCACCTCCAACCAACTGTTTAATGTTAGTTCGAACGGTTACACGAGCGATAGAAATCAATTCGATTCCGTCTTTCGCTACAGCGGAAATGTTTTTCGTTGTAATAACTTTCGGATTTACCGACATTTGAACAGCTTCAAACACATCACGACCGGCCAAATCAATGGCAGTAGCGATTTTGAAATCCAAACCGAGATTGGCTTTGTCTGCCGAAATCAGCGAATTCACTACGGAATTCAAACGTCCGCCTGCCAAATAGTGGGCTTCCATTTCGTTGCGATTCAAGTCCAAACCCGCTTTACGAGCGGCGATCAGATTACGAACGATAATTTCCGGAGGTACTTTTCTCCAACGCATCAAGATGAGTTGAAGCAGCGGAACTTTCACTCCCGAAACAAAGGCGTTAACCCAAAGTCCTACGGGAATAAAGAAAAACAACAGCCAAAGGCAGAAAATCGAGCCAAAGGCAATAGCAAGAATCAGACCGATATTAACGTCGATTTCTTGAGCTTGAAGTAGAATAGTGTTGAACATGATATAAGATATTTTTTTGCAAAGATACGAAAAAAATTGCAATTCACAAAAAAACTTGCTTAAATCAGATATTTTTCGTAATTTTGCAGAACGATTAAAAACAATTACGTTATGCAAGTAGTCAGCAGTACAGAGTTCGCAACTCATCAGCAAAAATATTTTAATTTGGCACGACAACAACAGGTGTTCGTTAGAGACGGCGATTATACACTAAAAATTATTAGCGAGCCAACCGTAAGAGAACAAAAAATTCTACAGCCCGATGATGATTTGTGCAATTCTCTTTCAGCAGAAGAATTTAAAAAAGGGGCTATTGAAATCGTAAGAAAAGTACATCATAAATTTTATGGAAATGAACGTCAGGTTTGCCCGAGAAACGTATGATTACCTTGAAGAATTGGTGGCAGTTCTTTTTCAAAAAGAGTATTTCAGTTGGTTGGATACATCAGAACAATACGTTAGAGAATTAGTTGATGATATTCAGAGCAGTTTACCGAAGCGACCCCACAAACGTGCCCCCGAACGTTTTGCAAGATACGGTGAAGATTTGCACTACGCCTCATTCGTAAAAAACAAACGCACTACTTGGTACGCCTTTTTCACGAAGTACGAAGCCGAAAGCGAAGACACTATTTATTTAGTACGTTACATCGCCAATAACCACACCGTTGCACAACATTTGTAACCCTTACGAACATCGAAGAACTGTGAACCCATTGCCACGCAATAAAAAATACAGAAAAATGCACGCCTTTCGGGGAAGACGTGATGGTGTATAAAGCATGAATAAAATGTTTGCATTATGAAAAAAATACTGTTTTTTACGATTGTTTTATTGCTTGTGTTTGTTTCTTGCAAAAGCCCCAAACAGGTTGCTCTTGATACTACTTTTTTGGAAAGTACTCGTTGCAATCTTAACCCTCCCGGCTGGGGCGAAAGCCTTGGTGTTGTAAGTTTTTCCACCGATAGCATTTGGACTGTTTCCGGTAATGGCATTACCCAAATTTGGTCTGATGCTGTAACTGCTACCAATTGTAGAAAAACTACTTTCGATGGAGGAAAAGACTATCGTAAAAATCGCCACAGATCAGATCATAAAATTCACGAAAAGTCCAATCACAATGCTGATTGTCGTTCTAATCCTAATTTTCCGGGCGATTTGTTTTCTTGGTGTGCTGTCGTTCGTTTTCAAGATGTTCTTTGTCCTGATCCTTGGCGTGTTCCTACTCGACAAGATTTTGTTGATTTAGATATTGCTTTAGGGGGTAATGGTAAATTTCGTCGTAATCAGGAATCTGTCAATGGTCATTCTTGGCAAACCCAACTGGATTGGTATCTCAACACTTGGGGCGGTGCCTTCGTTGGTTTTTGCGAACCCAACGGTGTGTATGTTGAATATCTTTGGGGGAGGTATTGGTCTTTTGAGGAACATTATAAAGCTGGGTGTGCCCTATCTTTCGAGGCAGATGGCTGTATCTCACCAGAGCTTGCTTTCCAACAGCACCTCGGATTTTCACTCCGATGTGTTCGTTAAGAACAGCCAACGCCATTTTATTTTTTCGTTTTTCACATATTTTTTTTGATTAAAATTCAAATGCGAAGATTACGAAAAAAATTGCAATTCACAAAAAAACTTGCTTAAATCAGATATTTTTCGTAATTTTGCAGAACCATTAAAAACAATTACGTTATGCAAGTAGTCAGCAGTACAGAGTTCGCAACTCATCAGCAAAAATATCTTGATTTGGCACGCAGAGAACAGTTGCTTGTTAATGACGGAATACATACGTTTGAAATTACTTATCAGCCAATGGTTGAGGAACCAATTTATTTTGAGCCCGACGAGGACTTTCACAGGTCAATAACAGCCGAGCAATTGTTGGAGGGGGTACACGAGGATATTCGTAGAAAATTTGCGTTACGAAAATGAGAAGTGTACACTTTTTACCAGAGGTAAGGGAGTATTTGGATGAACTTGAAACCATTCTATACGAAAAAGGATACTTCAGTTATGAGGAAAATTCGCACAAATACGTTGATGAATTAGTTTACGACATCAAATTCAGATTGCCATTGTGCTTCCACAAGCCCGCACCCAAATATTTTGAAAAATACGGTGAAGGTATGTACTACGCCACTTTCAAAAAGAATAGACAAACAACGTGGTACGTATTCTTCAGAATGTACCGCCACAATGACGAAACAACTTACCAAGTACGCTACATTGCCAACAACCACACCGTTGCACAACATTTGTAGCCCTTATGAACAAAAACACGTCGAAAGGTTAATCGTTCAATGGAACTAAAAATCGATCTAACATGAACTTATCAGAAATCATCCTAATCGCCATAGGCTTGTCGATGGATGCATTTGCGGTATCCATCACGCTTGGGTTGGCAGTGAAAAAACTGAGCACAAAAGACGTTTTGATACCCGGAGTCTACTTCGGTTTTTTTCAGGCACTGATGCCACTCGTGGGGTATTACGCGGGAACGCTGTTTGCCCACAACGCCCAAAACTTGGGACCTTGGGTCGCCTTTGTGCTTTTGGGATTTGTCGGAGGAAAAGTGATCAAAGACAGTTTTTCCAAAAACGACGACAAGGTGAATGAAACGCCATTCGTGTTTCTCAAAATGCTGCTGTTGGCAATAGCCACAAGCATCGATGCCTTGGCGGTGGGCGTCACTTTTGCATTCTTTGAAATCGACATTTTTGTGGCAATTCTGATCATCGGTTTAATCACGTTTGGCGTGTTCATCGGTGGAGTGAAAATCGGCAATCTGTTTGGTGCGAAATACAGGTCGAGGGCGGAGTTTGCCGGAGGTGCGGTGTTGGTGCTGCTTGGAGTGAAGATGTTGATTTTTTGAGATGCTGTATTTGACAACAATGCGAGTAAACACGGCAAAATACGGCTCTAAAAAACAAAATCAAACAAACAATTTTTCGGCGATGGCATCTGAAAATAATGCTCCTCTTGCAGTGGTAACAACACGTGCATTTTCAAAAATTAACCATTAATTAGGAATTTTAGTGATGCTGTT
>Ga0099364_10003717_pt1 | contig 23530 bp, 27 predicted proteins | sample TergutTh196P3_FD_73070 | JGI IMG/M metagenome (GOLD analysis project Ga0099364, IMG submission 73070) | Microcerotermes parvus P3 segment gut microbial communities from Pointe-Noire, Republic of the Congo - Th196 P3 | ecosystem: Host-associated > Arthropoda: Insects > Digestive system > Gut ...
CGAAATGTCAAAAGCAATATGCAAAATGAGAATTAGAGGAAAATGGCATAAAGCTGAAATGACACTGAAAATAATAAAATTATTCCAAAAAATTAAGATAGACTACCTAAATTGAGCGGAGTTAGGGGTTAACTGTAAAAATTACAAACAACTAACCGATGAAGTAGTGAAAAAGTGGGAAATAGGGAAACAATACCTTTTTCGTAGAAATTTCCAAATTCATATTGGCAACGCAACATTAGCCAATAAAGCAGATGATATAATAGAAAGCAAAGAAGGAGTAGAAAATAATAATTTAGCTTTAGCAATGTTTTTGCATCATCTAAATACCACTGAAAGCCCAATCTGTCCAATTTATTGGTGTGGAGAAAGTTATGATAAATTATCAGATATTTCAACTGCGATATCAACAGCCAAAGCGGATGAAACAAAGATTGTAGCCATGCTCAAAAGTAAATTTCTCTCATGGAAATTCAAAAACACAAAGGATGCACCAGGTGAAACAATAAAAATAATAACCGAAATAGAAGATTTAACTGCTCAGCATTCACGAATAGGGTACTATTTTTTCATGTATAGTTTTGCTACAGAAAAAGATAAACATAGTAGAGCTCCTGACGATGTTTTCAAGGAAATTGCAGAAGATGAGAGTAAATTTTCTACGAAAGTAAAGAAGCCTCTCGTTTTCAAGGAAATAACCAAAGATGAAAATATATTTTATGAGAAAGCAAGGCAATTCCTTGAAAATGATAAAATATTTGCTTTTCTTATCTATCTTGGGTTCAAAAGTGCTGTGTTAAATTTGAAAAATACCAAAAATGGACAGTTTATTTTAGATGAAGGTATTTCTGACTTATTACTCATATACAAGCTCTTTGAGTCAATTTGCAAAGACAAAACTTCCGTCCGAGAACACTTCCTTAAATACGGTCCACAAGCCTATCTTTATTGGTTACAACAGAATTTAAGATTGTATAAATTTAATTCTGTAGCTGCCAGAAAAATTGAATCAGATATCAAAAATGTAAAAACAGGAAAAGAACTCAGCATAAATGAAAACCATGACAGTTTATTGAGAATAAAGAGAAATTTAAAGGATTTTACCGAATTGTTGCAAAACAATTATTTGCTAACTCATATAGGATTATCCACAGATAAAGATATAAATGGAATAACTACCAATAACACTCATGCCTTCTTTTTAGGTGACTTTTATCGAATTGCTGTCCCGGTCGGTTTTTTGAAATCAATAGGAATGTAAAGGAGAAATTAAAATGAATGACTTTATCGCTCAAGCTCAGTCTGAACTGCAAAATAGAATCAAAGAAACAAACAAGATATGCGAAACACTTAGAAAAAGCTATAGTGAGTATTCCTCAAAATCAAAGCAGAAAGCCCAAATCGCAATATTAGTAATAGTTTTTGTAACATTACTCATAGCCATGATAAACAGCACCTCAATATTAAACTTCTTTGATAGACAAAATATAAGCAGAGACCTGTTTTTATTTATTTTTTCATTATTGGGTGTATGTGTATATGTCAATTTACATATCTTTAAAAAAATCCCTCAGATAAAAAGAATAGCAAAAATTGACAATCTAGTGGCACAAGTAAAGAATATTGAAACATATTTACAAAGTCAATTAAATAACATTAGCAATATCGCCTCCTTACTCAAAAAAAGAGTTTTTCAAAACAATAACTCAGAGATAAATCCTGAAAGAAATTTTGAAACAGAAATTAAATATTTTTCATCGCTTGCAAATTCTTATGCAAAACCTGATGATAATAATCTTAGTAAACTTATTACAGTTTTTCATTGGCTTGCTTGTATTATTTTTGTTGGTGTTTTTTTATATATTTCATCTCCTTTAATACAAAAAAGTATTTATGAACTGACCAAGTTTAATGAATTTGGCTTTATATATAACATTCTCATAGCTTTTTTTAGTATTTATTTACTATCCAAAGCAAATTTTGGATTTGTTTTTCAAATGCATCAGAAATTTAGAGCTACATTTGGAGTGTTAATAATAATTGGTCTTATCGGTTACGCTATCTATTTCTTTACCTCAGAACAAACAATTATTAATAATACTCCTGAAACAACATATGATTCATTTACGAAATATATTCCTACATTGTTTTTTACTTTTTTACCATTGTTGTTATGTTCAATATTTTCTTCTATTATTTGTGATAAAAATAGTTTTGCTAGTAAAATATTAGGTATTTTTTATATGATATTTACAATAATTATTTTACTTGTAACAACATTCCCATCAGATTTAAATAGATATGAAGAATATTTATATACCGATACATTATCTGCGGTATTTTTGATTAATATCCCGTTTTCTATAGCAGCATTTTTTATCGTAATCATAGGGCTTTTTAGTAAAATAAATATAAAAGTCATCAACTATATTGTGCTTGGAATAGGTTTATTTTATGGGGTGTTATTTATCATCAATACATGGAATTGGGATGTTCATGGTTTTGATCCCTCAATATTATTTTTGTTATTTGTTGGACTTGGAGCAGTAGGTGGTATATGGATTAGTTGTGTTAATCAATTAGGATGTTTTACTGTCTTAGTGGTTATTCTTAGTGCTATTGCAGTGCCATTTGTAGGTATATTTGTAGTAATACCTGCTTTAATGATAGTTTTATTTCTATTACCTAGTCTTTTACTTACAATTATTTTCGCAAAAAAATATGAACAAAAATGGTTTGGGATTTGATTAATGATTTAAATAATATAGAGTATTAAATTAAAAAAGTAGTGAGAATGTTAAAATATTAAAGGTAATAGAGTTAATATATCGGAGTTCGGAACTCGGAGTTAAGAAAGTTCGACAGAATAAAACTATAATTCCGAATTAACAATTCGAAATAAAGAGTTCAGAATTATGAGTAAGAAAATCGGAATATGGAGTTCGGAGTCCAAAATTCGGAGATAAGAGTTTTGAGTAAGGAGACAAAAATATGTCCTCAGATATTAGAGATGCTTATGGTAATGTAATTTACCGAAAAGTAGGAGATTATATCGTAGATACTTATGGAAATAGGAAATACGAGATAAGAGGTGATAAGATTTATGATACTTATGGTAATTGGAAATTTACGGTAACTAATGGGTATTTGTATGATACTTATGGAAATAGGGTAAAGGATTTGAATAAGCCGATATTGTAAATGGGGGATTAGTTACAAGATACAAGTGGTTACCACCAAAGAGAAGAGAGGTCAGTGTCATGGGTATTTTTTTAACACAGAGAAGACAGAGAGAACGGAAAATGTAGAATGGAAAATGGAGAATGGGGAATGGGTAATGGAAAATGGAGAATGGGGAATGGGGAATGGGGAATGGGGAATGGATAATGGATAATGGATAATGGATAATGGTTTTATCGGGATTACACCTACAAAACCACAGTTTAATTATATTTCGACATAATATATTCTGTCGCAACATATCACCCAGTCGCTATTTTTATTAATGGTTGGTGAAAAGATGGTTTAATGGATTGACGCAGTATATTTTTAAATTACACATAAGGCTTGACATAAAAAACTAAAAAAAAATGGCAAACATGAATGAGATAATAAAAGAAAGTCAAAATATTGAATTTAAAGAGTCTTGGCACGATGAGTATTTAAAAACTATCTGTGGTTTTGCTAATGCTTCTGGTGGCTGTTTAGAGATTGGACGAAATAATGCTGGAGTCATAGTAGGTCTGTCAGAGTCCAGCAAACTCATGACAACCACATAACCCTTTTATTGCTAACTCATTTTTCCGTTCTGGACAAATTGAATCATGGGGACGGGGTATAGAAAAAATAACAAAATCTTGTAATGAATGGGGGATGCAGGGACCTTTTTTTCAAGTCAAAGGAAATAGTTTCATGATAGGGTTTAATGTCGAAAATCAATTAAACAATAGTATCCTTAACATCGACCGAGAGGCAAAGCGAAATAACAACGACGGAATAAATGGCGGAATAAACGACGGAATAAATGGCGGAATAAATAGCGGAATAAATGGCAGAATATCCATAATATTAAACACAACTCATAAAAAAATCATGGAATCAATGTTGAAGAAAAACACAATCACCATGGTGGATATTGCATCAGAAATTGGAGTCTCTGTAAATATTGTTGAAAAAAATATAAAATTTTTAAAGAGTGCAGGTCTCATTAAACGCGAGGGTGCAAGAAAAAATGGATACTGGGTAGTAGTGAATTAAGAATTAACTTTAGAGGGAATAGGGAATAGGGGCAATGTTAACAACTTAAGAAAAATCTGCTCTGTAGTGCCAATCTCCGATTGGCTTTTTATGCGGGTTTATGGCAATCGGAGATTGCCGCTACGGATTTTAAGCAGCTTAAGTTGTTAACATAGGGAATAGGGGGTAGATAATCTCCACTTTTGATTCAGTAGGTCAGTGTCATGCAAGACTTAAAGAAAAATGTTACAGCTTTGAATATCAATATACATAAAAAACTAACCCTAATTTTTTAAATAGAACTTGTACCACCTATTTTTAATAAAAGAGGAGTTTGATGACCTTTTATAAATAAAAAACTCAAAATACTGTCCAGAATATGCGGAAGCGTTCCGCTGAAGTTATTGACAAACTCAAATAAAATCGATATAATAACATATTAATTTATACTTTTTCTTGAATGAAAAGAATAACTGAATGGGATAAGTTTTATAAAAAACGGATTTCATTTTTTTTATTTAATTCACATTTATTTGTATTGTCTATTTTCTTTATCCAAAAGATTTTGAGCGAATTTTAATTAAATATTGACCTATTTTTTTTATGATACCCCAAAAAAATACTTGACTTCTAAACCCTATTTTAAATAATTGTTCCCTAAATTAAAAATATACTAAATCTGGAGGATGAGATATGGCATATATCATATACGACACACGATACATGTCAAGTGGAAATGCTATATATAGATCAAATCAACATAAGGGATTGAAAATAAATAAAATAAGTAATTTCCCTGTCAACATAAAAATACAATGTATAAGGAGATTTAAATGCTTAATGAGCTTAAACAAAGGATGATAGACATTCAAAAAGAGATGCAAGAGGCTTCGGCAAAGGGTGAATATGCCAGGGTCATACAGCTGTCTCAGGAGATAGGACAAGTGCAATCGCAGATATTTCAGCATAGTGCAGGAACACAACAAACGCTTGCTTCTCTGAATAAACAAGCAGAAGCAGTGAAAACCCAAGCAAGAGACTTACATTCAAGACAAAAATCAGCACATGCTGGGGGCACTACGCTTAACTATCCGAACGGCGACCGCTATGTAGGAGCTGTCTTAAACCGCAAGCCACATGGCACGGGAACGTACCACTCAAAAAACGGCAATCGTTATGAGGGTGAGTTTTCTGGTGGTGAACGCAATGGTCGTGGTATATTTTATTATGCAAGTGGTGCTCGCTATGAAGGTGACTGGAAAAACGGCAATATGCATGGTAAAGGTAAATATACTTATGCAAAAGGTGACGTTTACGAGGGCGATTTCAAAGACAATGAGCAGACTGGCAAAGGTAGGTTTACTGGACGTGGCGGCGATGTGTATGAAGGTGACTTTTTAAACGATAAAAAACACGGGCAGGGTAAGTGGACAGTTCCACATATGTCAAGAGCTCAGCATGGAGACTGCCTTTATGAAGGAGAATGGAAAGAAGACAACCTACATGGATACGGAGTTTATGAAAACCAGACCGCAGGGTTTCGTTACGAAGGATTTTATGAAAACGGAGTTTATCATGGAAAAGGAAAGATGACCTTTAATAAAAAAGGTGTAAACACCGAAGCTGGCGACTGGCTGGAATGTGATTTTGTGAGAAGTGAAGGAAAGGGACACGGCGTTTATCATTTTGCAGACGGCAGACGTTATGAAGGGAATTTTAAGAATACGGAAATGAATGGAAAAGGCAAACTGTATTACCCAAATGGTGATGTTTATGAGGTGGAGTTTGTGGATAATAAAATGCAAGGTAAGGGTGTGAAGATTGGATAGGTTTCTATTAAAAAAGAATATTCTAAAACTATTGAAAAAGAATCAAAGAATGTCCGTAAATACTATAATGTTCAGTGGGATATTGCCTGCTACATAGCGATCTCTTCGGGATGGTGCGCAATAATAAATAAATTTAGGAGGATAATTATGAAATTATCTACCACGTTGGTAATTATTTGCATGGCGATATTGCTAATCAGCTGTGCAAGCGTGAAAACTCCCCGAAGTCAATTTTTAGATGTGGACATAGATTATGGAATTTATAGATGCTAAGACAATTGTAACTAATGGCGGCCCAAATGATAACTATTTGAAATCAGAATATGTTATGAATATATACCGTGGTTGTAATCATGGCTGTATATATTGTTATGCCAGAAGCAATTATTATGAAAAAACTGATGATTTTGATAACATAAGGGCAAAACAGGATGCATTACGAATAGTCCGTGACGATCTCCTCAAAAAAAAGAAAACAGGAGTTATATTAACAGGCGGCGTATCAGATCCGTATAACTCTGAAGAAAAGGAATATAAACTAACGAGAAACGCAATGGAGCTAATTAATGCGTTTAGTTTTGGAATTTGCATTATTACGAAAAGTGATTTGGTAAAAAGAGATACAGATATTTTATTAGATATTAAGGAGCATTCTCCTGCAAGTGTAAACTTTTCCATTACCTGTTCTGATGATGAAATGTGTCGGAAAATAGAACCGTTTGTATCAACTACAACAGAGCGATTTGAAGCCATAGAGCATTTATCCAAAAAAGGAATAATAACAGGTGTATTAATAGACCCTGTAATTCCGTATATAACAGACACCACTGAAAACATACAAGAGCTTGTGAAAAAAGCAAAGGCTCATGGGGCAAAATATGTATATATATCCACTCTTGTCACTATGGCAGATATACAGCGTGACTATTTCTATCAAGAGGCAGAAAAACATTATCCCGGTATCTCTGAGAAATATAACGAAAGATTTAAAAATTATTACCGTTGTTATTCTCCTTATAGTAAAAAATTATGGAAAACTTATGTAGAGGCATGTGAAAAAGAAGGCATAAACTATGATATGCCGACAGCAAACGAAATGATCAGACGTGCTTATGATATTTTTTCAACAATAAAACAACTAAAACTGCCTTTTGAATAGTAAAATGTTTAATTCGGTAGGCAGTAATTATAAAAGAGTAATGAATATAAATTATGGAGAAAAATATGGAGAGACATTTTTGCAGTTGCAAACAATTTGAATGTGAAAAACATCCTAACAATCACGATAAAGGATGCGATCCTTGCATTCAGAAGAATTTAGAACTAGGGGAAATTCCTACTTGTTTTTGGTTAAACATTTCCATTGTTAATGGAAAAACAGATTATAGTGTTGAGAATTTTACTAAATTCTATTTAGATCATAAAAACAAAACAGATAATACTATATAATTTTAGTAAATAATATATTAAGAATAAGGAGCATTAAAATGTCACTAAAAATAATTGAAAGAGCTTCAGAAGTAATCACCCAAAATACAGTCAATGGCGGAGATTACATGGGACAATACTGTGTTTTAGCTTTGGTTGATTTGGAAAGATACCTATTAAAAATATCAAAGCTCAAAACAAGGAAATAAGTGCTGAATTGTTACATCGAATCATCAATGAAAGATTAGTTTTTACAGATATTGAGTCATACTTGAAAAAACATTGGGGTTTAAAATGATTAATGCCTTTAATCTAAGCGAATTACAATCCTATATACTATCGAAAGCCGTGAAATATGGATATGATATTTATCTTTTAAGCAATAGCGATAAAATATTATTAACAAAAACAATTAAAACAGAAATATTGGAAAAAGCAAATAAAAAGAAAAGCTTTTGGGATTTTTTAATTTTAATATCATTTTATATTAATTGCCAAAACCAAAAACCAACTCCTGCTTTTTCGCAATGTTCTCTTATATTCAACACCCATTCAAAATCACACAATCGAGCTTCTCGACTTGTCTCTCCACCCACTGTCACACTTTTGAGGCATGTATATATTTTTATAAACTATCAGAAATATTTCAAACTATAATTCGTATATATTTCATGCGTGAACCCTGCTTTTATTACGGTCATAAATGTTCAATGTTCATTAGTTAAAAATTATTTCTCTTGACTTTTTTGAGATGATTATTTTTATTACCTCAAAGAGTCAAAAAGGAGATAGACATGACTAAAACAATGATTTTTATTTTATCATTAATTATAATGATATGTTCATTATGTAGCTGTATTGTTACTGTGGATGAGGATGCTGTTACAAAGATTCAAATAAACAATCCTTCCTCAGATATTTTTACTCATTTTCGTGTAAATGAAAAAGGTGTATCCAACTGGATTATAAACCAATCAGGAACATTTTCTAAGGGAAGCCACACGATAGAACTTTTCCCTTCCTTAAACACCACAACAAAATATGATATTCATTTATTTAGGGTATCAGATAACAAAACAATCTCTGTTTACGACATTTTCCTTTCCGAGAATGGAATTGTGGATTTTGAGGTTGATGAAATCATAGATATCTACATCTTAAACGAAACACCTGTAGATTTTTTCTATGTTTATATTCGAGAGAATAATTCTCAGACATGGTCTTTTAATAGATATGGTACTTTTTTAAGAAACGAAATTGTTCTAATAAGTCATATCGACCCGCCTTTTGATAGGAATAAAACTTATGATATTCAACTAAGGCAGACCCAAACTGGGGGTATAAGAGCTACAAAATATAATTATCACTTTAGGCAAGATGGAACAATTAGGTTCGAAACAAGTGACCTAGATTGAGATAAAAAAATTGAGAGAATTATAAGGAGTTATCATGAAACTTGTTGAATGTGTCCCAAATTTTAGTGAGGGCAGAGATAAAGTCATACTGGATGCAATCGCTCAAGAGATTCGAGCAGTAAAAAATGTTACACTTTTAGATGTCGACCCAGGTGCTGATACCAATAGAACGGTCTTTACAATGGTCGGTGAACCTGAATCTGTTGTAGAAGCAGCTTTTCAAGCTATCAAAAAAGCATCAGAATTGATAGACATGTCAAAGCACAAAGGTGCTCATGCTCGCATGGGCGCTACCGATGTTTGTCCTTTTATTCCTGTTTCTGAGATAACAATGGATGAATGTGTTAAATTATCCAAAAAACTTGGACAAAGAGTAGGAGAAGAACTAAAAATACCAGTATACCTTTATGAATATTCTGCAACAAAACCAGAGAGACAGAATCTTGCAGAAATCAGAGCTGGTGAGTACGAAGCTCTGCCGGAAAAAATGAAAAAGTCCGAATGGAAACCAGATTTTGGACCTCAAGAATTCAATGCAAGGTCTGGTGCAACAGTGATTGGAGCTAGAGAATTTTTAATAGCTTACAATATAAACCTCAACACAAGAGACACGAAAAAAGCCACAGCAATAGCCAATATCATTAGAGAAAAAGGTATTCTCAAAAAAGATGAAAATGGTAAAGCAATAAAAGATCAAAATGGAAATAAAGTCTACGAACCAGGTCTCTTTAACCATTGTAAAGCGGTTGGTTGGTATATAGATGAATACAATCGTGCTCAAATAAGTATGAATCTAACTAATTATAATATCACACCTGCACATGTAGTTCTCGAAAAAGTGAGGGAATTGGCTTCTGAAAGAGGTCTAGTAGTAACCGGTAGTGAACTTGTTGGTCTGATGCCTAAAGAAGCTATTGTTCAAGCTGGAAAATACTATTTAAACAAATTAGGGGAGTCTGCTGGTTTACCAGATAGAAGATTGATTGAGACAGCGATTCAATCGATGGGTTTGACAGAATTATCAGAATTTGATGTGAATAAAAAAATTATTGAATATGCAATTCAATCAACAAACAGACTTGCTGATATGTCTTTAGAAGGATTTTGTGACGAACTTTCTACTGATTCACCTGCACCCGGTGGTGGTAGCGTTGCCGCTCTCTGTGCTGCTATGTCCGCCTCTTTATCAGCAATGGTAGCAAACCTGACCATCAATAAAAAAGGTTATGAGAACGGTTGGGAAGAAGCAAAAACTATTGCAGAAGAAGCTCAAAAAATTAAAAATGATTGTTTGCATGCAATAGATGAAGACACTCAAGCTTTTTACGATATGATGGATGCCAGTAGGTTACCTAAGAAAACTGATGAAGAAATAGTCTTTAGAACAGCTCAAATGGAACTGGCAACACAAAAAGCTATCCTGATACCTTTTAAAACAATAGAGCTTTCGCTAAGAGCTGTTTGTTTAAGTGAAAAAATCGCAAAATGTGGAAATAAAAATTGCCTTTCTGACGCAGGCGTAGGCGCTTTGACAGCTGACACAGCAGCTAAATCAGCCTATCTAAATGTGAAAATAAATTTACCCGGTTTAATAAACGAAGATTTCAAAAATGACATTTTCAATAAGGCTCTAAAACTTAAAAATGAAGTAGCAATCATTGCCCAAAGAGTTTTTGATGATGTAGATAAAGAGATTTAATTATTATGACTAAAAATTTATTCATTGACAAAAAAGGGTTATTTAAATTTTTTGTCTTGAATTATTCTATGACTATATTTTCATAGAAAAAAAAGTATTTTTGGAGGAATTTATGAGAAAATCTTTTCTCAAATATTACGCAAGATTCGTCTTGTTTTTTCTTGTAGTGGCATTTTTAGGATTTGTAGCTTGTTCTAGTAACGATGATGACAATAATGAGGAAATCACACCGCAACCACCCATTTTGTCAACTAAATCTGATGCAACGATTGTTTTTCAATCACAATACAATCCGGATTGGATAGTAACATTGCCTGATGTTAAACTTGACAACGTCACAATTACACCCGCAACTGCTGTCCAACTGAATCTTATTGTCAGAGATGAAATAACTGAAGAAACAGCGAAAATGCACACTTATGAAGTCGTTCCATTTCCTGGTCCAGATAGAGAATCCTCAAGAAAAGGTGGACCAGACTTATACTGGAACAGTTTTTCAAAAGGATATTATCTGACTGCATTTCAAAGGACATATTTTTCTGATTTTAGTGAATCAGGAAATTATTACTACAATGTTCCTTTGGCAGAGAAGATAGAACTTTACAGGTCTATCACTGTAGTGAGACCTGATGGAAGAGAAGTTTTATTTCAAGTGAATATTCTTACTCATTCACAGATGAATAATCCTCAAAATGGTGGCACTTTGGATAATTCATTTAAAATGCAAGATTTAATCACAAATTATATTACTACTACTCCACAAAATTATCAATATTTTGTGACCTCAGCTGATTATGTCGAGGGTGGGAGCAGTGGTTTCGCTGTTTTTGAATGGAGTGATATTCAAGGTGCACACTATTCAAGAGAACCTGGCAGAGATAGAGTGTTTTTCCCGTCACAACCAGCAAATATGACAGGAACTTTGAGATTGAGAAATGTGATTCGTATCGAATTGATGCCCAAACTGGGTGATTAATAATGGATATATTATCCTAATAGGAAATATATAAATGATGAACACCGAGTGCAAGGTTCTAAACTAAAATAGCACGAACTTGCACCGATAGGGTATATCGGGAAACTGGTATGCCTCCCGAAGTTGGAAAGGTGAAAAACTAATTCAACTTCAATATTTATGTAAATATTGGAGGAAGTAATGAGAAAACTTATTCTCAGAGAAAATCGGACATTTCCGATGAGAAAAATTACAAGATTTGTCTTGTTTTTAGTTGTGGCTACCGCTTTGATGCTCGTAGCTTGTAGTGAAAAGGATGACAATCCTTTTATTCAAGAAGATGACAGACCACCGACTTTGTCTAACACTCCTGATGACAGTATTCTGTTTCCACCAAGAGATCATCAATTTGCTGAAAATTTGATTGTAGTATTGCCTGAAGTTAATTTTAGTGCTACAAACACACAAAATGATGTAAAAGCAGTGCCTCTGGATTTCTTTTTCTTACCACAAATAGAAAATCAGATTAATTTCGAAAGTGATGCACAAATGTATACTTATCGTATTGTCGCTTCAGATGGTTGGAATCCTTGGAAAGATAGACAGGCAAAAGATTTGTATTGGGATGAATATAAAACAGGCTATTTAGTCCTGAATGATGACATCCAAGATAGAAATCATTTTAGATCATATTTTCACGAGATGAGTCAAGAGTCTGTGTATTCTTACAATGTCCAAAATACTCATGAACTTCAGCTTTATCGAACTATCAAAGTGGTTAAACTAGACGGCGAAGAAGTGATGTTTCATTTGAATATTCTTGACCATCAAGAAATCGAAAATCCTCAAAACGAAAATTCTATGGATAAATCCTTTAAACTTCAAGATCTAATAACAGGATATATCACAAAAACACCAGAACAGTTTGAGTATGAAGCTATATCGGTGGATGATCGTTCTTTTACTTTCACCTGGCCTCAATTACAAACTGCCTACTATTCTAGAGACATAGATAGGATTTTTTTCCCATTTACTGAGGAATTTACAGGGCAGATGAGGTTGAGAGATTTAGTCAGAGTTGAAGTGAGAAATAGGCAGTAGGCAAGAGGCAAGAGGCAAGAGGAGAGATATTGAGTATAAATAGTTATAAAGATTTATTAGTATGGAAAAAATCAATGCTTTTAGCTAAAGAAATTTATATGTTAGTTAAAATTTTACCCAAAACGGAACAATATAACCTTTCCTCTCAAATGAGAAGAGCAGCTGTTTCTATATTTTCAAATATCGCTGAAGGATATGGTAGAGAATTTACAAAAGAATATGTAAAATTTTTGAAAATATCAAGAGGTTCAAAAGATGAGTTGGAATCACAACTGATATTTTGTTTATGTATTGACTATTTATCTGAAGAAGAAACAAAAACAGCGTTCATTTACTTAGATGAAATAGGGAAAATGTTAAATTCTCTTATCAATAAATTATCTGTTCCTAATGCCTAATGCCTAATGCCTAATGCCTTATGCCTAATGCCTTATGCCTAATGCCTAAATGCCTAAATGCCTAATGCCTAATGCCTAAATGCCTAATGCCTAATGCCTTATGCCTAATGCCTAATGCCTTATGCCTAATGCCTTATGCCTAATGCCTTATGCCTAATGCCTTATGCCTAATGCCTAATGCCTTATGCCTAATTACTTCAAAAGCTTCACTCTCCATGATTTGATATTGATAGCCGCTCTGAGTGCCATCGGACTGGCTATCAAACCTATCATAAATCCTATGATACATATTGTATCAAGTTCTCTGAGAATACCGGGCGGGTCGCTTTCTGGTGGATTTCTGATGATGTGGATGGTTCTGGCAAGGGTAATAATTAATAAGCCAGGGACTGCTTTGATTTTTGGTTTGGCACAAGGAATTACAGTGATGTTGCTTGGCTTTTTTGGTAGTCATGGAGTGTTTTCTATAGTTTCTTATACTTTGCCAGGGTTGATGATGGAGATTTTTGCTTTAATCTGTAAATTTCCCTCCCCTTTCCCTCCTGTATTGTCCAGAGAGAAATCATTGTCCATTAATCAGTTACCACTCTCCATTTTATTCATCCTTTGCCTATACTGCATAGTAGCAAACATGACAGGTTCTTTAGTTGTCGCTATTGTGGTGATGCAGCTTCCTTTTTTACCTTTGATGATTAGTGTTGTCTGTTCTATGTTGTCAGGTATGTTGGGTGGGTATTTTGCTTTGATTGTGTTAAAAAAAATGATGAAATATGAGATTTTTTGAATTCAGAATTAAGAATGTGGATTCAAATTAAGAAAAAAATAATACGATTAGGAGAAAAAAAATGAAACATTATTCATTGCTCGCAATGCTGATTTTAATTACTGTAAGTCTTTTCGGGATAAATTTCCACCCGTTTATTGAAAGGCATTCGGAGAATGACACAGAGGTAGAGATCTTCGCAAAACTTGATCTTGAAAACATCGAAACGAACGGATTTGAGATTATTGAGTTCATAACTGTAAGAGAAAGAAATGGTGTAGAAAGAACAGAAACTTGGAAAGGAGTGCGATTTCTTGATGTAATACGGAGATGGACACACCTCAGAAACTGGGATTATGAATTATTATCAACAGATGGTTACCTTGTCAGACTAAATATTCAAGACCTTGCATTGTATACTCCCATCATTGCTTTTGAGAGAAATTCAATACCCTTACAAGAGGGGCGTTGGAGACTTGTATCTCAGAACATGCCGGAAATGTATTGGATAGCAAATATAACTGATATATATGAGCGTAGTGAGGTAGTTTTTGAAGAACCTGTCCGCATCTGGACTCATCAAACTCTACTGTCTCAAATGAGACTCTATACAAATCTTGAGCCTTTTGTTGAGGTGCAAGGCTATCGCTTTGATGATCTGTTTTTTACCAAAGATAGCCCTTATTTTGGACATGTTAGACTCGTTTCAAAAGATGGGATTGAACAACTTTTGCCTTACCCAGAGTATTTGAAAAATGCTTTTTTAGTGATAGATAATGGGGTATTATCTATTAAGTGTCCAGATATGCCGACTGGTATGTGGTTGAAAGATATTATGCTCATTCAAACAGATGGAAACATTATTTTCTTCCACGATGGTGTCGATAAAATCGAAAATAGTAAATATAGAGAATTTCTGAGACTCATTTCGCAATTTGATTGGTTAGAAAGCACAGCAAATGGGTATCAACCAGTAACAGATTGGGAGAGAATAAATTGGTCAGAAATAGATTATTTACTTCGATAATAATCTTTTTTTGCGTGTTTGTAGGCTGTAGAAAAGAGCCTACACTGCCAATATTTGGTGACATTCCCATTGGGACAAGCATCACTTCACTTGATGATTTGCAAGAGCTTGTTACTATTCACAATATCAGCAATATTTTTTTAGTCACTAAGGACTCCATAGCTGTAGAAATGAGAATAGCAAGTCTATCAGAACTAAATATAGTTTACAAAAAAGGTCAATGGGATATTAAATCTGAAACCTTGCCCCGCACAACGAACTTAAAAGATTTACATTATATAGCAGTAGAATCAGATTTTCAAGATTATCGACTTGCTTTGTTTAATGGTGTTGATAAACAAGAGCATTTATCTGCTTATCAAGGAATAAAAAAAGAATTTGAGGTAATAGGTACTTCGTCAATGAATGGACATAGTATCTGGAAATATGAGTATGTTAGCCCCTATTATTACTTTATTTGTAATGCTGACACTTTGTTAACAGTGTTTAAAAATGGGAATGAGAGTTTTTTTACTCCAACGGAGCTTAGCGATATATTGATTTTTGAAAAAACACATTGGAAGATAAAATCCATTAAAGATAAAGTTGATTTTTCTACAAATGATTCAGAAATTGTAACAATATTATGGGAAAATTATCCAAACGAATCTATCTTTGACATATACACAAAATTATATACTCTAAATCGTTCAAATTTACCCACTCTTTTGATTTTAATAGATGGACTAGGCTGGAACATGGTCGAAAATGCAAAAGCTCGAAATCGTTCTGTTTTTTTTGAAAATCTGGATTTAAAACCAATGAGGGTGAAATATCCACCGAAAACAAGGACAGTTATGGCTTTGATAGAAACATGGTTTCATGAAATAGAAAAAAATGTTGCTGATCTCCTTAGAGCTGTTATCATTCAAAATGACAGATCTTATCTTAGTACTAAAATACCTATTATCCTCAATACAGATAGAAACAATGATGGTTTTATAGATGACGAGGTATTTGAGACAGCAATGGAATATATAAAAATGGATTATGATTTTATATTGGTTCATTTTAAAAGTATTGATGATGTGTCGCATGTATATGGTCCATACTCAGAAAATACTATACAGAGGATAGAGCAAGTCTGTTTTTATGTTCAAAAACTGATGGATTCTTGGGAGGGAGCGGTAATTATTTTTTCTGATCATGGACAACATAATCAAGGATTTCAAGGTAATCATGGTGTGAATAGGATTGAGGATATGGTGGGAATTAAGAATTAAGAGAGGAAAAGATGAGTCTATATCGGTTTTGGCTCTTAGTGGTTGTTTTTGTGCTTTTATTAGCATTACTTTTATCTTTTAGAACAGAGATTGATTCTGACATATTGCTGGTTAGAAATGCTCATGGCGAGATAGCTGAGATAGCGATAAACGATTTAATGCAATATGAAGGTCTGCTTTATGAAAATGTAAAATTGGAAGATGAAATGAGGGTATATTTTGATGGTCAAAGAATAGAAAATCCTTTATTGAATTGGTTTGAAAGATACCGACGAGACAAAGGTGAAAATCTATTGAGAGTTTACTATATAAATGATATCATTGAGATGACAGGATTTGAAAATCAAGATTTTAATATTTTGCGATTTGAATCCTTAGATGGAGCAAGTGTAGTCATACAACCGCGAGCGGACAGAGATTGGTTGATTTTAATGACCCTTGAAAGAGAAAACGAGAATTTATCTTTGAGATTGATAATGCCAATGGATAATTTTTCTCAGAGATGGCTAAAAAATGTGGTGAGAGTGACTTTTGAGTAATGGTGAATTGTTAATTAACAACCTTAGTCTAAAATTTGAAAATAACATTATCTTTAAAGATGTTAATCTCAATTGTTCAAGTGGTAGTATAACTATAATTAAAGGGAAAAATGGTTCTGGAAAAACATGTTTGTTGCAATGTATTTGTTCGGTGATACCAAAACATTTTGCGGGAATTGTGGAAGGTGAAATAGCATTAGAAAACTCAAAAACGCATTCTCCGTCCTATTTCGGTTATCTAATGCAAGATCCAGACAAGCAACTATGTTTTCCTTTTATAGAGGAAGAATTGTTTTTTGGAGCAGAAAATTTGAAAAGAGACATTGATGATTTTAATACAGACTATGAAATGCTCTTGGAAATGTTTCCTGTTTTGAAACAAGAGGATATAGAAACAAGCGAATTATCTTTTGGACAAAAAAAGATTTTGTTATTTTCAGCGATGATCTTAAAAAATCCTCTTATTTTTTTGCTTGATGAACCGAGCGCTGGTCTTTCCGAGGATTATAGGATGAAATTTGTTGATTTGATATTATCTTTAAAAAAGAAAGGCAAGATACTCATCATCGCTGAGCATGAGACTTTTTTTGATAATATAGGAGATGCTACAATATGGATGTGAAAGAGCAGAGTGTCATAATGCAGAGTAGACCAAGAATTTGCGGAGAACAATACAGGGGAGATACAGGAGGGGAAAAAAATGAATCTAATATTAATAATTTTATTATAGAAATCACAAAAATAAAAAAACATTTTTTAAGTAAAACAATCTCCTACCCTGATATTGTCGCAAGAAATGGAGATTTTGTTCTTATAACAGGAGCTTCAGGTTCAGGCAAAACTACACTTTGTGAGATGATAGCAAAATTTTTACCTTATGATAGTGGAAATATCGCTATAAACGGTGAGGATATAAAAAAAATAAATGTTTTTGAACATATACATTATATTTCGCAATTTCCAGAACATAATTTGATAGGGCCTACAAGTTTTGAGGATTTGAAAATGTGGTTAGAATATTCAATAACAATGGAAAAAGAGAACTTATTAATAGAAAAATTAAAGGAATACTATTTAGGTGATTTGATTGAAAAGCCTATCTGGAAATTGAGTTTTGGCAAAAAAAAGGCTCTTGCTTTTTGTGTGTTAAGTATTATACAGAGAAATATTTGGGTGCTTGATGAGCCTTTTGCTGGTATGGATAATGAGCTTTCCAAGAAAATAAATGAGCTTTTTGTTGATTTTTTAACTAAGGGTGGGATTATTATTGGAACTAGTCATGTAAATAATTTGAACTATAAAGTTCAGAATATAGAATTGAAAGGAACAGAATAAGTATGATATATATAATTAATATTCGTGAAAATCCAAGTTTTATAGAAGAAGCAGCTGATTATTTTTCATCAAGGTGGAAAATAGGAAAACAGGTTTATATCAAGAGTATGCAAGATAGTTTGAGAGAGGAAAATATGCTACCGAGGTGGTATTTGATGATAAAAGAAAGGAAATTATCAACATCCCCGCCTACACCCTCGTTTCAAAAGAGAGCAATAATCGGAGGTTTTGGTCTTGTAGAAAACGATTTTATGGTCAGAAAAGACCTAAGTCCATGGTTTTGTGCATTATATGTTGAGCCTGAACATCGAGGGCAAGGAAATGCTCAAAACATGTTGTCATTTGCAAGATATGAAGCAAAAATTCTTGGTTTTAATAAAGTTTATCTCAATACTGATCACATTGGATTTTACGAACAATTTGATTGGGAATTTATTGGTTTTGATGAACATTCTAGTGGTGATATGGTCAGGGTATATGCAGCAGAAACGATTTAGTATAGCGTATTTAATGAGAATAATCGGAATTATTTTGTTCATGTTTGGCTTGATGGGTGGGGGGGTATATTATGTATCTAATAGATTTGCTTTGTTTTTACCGCTTATGTCTTTTGGAGGTTGGTTGTCATGTTTTGGGGGATTGACAATAGTATTATTTGTTTTATTACAAATTTTGTTTGAACCACCAAATTTATTTTTAAAGAGCATATATAAAATATCAGCATATTGGCTAATAATAATGCTTTATCTTTTTGTATCAGTTTTACTAATCGATTTTATAGGTTTATTTATTTGGTTATCATCAACAACAAGGTGGCTATCTTCTTTGGTAATAACTATTTTATGTATGATTTATGGTGTGATAAATGCACGAAAATTGAAAATAAAAGAAATAACTATACAGATAGAAAATTTGGAAAAAGCAATCAAAATAGTTCATATCTCTGATATACATTTAGGTAGTTTTTGGGGAAAAGACAGAGTAGAACAGATTGTAACTAAGATACAAGAAATCAATCCTGATGTGATATTTAATACAGGTGATTTATATGACAATAAAGCATTTATAGATGAGGACACAGATATACTTGAACCATTTCAAAATCTTTCAGTACCACATTTTTTTGTTTATGGCAACCATGATGAGTATGCAGGATTGGAAAAGATCGCTAAACGATTGGAAAAAGTGGGTATAAAATTTCTTAAAAATGAAATAGCCTTTTTTAATGAAATACAAATAATTGGGTTAAATGACATGTTAAAAGACGAAAATGCTATTGATCTGCATACAAAATTGAGTGCTGATACTATAAAAAGTGTCCTTGAAAAAATTGAAATAGATGAGAATAAAGCGACAATAGCACTACATCACAGACCTGATGGATGTGAGCATTTAAAGGCAAAAAAAGTAAATTTATTTCTGGCAGGGCATACACATGGAGTCCAATTGTTCCCCTTTACACTATTTTCAAAGGCTTTTTTTACATACAATAAAGGGCTTTATAAATACAAGGACTTAAATATCTTTGTTTCACAAGGGATTGGAACTATATTTGCACCAGTTCGATTGGGAACAAGAAGTGAAATTGCGGTCATAAATTTGGGAGGTGGGAGTTGAGATTTGAGATCTTTATATTACTATGTATTACTATTGGATATATAGTTAGTATCCAATCTCTTACAAACCAAATATCGATATTTGATGATACAAAGAATACTTTTGTATCATTATTAACACAAAGTACTTACGATGACTTATCAGAAAGCTTAAAAAATGCAGTTAACCAAGCTTTTATAAATATAACTAAAGATAAAATTATAGCTATTATTCAAATGTCTGATCCCAATAGTTATACAAATGATTTTTTAATAGACGAACTTCAACATATTTTAGTAAATAGGGGATTTTTAGTAACAGAAAGAAGAGACTTAGAGCAACTAAGGCTTGAGATAGCATTCCAATATGCTGGAGAAGTAGATGATACAACCGCAGTAGAGATAGGGAAATTTGCTGGGGCTAATATTGTTGTCATAGGTGCGATAGAAAGAAATGATATCTATAGAAGATTAAGATTGAAAGCGATAGATACTCAAACTGCTATAATTGTTGGAACAGCTTCTGAACCTATCAATAATACTACAGTAATAACTCAACCCTTACATGATCAAATGCAACCAATAACAGATCTTTATATTGATAATCAATCAAGTTTTTCCTTTGCAGATACACTTGGCACAACGCCTCGCCATCGTAGATATGAGTTAGATGATATGCGTGTAGTAGCCACAAGTAACTCAGAGTCGGCAGGCATGATCAGTAAAGTTAATCTCGAAGAAAGCTCGAGAGCAGGGGAAATGAATCTCGCAGACATAATGCGAGATATATCCGGAGTAAATATGAGCATAGGCGGTCGTGGTGAGAGCAATCTCCGAATCAGAGGTTTTCGAAGGGAGAGTATACGAATAATGGTAGATGGTCGACCGATAAATGCTGGATATTTTGGCAATGTAAACCTTGCAGAGATGCCAATATTTGATATTTCAGAAATCCATATAGTGAAAGGTGCAATATCGCCATTATATGGAGTAAATACGAGTGGAGGAGTGGTAAATTTCGTAACGCGAGGACCAGATGATGACTCATGGTTGAGGCTTCGAGCATCGATTCGCAGGAATAACACTCAAAATTTGCAAGCAATAACATCTCATAGTTTTGAAAAATGGGATTATTGGTTGAATATATCAGGTTTTCGGACAGATGGATTTGTTTTATCAAAGGATTTTACACCTACTCCATCCGAAAATGGTGGAGTTCGGGAATTTTCTAACAATCAAAATTTTGATATCCAATCCAAGTTGAATTTCACATTATTTGATATACATTCATTTGGATTTTCAGCTGGATATAGCTTTGCTAACGAACGGAATGTACCGAGCAATATTTATGAGTCTCGATATAGACAGTTCAAAGATTTAAAAAGATGGCACTTATCTGGTCTTGGTTCATTTCAAGCAACTTCCTTTTTAGTATTACAACCCAAAATTTATTATGATGCATATGAAAATACCTATCAAGAATTCAATCATCCAAGCCTTGATGCACAATATAAGGGATTAGATTCTATACTTGAGAGTTGGACTTTTGGAGTTGAAAATAGATTGGAATATATTTTGTCTGCGAGAAATAAACTTTATCATTTAATAAGTTATGAAAAAGAAGCCTACAATCGAAAGGACAACCAAGGTTATCTAGAATGGACATCAAATTCAACTGAACTTTATAATACAAGCCTATTATTCAATCATAAATTCAATACTTTGTGGCAATCGAGTATATCTATGGGAGTTTCTCAATCTGTTCGTTCATATAAAGAGCATTCCTGGGATATAGACAGAAAAAAATTGGATACAGGAGTGCACATAGAACCTGCTTTTTCAATTCATTATGACGATTTTATAAACAAAGTGAATATAGCAATATCTCGAAATCTCCAGTATCCGTATCTCCGTCAATTGTATTCAAATTCGCGAGGAAATCTCGAATTGATGCCTGAGAAGGCTCTAAAATCAGAGATAGGTTTAGGCACTCGCTTTACTATCGAAAATGTTTTATTAATACCCACTTTTAATATATATTATAATATATTGGATGATATGATAGACAGGGTAAATACTCCTCGCTATATAAATCAAAGAAGATTGGTCAATGCAGGAGCGGAATTGGGAATCAGGACAAGGTTTGCTCATATCATAAAACAGCCCCAAGCGATATCAGGGGTATTTTCCTTGGAAACCGAACACCACCTCGATTATATAAATCTAAACATGAATAAAGATTATAATTTTTATGAAATACCCGATTGGACTTTTACTAATGCTTTTTATATAAATCTTTATGAAAAATTAAAATTGTCTTACACTATGAATTGGAGTGATAAAATGTTTAGTCCAGACGATAATGGCAGACTTCATGAATTGCCTTCTAAAACTATACATAATACGAGCATAAGTTATCTATTTAGAAACTATTCTATAATATTTTCACTTTCAAACCTCTTTGATTTGGATTATCAAGAGGAATGGGGTTACCCTGCAGCGGGGAGGAATTTTTCATTGATGTTTGAATGGCAGGTTTTTTAGGGTAAACTTTTTATAACGAGTCATAAAGATTACATATAAAGCATGTTACAACACTGATGTTGTTATTAAAAATAATAAAACAATCTTATATATAATTCTTGTCCTAAAAAACTGTAAAGTTTTAGGTTTTGATGATATTACAGAAGCAAAAGGGATATTTTGGAAGCTATATATATTTTAATAAGAGATAAAAATAGAATATGTTTAGTAAAATCAATTTTAACCGTTTACCCTGCTCCCTTGCAAGCGGTGGAAAACAATTAAGGGATATGCCTACTCAAAAACCAATATGCAAGAGCTAAAATCACCCCACCTAATAGATTTCCCGAAGAAGTAGCTTCGATGTTTTTTAACATATATAAAAAAGAAATCCCACTATATTCTCCAGCGAACGAACCGAGATTAAAAAGAGTCATATTGGCAATAGAATGTTCAAATCCGCTGACAACAAAAATGTAAAAAGACCAAAAAAGCATTATGAGCTTCCCAGTTTCGCTTTGCATTCTATATACGCACCATACTCCAACACAAATGAGCATATTACATAAAATACCACGAATAAATAATTCCCAAAAGATAGGCGCTGTTTTGTCATTTATCATCTTTACTGCTTCTATTAATACTGCGTCCTTTAGGTAGCCAGTTCCCCAAAATAATGCTGATATTACAACAGAACCTGCGAAATTGCCTAAATAACAAAATAGGCAAAGTTTACAAGCATCGAAAAGTTTTACAGTATTTTTCATGACCCCGGCTGTCATCACAAATACATTGCCAGTAAAAAGCTCAGCTCCTGCAAAAACGATAAGGCTCAAAGCAGCTGCAAAGCTCGCTCCTTGAATTATCTTTATTCCCCCAAAATCAGGTAACATTCCAGCCATGATAAGTATAGTAATCATACAAAGACCTACATAAATCCCTGCAAGCATCGATGAAATAAAATATGCGAGCTTATCTTTCTTAAAAAATTGCATCTTTTTTAATGCAGCATTGCTTAATAAGTCGTATCCAATGTAAATCATATACACCTTTCCTCAAAAATATATTGTTATTTAGTCAAAAAAAATAGAAAGGTCATTTCGTCAAGGAGTATTTTAAATCAAAATTTTTGAAAATAGATAATATCACATTATTATTCCGATAGAATTTTAGGCTTTATTGAAAAAATGACACCCAGACCAGATTTCATTTTCCGCTAGAAACCTCCCCCCGAAGCAATCTCCGTATCACTATCCCTCATCCCGTCGTTGCGAGGTTCCTTCAATGAATCTCCCCCCCGAAGCAATCTCCGTATCACTATCCCGCATCCCGTCGTTGCGAAGCAATTTCTGTTCATTCATTTTCCATTCTCCATTTTCCATTTTCCATTCCTAAAAATCCCGTCGTTGCGAGGTCGCTTCAATG
>Ga0099364_10003718_pt1 | contig 23529 bp, 22 predicted proteins | sample TergutTh196P3_FD_73070 | JGI IMG/M metagenome (GOLD analysis project Ga0099364, IMG submission 73070) | Microcerotermes parvus P3 segment gut microbial communities from Pointe-Noire, Republic of the Congo - Th196 P3 | ecosystem: Host-associated > Arthropoda: Insects > Digestive system > Gut ...
TATTTCTGATATTCCCCAAGCTGTGGAAATTATACGCAAAAGCTTTGCGACAGTAGCGGAGGAATTTGGTCTGACTGAAGAAAATTGCCCGAAACATACCGCTTTTTCCACTACTATAGAAAAATTGCAAAAGCATATAGACTGGGGCTGGCTTATGTACGGCTTTTATGACGGGGAATGTTTGGCGGGATATGTTGCGGTTTCCAAAGAATACGGAACTGACAGAAACGCGTATGAAATTCATAATCTCGCCGTTCTGCCCGAACACCGGCATAAAAAATACGGCGAAAAATTACTTGATTTCTGTAAGTTAAAAATAAAAGAATTAGGCGGCGTACAAATAAATATAGGGATTATCGAAGAAAATACTATACTTAAAAATTGGTACGCTCAAAACGGCTTCGTTCATACGGGTACAAAAAAGTTCGACTTTTTCCCGTTTACCTGCGGCTATATGGAATATATACTGTAGGGGAGGAAAATCATGTCTGAAATATATTCTTCAAAGATATTAAACATATCAAAAAGCGAACGCGAAACGGAAGATTTCGCGTTCGGACTCGCGCGTTCGGGTCAAATAAAAACCGGCGATATAATCGCGCTTTACGGAGATTTAGGCGCGGGCAAGACTGCCTTTACCCGCGGTCTTGTAAGGTTTTTTTCGCCGGAATCGCGAGTCGCAAGCCCGACGTTCTCTCTTGTGAATCAGTATAAAAATATATTTCACTTCGATATGTACAGAATTAATTCAGAAGAAGATTTATTATCTATAGGCTTTTATGATTATCTCGATAATTTATATAATAAGATAATAATTATAGAATGGTTTGATATAATTAAAGATTTTTTTGACGAAAATACTATTAATATAGAAATCATAAAATTAAATTTTGACGAAAGAAAAATTATTTTTGAAAGGCTTTTAAAATAAATGCTTATACTTGGTATCGATACGGCTACAAAAACAGCGTCGGCGGCCGTCGCGGACTTTGAGTCTCCAGCCCCCCTTGTTAAAGGGGGGAGCGACGAAGTCGCAGGGGTGTGTGGGGTTGTTTTAGCCGAAATAACGTCAAACGGCGCTCTGTCTCATAGCGAAAATCTCATGCCGATTATAGACTATAGCTTAAAATGCGCGGGGGTTTGCCTTAACGATATAGATTTGTTCGCGGTCGCAAACGGTCCGGGTTCGTTTACCGGTATAAGAATAGGCGTAGCGGCGATTAAAGGCCTGGCGTTCGGCTCCGAAGAAGATAACTGCATAGGCGTATCTTCGCTCTACTCTCTGGCGTATAATTTTTACGGCTTCGATTCTGAAAATATCCTGATTCTCCCTGTTATTGACGCGAGAAGAAAGCAGGTATATAACGCGGTTATTGACATATCTGAAAAATTAAATTTTAGATATATAAAACAAGACAGGATAATTACGTTAAGCGAGCTTGAAGCCGAGTTAAACTCTGAATTTTCAGGCCGTAAAATAATTTTTACCGGCGACGCCGCGGATATGTGTTACGAAGAGATTAATTTCAGCGGGAAAATTAATATCCCGGAAATATTAAAGAAGCCGTCGGCTTCGGCTTTGTGCAGAGCGGCGTTCGAAGAATATAAAAAGGGCGGATTGATTCATCCGCGAATATTATCGCCGTCGTATCTAATCAAAACCCAGGCCGAACGGGAATATACGGAGAAAAAACTTGGAAAATAAAATAAATAAAAATAAAGCGCAAAATATTATAGAGCTGATAAATTCTTCCGGCGCGATTATAACGGAGGGAGCGATATCCGTTTTAAGCGCTATCGATTCCGGCAACTCTGAAATATTAAAAATAATATTAAAAAGCGGCGTAAAAAACAAAAAAGCGGATAAAATACTCGCGGCGGCAAAGAGAAAAAATATAAAAACCGAGTTTTTTTCAGCCGGCGAAATGCTGGAATTTGAACAAAACATAAAGAATACGGGGCTTTATACTCTCGGCAAAACGCACGGGGGAATTATCGCGGTAACGTCGAAACGCAGATTTTTATCCCCGCGCGAATTAATGGAAATCCTGCCCGAATCTCCAAAATATGTTTCGGCGGCGATAATCGAGGGAATAGAGGACCCGTATAATCTGGGCTATGCCGCGAGAGCTTTATATACCCAGGGAGTCGGCGCGCTCATTTTACCCGAGAGGGATTTCGGATTTTCAGAATCCGTAATAGAAAGAGCGTCGACCGGGACTTTCTCGAAAATGCCGGTCGCGGTGTTTTCCAACAATAAAAATAATGAAACGAACGCGAAAATCGATTTGATAAATATTTTAAAGCAAGAAAGATTTAAAATATACTGCATAGACAAAAAAATCCCGGCTAATTCTAATATTAAAACAAACGGTCTGTTCGGGGTAAAATTCGCGGACAGGACGGTTTTTATAATAGGCGGCGAAAAACGCGGCATATCGAAGGATTTTCTGGAGCATGCCGACGAAATCGTAAGCATACCCTACGCTAAAAAATTCCCTCATTCTCTCGCCGCCCAAACCGCCGCGACTATAATATCTTACGAAATCCACAGGCAAAGGGAGCTGAAATTAATTGAACCCTGAAATAAAACTCAGGACATACAAAAAAGAACTCGATTATTCCTACGCTCTGGGAGCGTCGCCCGTAATCGAACTCCTGCAAAACAGACCCGGAGACTGCTTTAGAATTATATTCAGTCCGTTATATTCCGACAGGGAAAATAAAATAAAAAATCTCTGCGGTAAATATAAGATTTTATGCGAGGAAAATCAGAGATTAATAAATATATTGTCCCCGAAAGAAAACTGCTATGTGATTGCGGCGTTTAAAAAACGCCGGGAAAATATAGATTTAGATTTAAATAAATCGCATATAATACTGGATAATCCGTCGGATATGGGAAATCTGGGGACTATAATAAGGTCGTGCGCCGGCTTCGGCATAGAAAATATCGCGGTAATCGGCGCCGGAGCGGACGCTTATAACCCGAAAGTCATACGCTCGTCGATGGGCGCGTTTTTTCGCGTTAATATAAAATATTTTAAATCCGTTTACGATTATCTCGATATTTACGGCGAAGGACGCGAAATCTATACTTTTACGCTTAACGCGGATTATAGTTTATCCGAACTGGAAATAAACAAAAAAAACATATATTCGCTGATTTTCGGAAACGAATCTTCGGGTCTCGATTATAATATATATAAAAAAATCGGCAGAAGTATAATAATAAACCATTCGGATAAAATAGATTCGCTTAATCTTCCCGTTGCGGTAGGCGTCGCATTGTTTTGGTTTAATAAATAAAAATATTTAAAAACAACAGAAATCTAATCGTCAGTCATGCGTTTTTCTGTTCCTGACTATTTCTATAGCCTGAAGAACCTCAACCGTTATTTCCATTCTTTCCGATGCGTTTAATTTCAAAACCCTCGCGTACAGTTCGCCTTTGTTCGTCGTTATATAATGCGGCGTCAATTTATTCAACGCGATTGCCGCCGCGTCGTAAACGCATATATCGCACGAACATATGTCTTTGTCTCTCGCCATAGACGCTTTCACCTGGTCGACGACGGCGTCCTCCATTATGTTAAATATATGCTCCCCGTGAACGCTCCTGATATTTTTGGCGTTATCCATAGTTAAAAAATCCTTTCGTCTTAATTATTAACTATCAATTCTTAATTATTAATTTTTTTAAATTTAGCGTATGTACCCATGATTTTTTTAGAGCCCGCCGTGTCGAACGCAACCTCATACAAAGTATCCCCCGATAAATCCTCGGCTTTTATTATAAGCCCGTCGCCGAAACTCGGGTGGGTAACCAGGTCTCCCTGTTTAAATTCCTGAATATATTCGGGTTTCTTTTCTCCCGGTTCGCTATGGTTTCTCGCGCTCCCCGTCGTGTAACGGGTCGCGAACTCGCCGTCCTCCGAAATCTTCGGCGGATATTTCTTCTGCGAACCGAATCCGAGCGACGGCATACGCCCGCGCTCGCTCTCCGGCATTTTTACGTGCGCCGCCGCGTCTTCCGGGATTTCCCCGACAAATCTCGATATTTTATTGAAACTCGTCCGTCCGTAAAGCAGTCTCTCCCTTGCGTAAGTTATATATAACCTCTCTCTCGCCCTCGTTACCGCGACGTACGCGAGACGGCGCTCCTCCTCTATTTCTCCCGGCTCCTCGGCCGACTGTCTCGACGGGAAAAGATTTTCTTCCATTCCGGGAAGAAAAACGACCGGAAACTCGAGACCTTTCGCGCTGTGAATCGTCATGAGGGTCACGGCGTCGGCGTTCTCGTCGTAATTATCTATGTCCGAAATCAAAGCGACTTCCTCCAGAAATCCCGTCAAACTTGATATTCTGTTTCCGTATCCCTCGTTTTCGATTTCTTCAAGCTCCGATATTTCCGCTATTTCTTCCCGTTTCTTTTGGGTATAGCTTATAGCCTGGGATATCAGCTCTTTTATATTATCCAGCCTGTCTCTTTCTTCTTTGCCCGAATCCTCGAGCATCGTCCTGTAACCGCTGAAATCAAATACTTTCTCGAAAAATTCCGGTAAACCCTCCGTTTTCTCCAGCTCTATAAAATTATTGATTAACTCCGCGAAATTCTTTAGTTTATTTATATTTCTCGTCAGCTCCGGATATTTGTCCGCGTTCTCTATTATTTCGAACATGCTTCTGTTTTCAGACGAGGCGAGCTGCTCTATAACGGAAATCGTCGTTTCGCCTATGCTTCTTCTCGGAACGTTTATTATGCGCTTTAATCTCGCCGAATCCGAAGTATTATTCACCACGCAGAAATAGGCCAGCATATCTTTTATTTCTTTTCTCTCGTAAAATCTCACCCCTCCAAGAACCCTGTAGGGAATACCGGATTTTGCGAAAGCGGTCTCTATGTTCGCCGCCTGAGCGTTCACTCTGTAGAGTATGGCCATATCCTTATATTTTTTATTATTATCCGTTAATTTTATAATTTCGTCTATTATATAATCGGCCTCTGAATTTTGGTTATTATTTTCTTTAATCGCTATTTTAACGCCTTCTTCTTTATTCGTCCAGAGGGATTTCCCCATTCTTCCCTCGTTGTTTTTTATAATCCCGTTCGCGGCCTCGAGAATGATTTTCGTCGACCTGTAGTTCTGTTCGAGCTTTATAAGCTTCGCGTCTTTGAATCTCTCCGCAAAGCTTAATATATTCTCGATAGTCGCGCCTCTGAATTTATATATGCTCTGGTCGTCGTCTCCGACTGCCATGACGTTATTATTCTTCTGCGACAAAAGGGAAATCAAAGCGTACTGCGCGTAGTTAGTGTCCTGATATTCGTCCACTAAAATATATTTGAACTTATTATTATAATATTCCCTTACGTCGTCCTGGGTTTCCAGAAGATTTACGGTAAGGGCTATTATATCGTCGAAATCCAGGGCGTTCGATAATTTAAGCCTTTTCTGATATTCAGAATATATTCTCTTTACGTCCTGTTCTTTTTTATTATAAATACTCTTACTGTTCCGGCCGAACTCTTCGGCGTAAACGAGCGCGTCTTTCGATTTGCTGATTGCCGAGCTTACATATTTTACCGGCATATTGTCGTCGCTTATATTAAACTCTTTCATAATCGAAGTGATTTGACGCTTTACGTCGTCGCTGTCATAAATAGTAAAATTAGAATTATAACCGAGCCTGTCTATATATCTTCTCAAAATCCTTACGCATACGGAATGGAACGTCCCCGCCCAGATATCGTCCGCCTCGTCTCCCAGAATATTTTTGAGCCGGTTTTTCATCTCCCGCGCGGCTTTATTGGTGAAAGTAATCGACAAAACGGAATACGCGGGGCATTTACTATACGCGAACTGTTCCAGGATATTATCCAAATCTTTCAAATCCTCCGGATTTCCGGGGTTTAAATTTCCCGCGTATTTCAAAACGGACTCGAGAGTGTCGACTTCGGCCTGATTTATCTTAATATTATCGTCATGGCCCGCCCCGTTGAAATACGCTCCGCCGTATTTTATAAGAAAAGCGATTCTGTTTACGAGAACGGTCGTCTTACCGCTTCCCGCACCCGCTAAAATAAGCAGGGGGCCTTCGTTCGTGTAGACGGCTTCCCTCTGTTTTACGTTAAGTCCGGCGTAACGCATATCAAAAAGTTTTTGTTTCATACCCGCGTATTTTTCTTTTAAAATTCTATCGCTCATTTTATTCTTCCACTCTCATTTCTTTTTCTAATCTAACAATTTCATTATCAATACTCTGAATAAGCTCGTTTGATATGCAATGCTTTATGCAGCCAAGGGCAAATTCGTTTGTAAGAACTCCGTAATTATGCGACGCCGTATTCCTGAACTCTCTTATTATAATTCTGCTGAAATTAATTTTATTTATTGTCGCGTCTTTTAAATTCTTCGTCAATTCAAAAATATCTCCTACCATTTGAACCAATCCCCGCCTTGCGGCGTAACCGATACGAGACGTTTGTAAATCAGAAGCGCTCGTTATTTTATAGCTTATTAATTCCTGTTTTAGAAGCTGCTGCTGCCGGCGAATATTTTTTAATATCTTTAATTCTCCGATATTATTTCTCATAAATCCAAATCACATCTCTTTCAATTTCTTCTCTTATTTTCTCGTTTTCGGGATATTCGAGAGCTTTATATTCTATTATATCAACTTTTTTCTTATAGTTTTTCCTAAAAATATTTCTGATACCGCCGCACAATTTCATATAATTAACGGCGCTTTCCGCCATTAAATTAATATTTTCGGGATATATATAATCGATAACTAAATCTATGTCGCTGACGTTGATATGCTCGTTCCGTGAAACAGAACCGAATATTCCCACTTTAACGACTGAATGTCCGTAATCAAAATCAGAAAGCGAAATCGAAACTTCTTTTGCGATATCGTCTACCGTAAGCATATAACTACTCCCATGCATTAATTACCTACTCTTTCCTCAATAATCTTGCGAAATCTTCGATCGACGCGTTTCTACCCACTGCCAGACGCCTGATTTTAAAATCGCTTATATCCGTTCTATGAAACCCCCAGTCCGTGCTTATTCCGAACTGGTAAAACTCCCCCGCCTTTTCTGTTACGGTCTGATTATATCCCCCGCCCGGATAAGAAATTGCGTGAACGGTTCTACCCGTCTGCCGCTCTATCTTACTTTTAGAATCCCTGAGTTCCCTCTCCAATCTTTCGGAATCGCCGCTTATTTCAGCGAGATTAGCGTGGGTCACGGTGTGACTCTCGAATTTTACAAGCCCCGAATCGCTCATCTCCCGGATAATCTCCGGAGTCAATATCTCTTTTTTTGCCGGTTCAGTCACTAAAAAAATCGTGATTTTTACATCGTATCCGTCTTTCTGATATTTTTGCAGAACCGGGAATATCTCAGTATAATTCTCTATATATCCGTCGTCGAAAGTAATAAATACAGGGTTTTCTATATTATATAAACTATACCAGTCGTCGAATATACAGAAATTATAATTATTGTCAATCAGATATTTGATTTGCCTGTCAAATTCGGACGGCTTAATAAATAAGTCGGGGTCGACAATCCTGCCGTCCGCGTTTTCAACCGCGGGGTCTTCTTCGGACGACGTGTGATACATCAGAACCGGAAAACTAACCGGCTCTTTATAATTATCTTCCGAAAAAACGGATTCGCTGTCCGTATCCGTATTATTATCTGTGTTTACTCCCGACTGCGAACACCCGGCGAACATAAAAACTATAACAAAAACCAAAATTAAAATTTTTCTCATCAGTCTAACTTAATCCCTCCCATAAACCCTGAAGATAAACCGCGCCGAGAGCCCTGTCGTATAAACCGTAACCCGGCTTACCCGTCTCGCCCCAAATCATTCGTCCGTGGTCCGGTCTTATATACCCGTCGAAATCTATATCGCGCATAGCCCTAACTATCTCTCTCATATCCAGCGAACCGTAAGACGACGGGTGAGCCGTCTCGTTGAAATCCCTCTCCCCCGTGATTTTTACGTTTCTCGCGTGGATAAACCCGATTTTTTTATTCCTGCCGAACTCTCTTATCATTCCCGCAATATCATTTTCAGGAGAACAGCCAAGAGAACCCGTACATAAAGTCAGTCCGTTCGCTTCGCTGTCGTAAATATCTAAAAATCTCCCGAGATTTTTCCCGTTCGTTATTATCCTGGGCAAATTGAACACGGACCAGGGCGGGTCGTCGGGGTGAATCGCCATTTTAACCGAACGCTCCTCGCAGGTCTTTATTATCCCCCTGATAAAATAAGCCAGATTGTCAAAAAGTTTTTCTTCGCCGATATTTTTATATTCGCCGAGCAGGGATTTCAATTCTTCTTTCGTATAGCTCGAATCCCATCCCGGAAGAGACAGCTCGCCTTTATTGGGGTCCATAGCCAAAATCTCGCTCTCCCTGTAAATCAGCGCGGTCGAACCGTCTTTATTCTCGTAAAATAAATTTGACCGAAGCCAATCGAACACCGGCATAAAATTATAGCATATGACTTTAACTCCCGCGTCCGCCAGTTTTTTAATATTATTTATATAGACCTGAATATATTCGTCCCTTGATTTTTTCCCGAGCTTTATATCCTCGTGCACGGGAACGCTCTCGACCACTTCAAAGGACAGGTTATCTGCGTTTGCCCGGGATTTAATTGAATTTATAGAGTCGTCTTTCCATTCTTTACCGACGGGAACGTCGTAACACGCCGAGACTATGCCATGCATCAAGGGTATCTGCGATATGTTTTTAAGAGATACGGGGTCGCTCTCCCCGAACCACCGAAACGTCATTTTCATAAAACGATAATCCTCCGCTTTGTTTTTATATATTTATATTACTTCAGTTTCTTGATTCTTATGTCTTCCTCTCCCGTAAAATTCAAGGTTTTAAACTCTCCGAACATTCTCGATGCTATTCTCGGGTCGTATTTCATCCATATTTCTTTTGCGGTTAAATTTGTATTTATTATCATGTTTTTACCGTCGATTAAACGCATATTTATAAGATTATATAAAGAAGACGCGGACGTATTTCCCCTATATTCCGTACCTAAATCGTCTATAATAAGCAAATCGCACGTCATGTATCTCTCTATTATACCGGCGTCGAAACTCCCCTGATGCGAAAATCTCTCTTTTTCAAAAGAATACAAAATACTCCGAGCCGAATTATAATAAACGTCGCGGCCTTTATTTATTATTTCCCCCGCGATTGCCGACGATAAATGCGTCTTTCCCAGTCCCGTCGGACCTATAAACAACAAATGCTTTCTGGCGACGTCCGGATACTTACCCGCGAATTTTCTGCAGAAGTCGTAAACTTCCTTCATCTCGCCGTATTCGCCGCCGTAATAATCCAGGTTAAAATTTTTAAACGTCTGCTCTTTGATAATTTTCCCGAACCCCGAATTATTTATACTCTCGGCAATCAGCGCTTTTTTAAGACACCTGCATAATATACCGTCGGATTTATAGCCCGTATCACCGCAGAGCTTACATTGATAAACCGGCTCCGCGTAATTTTCGCCGTACCCCGCTTCTATTATAAGCGATTTCCTCTTTTTTTGCAAATCCAGATTTTTCTCTTTTACTGCCGCAAGCTTTTCCTCAAAATCCCCGCCCGTTCTTGAACCTAACATAACGTACGAAATATCTTTGTAAGTTTCCGACAACTCTTTCTCGATATCAGATAATTCCGGTATTTTCTCCTGAAGCTCTTTTTGCCTTTTCATCGATTCGAGCAGAGCAGATTTATATTTATTCTCAAAATCTCCCAGAACTTTTTTTATTACTTCCCCGTTATAATTATACGCCATATAAAAATACTCCCCTAAATATCCATAGACGTTCTAAGCGCTTTTTCATACCATTGCTCTATATCGTACCCCGTATTTTTTTTGCCCTGCGTTTTATTCGCATAGTCCGGCAGCTGCTTAAACTCGCCCTTCACTTCTTCAATAGTCCGTAAATTCTTCCGGTGCCAGTTTATATATATAGTGTTTATGTACTCCAGCGAAAGTTTCTCTATATTATCCATGCATCTTTTGTACCCCTCCAAAAGAACGTCGTCCGGAAAATCGAAATCCCTCGCCCACTCTCTTATAAGCTTTTTTTCTTTCGGCTTGAATTTTGCGGCTTTGATATCTATATTAAACAATTTTATGATTTTCTTCTCAAATTCTATAATTTTATAAATCTCCCGCATTTTTTCCTCGTATCCGTCAAGGGTCAAAATCCCGTTCGCGGCGTTTCCCAGAGCGTCTTTTTCTATATAAGCCAGATTATTTTTATTGTTTGAAATGTTAACGCCGATAATTTTCAAAATCAAATCGGGCTCTATGCCCTCGTTTTTATATAAATTATAGATAACGGTAAGTTCGGCCATGTTAAACACGGTCTGCATTTTGATTTGGGCTTCGTGTATTAATTTATTAAAATTATTATCCGTCTCGAGAGATTCGCATAATTCGTCGATAGATACCGATTTGGATTTAGATTCAGATTTATTTTTGCTTATATTTTTATTATCAATTTTATCAATCTCAATCTCTTTAACGGCGGCGGGAACTTCTTCTGTAATTCCTGTAATTTCTATGACTTCTTCTTCTTCCGGTTCTTCGGGTTCCGTCTCTATCCTTACTTCTTCTCTCTCTTCATAAATTCCCAGACCTTTGGCAATCTCGCCCGATTCGGCTTCCCGTTCGTCGTTCATTATACTTATGTCTCTTTTAATATCGGTCAGCATTTCTATTATACTGTCCATGCTCGCGCCGCCGTTTCTTAAATTAATATCGGGCTTTAAAATTATTTCATAGCTTAATATTTTTCTGTCCCGCCAGAAATCCAGAGCGTTTATAATATCCGCATCTTTTAAATTGTTTAATCCGGAGCTTTTTTTCATAAGTTCAATATCCGCTTTAGCCGGGTTTTCACAGAACAGCGAAAACAGAAATACTTTAACGCATAACTCGTCGGCGTTTTTTATAAAATCTATAATGTCAGAATTACTATTAGTCTTCTTACGCATTTTTATATTAATATGATTAACGGAACTCTCAGCGGCCACTGTCTTCTACCTCTATTTTGCTTTTTTGCCCTCTGTATATATTTTATCACAAATATAGTATTTTTACAAGACAAATAAATAATATAATAAAAAATATTTTAAAGGCGGGAAAAATCCCCGCCTTTTTTCGATAAATATATAATCTCCCTCTATGAAATATCGCTCAATACTATAACGTCGCCGTGCAGATACAAAAACGTCGACGGATTATCGGCGGTTATCTTCGCCTCGCCGTAAAATTTGTCGAACGCCGCCTTTTTAGACTCGCCGCTCACCAATAATAATATTTTCTTACTCTTCGCGATTATACTCCCCATTCCCATAGTCAGCGCTGTTTTCGGCACTTCGCTTTCAGAATCGAAAAATCTCGCGTTCGCTTTTATAGTATCTTCGGTCAAATCCGCGACGTGCGTGTGGGGCAGTAAAAACTTCCCGGGTTCGTTAAATCCGATATGCCCGTTCGGTCCGATTCCCAAAATCATCAAATCGAGCCCGCCCGCCCGGTCTATTTTTCTCTCATAGTTTAAACTTTCGATTTCAGCGTTCTCCGCTTCGCCGTCGGGAATATTTATATTATCCGGATTTATATTAATACCGTCGAATAAATTGTCAAACATAAATTTATAATAGCTCTGTTCGCTTGTTTTCTTAATCGGATAATACTCGTCCAAATTAAACGTAGTGACTTTTGAAAAATCGATTTCCCCAGATTTATTTTTTTCTATAAGCTTTTTATACATTCCGATAGGCGTCGAGCCCGTCGGCAGCCCCAGAACGCAGTCCGGCTTCGCTTTTAAAAGCTCTCCGACGATATCCGCCGCCCGGTTTGACAAAAAATCGTAATTTTCGCAGAAGTTAAAAACAATACCCATAAAATAATTATCTCCTTTTATTTATATTAATTTATATATTTATTTATATTATATTTAAATATAATTAAATTCGCGCATATCTTCTTCAAAAAAATCGAACGTATACTGTCCTTCAGCCGTTTTCCAGCGTCCTACGGAATCCGGGCGCATCTCTATTTTCGCCGGGTTTATCCCCAGATAATCCCCAAGCTTTTTAAGCGTCTTATCTTGATTTAAAACCATGTCCTCGAATCTAACCGTTAATAAATTTTCAGGCTTCGGCGTCGCCTTAAAGATTTCCCTTTGATATTTCCAGCTGTACGCTCTCTTTTCTCTTATATTATCAGTTTCGGGATAATCCACGCCGAAATCATGCAAATCGTCCGTTTTATGCTCCGCGAGAATACAATCCCTCGGGTCTCTCACCCAGTAGATATATTTTATGTCCGGGAACATTTTTATAATCCACGGATAAACGAGAGTCGTTTCGGGAATTTTCCAGCCTTTATTTATGCTATTATTTTCCAGAACGGAAACGAGATAATCGTTAACTAAATTTTTAAATTCGGAGGTGGGTTCCATTGATAAAACCTGCGAGAAATCCCATTCGAGCCCGCCTTTATATCTAATATATCGCGCGAAAACCCTGCACGCCTCGTACATTTTTTCAGGCGGCAGCAAATCCCCGGATATATTAAGCGGCTCTCCCATATAAACCCCGCTCGCGCTCAGGGTATGCGAAACCGCCCTCGTTCCCGAATGTCCCCTGCCTATAACCGTGACCATCATATATCTTATACTCTCCTTGTTTTTTTTAATCAGTTCCGTTAATATAATACCACAAAATATAATACGAGTCCAGCATTTTTCAAATTTTTTCTTTTAACCGTTTGTAAACAATCCTTTAACACCGCGAGTTTCGCAGTTAGTTTAAATTTGCGCCAAAGCCCTCTTTTTTAAAGAGGGTGGCAGTCGCGCAAGCGGCTGACGGGTGTTTCGTACCCAAAGCCCCCTTCCCAGAAGGGGGCTTTGGCAGAAAATACGTCAAGCGCGTAACTTGTGTTAATATCACCCGCGGTCGTTCGGAAGTCTTACGCCGGGTTTCGCAAAGGGCGCGGTTCTGTTTTCCGTACCCGTAACGCCGAATACGCCGGCAGTTTTTCCCGCCGCGATTTTTTGCGCCGTTTCAAGAAAAATATCTATTTCCTGTTCGTTCGTATATACCCCGAAGCTTACCCGTACCATGCCGTCCTGGGAATAGCCGCCGTTTTTCAGTAACCGGCTCACATAAGTATGCGCGCAGAATTTCCTGTGACGGACTGCGATTGCGTTCTCTCTTGCCAGGGCCTCCGCAACGTATGAATCTGAAAATCCGCCGATATTAAATACGACGATTCCCACTCTGTCGCTGTAACTGTCGTTATCCCCGTAAAGACGCGCGCCGCTTATATTTTTTAAACCGGCGATTGTTCTTGCCATAAGTTTCCGTTCATGTTCGCATATATAATCGAAACCGATATCGTTTAATATTTCCATAGCTTTCAGCATACCGACGACTCCCGGATAATTCGGCGAACCCGCTTCATATAAGTCCGGTGGAGGAGAATAATCGACGTTGAAGTCATAGACCGAGTCGACCATTCCTCCTCCGTAAAATGCCGGTTTATGCCTGTTTAGAATATCGCTCCGGCCGATAATCGCGCCGCCGCCGAACGGGGAATACATTTTGTGCGCCGAAAAAACAAAAAAATCGATATCCTCGCCGGGCGAGTTTCCGGGTATATCAAACTTACGGTGCGCCGCGATTTGCGCTCCGTCGACAATAATCTTCGCCCCGTAACTATGGGCGGTTTTCGCAATCGCGCGTACGTCGTTCACATATCCCGTGACGTTCGACGCGGCCGTTACGCACACGTACTTTATTCCCCTGTTCTTCGAGAGAAGCCGCTCTATACCGTCAATTTCAAGCCGTCCTTTCTCATCCGTCTCAACATAGAAAATACGGTCGTTACCTAAACGCTCCCGCCATGGTAAATCGTTCGCGTGATGCTCCATACGTGTGCAGATTACCGAAATATCCCCGTTCTGGTCGTCAATTAGGGCGGACGCCAGTTTATTTATTCCGTCCGTCGTATTGTTCGTATAGATTACAGTATAAGTTTCGTCGTCCGGGTCAATCCCGAAAAACTGCTTGACCGCTCCCCGTCCTTTTTCGTAAATTCCGCTCGAATATTCTGATTTCTGCCCCGCTCCGCGTCCGATTGAGCCGTACATAAGAAGTTTTTCCTGTATTTCGGCGATTACGCCTTTAAACGCCGGAGTAGTGGCGGCGTTGTCGAGATTAACCGCGGGGCTGTTCCCTCTGACCGGAGTGTCCAGCCCATGTATCATTTCCCGGATTTCCCCGGGGGTATATTTTAACGCAGACATAAAAAAATTGCCTCCTGATAAATATTATTTTAATATAATATTATTATATGACAATTTTCTTTTTAGTACCAACGCTCAAACAAAATGTAGGGGCGATTAATAATCGCCCCTACGGTGTTTGTCTTCTCGACAGGTGGAGGATTATCTCCGGCATCCGCGTCCTAAACCCGCGCTTTGACGTCCTGTATTAACGCCGTCATGACAGCATACGGCCGCTCCCGAGCCGTAATATGCGCAGTGATAATATACGCCGTCGTGTTCATGCAGTCCGAAAACGACGCAGTCCTCCTCCTCGCATATTTCAAAGCGTATCTGCTGTAAATTCTGCTGCTGTACGGGAATCCGGGCTTTCGCTCCGTGACCGTGACCGCCCCGGGCCGCCGCGGGAATAGCCGCCGCTCCTATAAGAAACAGCGCGAGCAATAAAACGGATAAAAACTTCTTCATAAACAATACCCCTCCTCAATATCATATAAATTCGCCGCGTATTCTAATAAATATATAAACGCATAAACAAACATACGCGGCTTTACGATACATACTGTTATTATAGCGCGAGCAAGCCCCGGAAGTCAAGGCTGTTTTGTAAATTTTCTTAAATTCACGGCGCGTCAGGGTCGCCGCGCCCTACAAATATTTTCTCCCTCTCAAATCCCTGAAAAATTTACTCAGCATTGCCGAAGATTTATCTGCGAGAACGCCGCCTATTATTTCAGGCTTGTGATTGAAATTATAGTCGTTTAAATTTATAACCCCGCCGAACGCTCCCGATTTTTTGTCGGACGCGCCGAAGAACACCCGTTTTATGCGCGCGTTTATGATTGCGCCGGCACACATCGGGCACGGCTCGAGCGTAACGTATAAATCGCAGTCTGTGAGTCTCCAGAACCCCGTTTTTCCGCACGCCGCCTCAATCGCCGCGATTTCAGCGTGAGAGACGGCGTTCCGGTCGTTTTCCCTGCGATTATATCCCGACGCTATTATTTTATTTCCCTCAACTATAACGCACCCGACGGGGGTCTCGTTTATACTCCCCGCGAGTTCCGCGAGTCCTATGGCTTCCGCCATGAAAAATTCAGGATTTATTTACTCTCACCCGCTTTTCAACTTAAAGCTATATCTTCCAAACTTCTTACTATCGATAGGATAAAAAACAATACGGTCGCCGCGTTGAAAAAGATAATTACTTTACGTTTCTTTGATATATGTATATAATCCTCCGGAGTCCCGAGCTTCGGCTCTCTGCGTTTAACTATCAGAATAATAAGATATACCGACGAAACAAAAGACGCTATGCACAAAAACGCGAAATATATTATATTAACCAAGGCTTCTTCGACCCCGGGATACGATGACAGCCGGTGCATAACAAAAGACATTGCGTTAATCGTTACGTGAAGCAGTATCGAAAACCATATCGATTTTGTTTTGAGCGCGATATACGCGCTGAAAAATCCTATAACGGTCGCGTATATAAATGCGTTTACCCTCCCGTGCGCGAATCCGAACAGTACCGACGTTACGATTATCGCAAAAGTATTCCCGTATCTTTTCAGAGCGTTAAGCATAATATATCTGTATATAAACTCTTCGGTAAACGACGGGGTTACGACGACGGCGATAAAATATAGCGCGGTTCCCGCGGCGCTTACCGGGAAATACGTTTCCGTACCGGAATTATTAAAACCCGGCGGCGCGCCGAAAGCCGAATTAACGAAATAATCTATATTTATATATATAAAAACGGACAGCTGAACTATGCAAATCCCCATAGCGAGAAGGACAAGGGTATTTGACGGAAGCTTCAATCTGAAAGAAACCCCGTCTTTACTCTCGATTCTATACGGGTCGGGCGGGAATTTTCTCATGCACAATATAATAAACGCCCCGGCAAACAAAGACGCGGCCGCCGAAGTTATAATCACGGCGGAGTTTACTATAATATAATTTATTTCCTCAAAAGTTCCGGCGTTAAAAAAATCCGGCCCGAAAACGTCGTAATACGAAGCCGTCAGATTATATGCCGCGGCGTATATAATCCCGGGCAGGGTTTCATAAATAAACAGCTGCAGCACCGAGGCCAGGGAAATAATATGAACCGCGGACGAAAACTTTATTTTTTCGCGTTTCGTCGAGTAAACCCATCTGTTATCTGATTTATGCAATTATAATCACCGCCGTCCCGGGTATAATAAAAATATATTTCCTGCGAAATCAAATCGTTAAACGAATAAATGTAGGGGCGGCCATTGGCCGTCCGTCTGAAAAACTGCGTTGATTTTGCGGACGCGCAATGCGCGCCCCTACAAAACAAATATTTAATTTCGCAAAATATCTAATAAAAAATCAAGAACCGAGGCGGCAGAACGCCGCCCCGTATCTATTATCCGTCTATATAACAAAAACTATAACGCTCTCGTAACCACGCCTTCTGTTTTCAGACAGCGGGCGCACACGTTCACCGTTTTGGACGAACCGTTCAAAACAGCCTTTATTTTTCTTATATTCGGCTTCCACGACCTGTTCGTCCTTCTAACAGAGTGTGAGACGTTATGACCGAAACCGGTACTTTTGCCGCAGAATTCACATTTTGCCATGCTTAAATAAACCTCCCCTCCGACAATCAAGCGCAAAACTAAAAACATAAATCGTATTATATCACAATTTACAAGAGATTGCAAGAGATTTTTGCATATTTTTTATTTTATTAATCTATTTTATATAATTTACTCGTGCTTGGCGACTTCGTCCACCAGAGAATCTATCGCCCTTCCCCATACTCCGCTGTTGCGTTCAATCACAGAAACGACGTTCGCCCTCAGATTAGTAGACAGCTCATAGCCGAACACGCCGCCGATTCCGCCGAAGTCGAACAAATAACCCGTGTCGTAATTTAAATTGCCGAAGATAAACTCTATCATGTCTTCCGATTCGTTGTCTCTCGCGGTTTTGGTTTTGAGGAGATTCTCATAGAATGCGGGAACTAATTCCCTGCTGCCTTCGTACGCCATCGCTTCGAGAAGTATGCTCGTGTTGTCCAAATCTTCGTTCGTTTTGGGTATTGCCATGACGTTGTGATAATTCCCCGCCGTATAAGATACGTATTCGTCCGAAACGCTCCACTTGGGATAGGGGATTATGCCGAAGTCTACGTCAATATCTCTCAGTCCCTGCGTATTATTCGCGTCTTCTTCGGAACTGCCCTGTACGTTATGACCCGCGCAGGCTAAAAACAACGCTCTGTTTTCCGCAAAAATATCGACGTCGCCGATTCCTGTCACTCCGCCGCCCGCTTTAAACAGAGTGTCTATGCTGTATTCGTGGTCTCTCATCTGGTCGTATATCCTCGCAAGCTTAACGAGATTTACCTCTGTTCCGACGGTCAGTACGGGAATACCGTCGGAGTCGAATTCGGCGATTTTAACGCCGCTGGTGTTTATTATGCCCATAATAGTATCGCCGGTGTAGTTTATACCCCAAATGTCGTCGCCTTCGAGCGACATTACTCCGTCGCCGTCCACGTCGCGCGCGGCGGCTCTCGCCATCTCGTGCATTTTGTCATAAGTCCATGTTCCGTTTTTGACCAGTTCGTAAGGCGTATCTAAATTATAGTCTCTTATCATGCCTTTGTTAAAGCACATAATCCAGACGCACTGGAGTTTGCGTTTGCTTATATCGCCGTCGAGCGCGTAATTAGTTCCCAGAATCGACCATGCGTCGTAAAAGCTTTTGTTCCAGTAAGGCTTTTCTACGTCGATAAAGGCGAGCTGTTTAAAATCAGTGAGATAACTGCCGCCGGTGAGCAGCGACGCAAAGCTTGAAGCCGCCGTGACCGCTATATCGTAAGAAGTATCGTTCGCCATAACGGCCGTCCTGACGGCGTCTGTCGCGGCCGTATGGTTTTCGACCATAGTCGTCCGGATATTAATATTAAACTCCTGTTCGAGTTTGACCCTTCTCTTATATGCCGCGTCGTTAATGGGTTCGCCGGTCGCCGCTTCCGAATATATATCCTGGTCTACCGATTCGCCTCCCCAGTCTTTGTAAGTGAGGAACGTAAAGGTTTTGCCGCCCATGTCGATTTTCGGCAGGTCGGGAGCGTTCGGGTCGGTTTGTTCAACGGGAGCGCCGTTTTCTTCTCCGGAGTCGGGGTTTGCGGGATTATCTCCTCCGGTGTTTTCATCTTCCGCGCTGCCGCAGGCGATAAACGGCAGGACGACTATAACGCACAGCAGCGCCGCCAGAATAATTTTAAATTTTTTCATGATTAAACTCTCCTTTTTTTAAATAAGCGATATTAATTTTAAAATTTATTAAATAATATTATATAACATAAAATCCGTTTTGTAAAGTATATGCGCAAATAATTTTTTATATTTTATGTCAATCAAATTAATTCCGGCATAATATATTAATAACGGCAGATTTATTATAGAAAAAATTTATAATTATTTTCTTATTAAGATTATATAAATTTGTTTTATATTATCTTATAACCTTATGTCTGCCCGTAAATTACCTGAACAAAATTTTATTTAGGAGGAAATATATATAATGCCGGAAAGAAGCAATAATTTCAGCAGTCATTCTCATAACAATAATTTCAGAGACACCGTGTGTATAGACTGCAACAAAATAATGGATTCCTGCAGAGATAAAGACTGCCTCGAAGATTTGAAAGTGTTTTTGACCGATTATTCACAGGAAATACTGGACAAAGCGACGAGTATCAGATGCAAAGACGCCGAAATTATATGGACCCATGTCAGCGTAGAGCCGGTTCCGTTCAATCGCGGATTTTATCAGATCGATATAAGATTTTTCTTTAAACTGAGTTTCGAGGCGTGCGTATGTCTCGGTAAATCGCAGGAAATCGAAGGTATCGCAGTATTTGACAAAAACGTGATTCTATTCGGAAGCGAAGGAAACGTAAATATATTCAAATCAGATCCGGTTTCGAACAGTTTCTGCTTTCTGCCTAATCTCAACGAAGCCAAGCACACTAATTTGCCTACGGCCGTCGTAGAGATCGTCGACCCGATATGTCTCGGAGTCAAGATTATCGAAAAAGGCAATCCCTGCCACTGCTGCTGCTCGGTCGATTCGATACCCGAACACATCCACAGCCACGTGAGGGGTCAAATTATCGAGGAAGGCGAGAAGGAACTTGTCTGCACTCTGGGTATATTCGCGATTATACGTCTCGAACGCCCCGCTCAGATAGTGGTGCCGTGCAGCGATTTCTGCATACCCGAAAAAGAATGTCCGCCGGTAAACGAAGACGACCCGTGCAAGCTTTTCAAAAAGATGAAATTCCCTCTCAACGAGTTTTTCCCGCAGTCTCTGGGAAATATCGGAGGTTTTTCGGACAATATATGCGACAGCGAACTTCACGGTAAGCCGCATTACAAAAAATAACGGCGAATCAGAAAAATCCGGCGTACGCCGGATTTTTTTGATTCAATTTATTCAAGAAGTCCGTACTTTATTTTTATTCTGTCGAGTTTTTCCAGCATCGGCTTTGAAATTGTCAGAAGAAATATAACCGTCGCCGCGGCGTGAATCAAATCCATCGGGATTCCCTGAAGATACCCCGCTAAAAACATCTCTTTCGTCGGAGGACTCTGCCAGATTATTATAATCGCCGGATTGACGATTCCGCCGTATATAATAAAAGCCGCCGCCGCTCCGAAGACGGACAAAGCTTTCCGGCTCCGGCTCAACAGTCCTTTTTTGAACAGTACGCCCGCCAAAAACCCTATAATCCCGAACGCGAACATCTGATAAGGCGTAAGCGGTCCCTGTCCGAAGAACATATTGCTCACAAAAGCCGTCGCCGCGCCGACGAGAAATCCGGCTTCGCCCCCTAACGCTACGCCCGCTATTATAACTATAGCGATAACCGGCTTGAACTGCGGCAGCATGAAAAACGCCGCCCTCCCCGCAACGCCGAGCGCGCATAAAACAGCAATTACGACAAGCTCCCTCGCCCGAGGCTTACGGCTCTCGAAGACCATTGCGAACGGCAGCATCGTCTGAACTATAATAATAACCGAGATAAAATAAAAGCTTCTGTCTCCGAAAAAATACGAACCCGCGAAAATAGTCAGAGGAATCGCGAGAAGAATTATCGCCGCCGCGGCGACGGTTCGCTTGGGCAGTTTATTTTTTCCGTTTATTTTCACGCCCGAACAATTTTCTGTTTCGCCCCCCTTTTCTTTTGCCCCCTTCTGTGAAGGGGGTGCCGTCCGCAGACGGCGGGGGTTGGCGTTCTCTCGCGCAGCATCAAATTTGCAACCCCCGTCGCTTCGCGACACCCCCTTCACAGAAGGGGGCTTTGGACCGGAGTTTTCTTCGCCTGGCGTATTTTCTCCAAGCGCGAAAATAATATCCTCCGGGGTTATCGCTTTCGGCAGAATATCCCTGGCCATTCTGTTCGCTCCCGTGGTGTAGAAATTATTACCCGAGAAAAATTCCCGTGGGGTGTTTTCAGTTACCGTACATCCATCGAAAAACAGCGCGCACCTGTCAGTATATTCCGCGCAGAACTCGACGTCGTGGCTCGCCATTACGACGGCGGCGCCGCCGTTTGTCAGCTCGCGCAGGATTCCCGCGAATATATTTTTAAATTCAGCGTCCAGACCTTTCGTAGGCTCGTCGAGAAGCAGAATTTCCGGCTCCGTCAAAAGCGCTTTCGCAAGAGCCGCGCGCTGCTGCTCTCCTCCGGATAAATCATACGGGTGATAATCGAGAAGTTCGTTTATACGGCACAGTTCCGATATATTATCAACCCGGACGTTTTTTTCGTCTCCGGAGATTTTCGAATCTTCTAAAATTTCAAGCAAATCTTCGCGTACTGTCTTACAGACAAAAAGCGTCTGCGGATTTTGAGGCAAGGCGCAGACTCTGCCGTTCGTCTTGATTTTTCCCCTGTACGGCTTATATAATCCGGCAATAAGAGAGAGAGCCGTTGTTTTCCCCGCGCCGTTACCTCCCAGAACCGCCGTTATTTCGCCGTAATTCGCCCGAAACGACAGATTTTTTATAATATCGGGCAGTTTTTTCTCGTATTTGAACCAAACCCCGTCTATTTCGATTGCCGGATTTAAATTATTATTGATATTGATTTTTTCTTCGCTGATAATTATATTTTTATCTTTCGCGAAATCAGAGAGCCAGTTCGCGCCGTCTCGAATCGTTACGGGGCAGTCGCTATAATTATCATAATTATAATTACTGCTTGTCAAACCCGACCACACTCTCATAGGAGTCGGCATTGCGGGGAACATTTTGTGATTTTGATTACGCAGCTCAATACCCGCTTCTTTGGGAGTACCGTCTGCGATAATTCTGCCTTTGTCCATAACGAGCGCGCGCGAAGACAGGGGGAACGCTTCTTCGAGTCTGTGTTCGGTCAATATAACCGTAACCCCGAGTTCACGGTTTATTTTGCCGATTGACGAGAGAAACTCGCCCGCCGCAATCGGGTCGAGCTGACTTGTGGGCTCGTCGAGAATCAACGCGGACGGCTGCATAGCCATAACGGACGCGAGAGTAAGAAGCTGTTTCTGCCCTCCCGATAACTCGGATATATTTTTATGAAACCACGTCTGTATGCCGAAAAAGCTCGCCATTTCAGCTACTCTCAGTCTAATCTCCGGGGTTTTGAATCCGAGGCTTTCAAGACCGAACGCAAGCTCATGCCAAACTCTGTCGGTCACTATCTGATTATCCGGAGACTGCGTTACGAATCCTATTTTCGACGCCGCATCGCGGTCTGAAAGTTCTTTCAGGGATTTATTATCGAAGTAAACAATCCCGGACTTTACTCCGTGAGGAGCGGCGGACGGCTTTAAATGCCGCAGCAGGGTAGTTTTACCGCAGCCGGATGCTCCGCACAGAGTGATAAACTCTCCGCGTTCGATTTTTATATTAATATCGTCAAGCGCGGGATTTATTCGATTGGGATAATTAAATTTTAAGTTTTCGATATTATATATTTCCAAGTTAAATCCTCTTTTATATTTATTATCAGCGGGAAGAGCGCGAGAAAAAAATACGCCGCGAAAAATAATATTGACGCATAGCCTTTTAATCCGGCGTTTATTACGGGATAATACTCGAAAGAATACATTCCCGTGACAGTTCCGGAAATTATAACGGCCGAGCATATAATTATATATATAATAGCGCAGGCGTCTCTTCTGCCGAAATTATAAATCGAGAACGACGTTCGTCCGGGTAAACCGTAACCGCGTCTTTTCATGCTGTCCGCGGTCTCGATTGCGTTCTCCAGCGACCAGGTTATTATTGCGGACAGGATTTTTACGCCGCTTTTTATTTTACGCCGCAGACTGATTCTGCCGTTATCAGATTCAAGCCCCATGCATTTGCGCGCGTTCGATATAATTTTAATCTGCGACGCGAATCTGGGAGCGAATCTCAGAGACATTGCGAGAATCAGCGACGTCGCGGGGATAATCCGTCCGAAAAGATAAACGAGCTTATCCGAAGTTATAACAGAGTTAAAACAAGAAAACCAGGAAATCACAGAGATTAACATAACCGCGGCCGAAACGCCGTATAAAATACTTTCGAGAGTAACCGGGTTGCCCGAAGGCAGATAAGCGAGAATCGTCGCTCCCCTGTGATTAAGCAGGGGATTTACCGCCGCCGTCATAATCAGCAGGGGGAGCATATATACTAAATTAAATCTAATTGATTTTCCGCCGTTTAGATAAACCGAGTAAATAAGCGCGCAGAACAGAGATATACCCAGACAGACCGGGTGGGCAAAGAACATCGCAAACCCGATTACAGATATAAAATATAATAGATTCACAGACGGGTGAAACCCCGAAAACGAGTCTCTGTTCATAAATTTTACCTCCCGTAAAATAAAACGGCTATATTATTTTACTACTTTTAATTATCGAGTGAGTTAATTTTTTATGAACAAACAAGAATATTATTATAATATTTGACAAAACGATATAAAAGCTGTATAATAGTCTTTAAAATATACGAGTTGCGCAGTTAGTTTAAGTTTACGGAAAAGCCCTCTTTTTTAAAGAGGGTGGCAGTCGCGTAAGCGGCTGACGGGTGTTTTTGAAATCTGACGCCGCATACGGGAAAACGAAAACACCCGCCGTC